>Ga0123352_10001529_pt1 | contig 30924 bp, 18 predicted proteins | sample TergutLab28metaG_FD_89700 | JGI IMG/M metagenome (GOLD analysis project Ga0123352, IMG submission 89700) | Labiotermes labralis P1 segment gut microbial communities from Petit-Saut dam, French Guiana - Lab288 P1 | ecosystem: Host-associated > Arthropoda: Insects > Digestive system > Gut ...
CGTTGTACAATTATTTTTTAGTATATTTTTTTTTAGTGATATTTTCCGGGGCTAAAAAGGGCCTGGGGCGCATTTTGGTAGGAAAAAGTGAACCAGAAATTTTTCTCGGGGGGGGGGGGGGTAAATGCGGTCGGTGCGTAGGGCTAACAAGCCTACCACCTTCATGTGCTGACTGTCTTGAAATAAGGGAACCTCAAACTACTCGAAACCTCAGGACCTGTCCAGGCCGGTTCAGAGATTGCTTTACCTTTATCTCATACATTGGAAAGTGGAAGTGCAGTGGAACAGTATCAAAAAATGTGTGTTAAATTGTTTGAATTATCTGATTGGGAAATTCGAGATAAGAAAGCCATTGATTGTAGGGAACTGCTCTAAAATATACCGTGTCTTGCGAGGCATTTTCAAACAGCAGGGTTTCATTGAGTCCAGGAACTGCTTGGAGTCGAATGCTTAGCTTCACTCTCCAGCCGCTTTATCCTCTTGAAAAAACCTTACTGTATCCTTTGGATTGGAGACTGGGTGGTTTGGGTGTTTTGGAGATGAGAAAAATTTCTTGTTCCTGCTTAGAAACGAACTTTGATTCCTCAGACATCCAGCCCGTAGCCTAGTCATTATTACTGGTTATTATGGCTGTCTAAAACGTAGGTATAAATCGAAGTCTCTCTTTCTTCGTAATATTTTAAAGATTAATGCTGTCGGTCAGTTACTGAATCTTCAGGCATTTCAGCGAAATATACAGAATGTGGAGAAACTCCATTCCCAAACTTCGGTCGGCGATAGGAGGGACAAAAACAAAGATTTATTTTCAAGCAAATGTATGTCGGACTTGCGTCCTTGCAGTGCCACGTGTCATCAGAATGGGGCTGTCTAAGTTTGGATGTCAAGCGAAATCACTGAAGTATTCTGATAAATGGATAAATGAAATTTTTAATTTGTTACTAATTAAGGCCAGATGTTCAAAAGTACGGGCACCGACCTCGATACACATCCGACGCTGACACGGACACCGACGCAGCAGGCATTGACGTGTGCACTCCAAAATGCCAAGTTGCTGCTTATTGGTTGCTGCTGCATTTATGATTCTCTTCATTGTCAACTGGCGATGTGTAAACAAAGTTTTTCGCGTACGTGGGGTTTTCAACAGCCACAACAGTCATGTTTGGCCAGAAGCAAACCCTCATTCTGCATCTGTTCACCGCCACCAACAAAACTTTGCGTTCGACGTTGGGGTGGTCATTGTGCATGAATTTTGATTAGGCCTTACTTGTTACCCCGACGGATCAGTGTACAGTTTTACTGGGTGTTTCTGCAGGGAAAACTACCAGTTACATGTGGTTCCAGCACGACGGGGCTGCGGCTCACTTTGAACGTTAGGTCAAAGAACATCTCACTGTCACTTACAACGATTTCTGGATCGGACGAGGTGGGTCTGTGGCTTGGCCTCCCAGGTCACCGGACCTCACACCAATGTACTTCTTCCTATGGGATCAAATTAAAATCTGGATTTACACGTCGTCAGTTGATTCTGAAGAGGATCTTATTACCCGTATAGTTGAGGCAGCAGCAAACACCAGGCAGCATCCTTTCATTTTGAGTGCCCACATCAATCACTGTTGCGTCGGCTTCGGATGTTTATCGAGGTCGGTGGCCGTACTTTTGAACATTTGCTCTAAACTGGTACGAAATACAAACTTTTTTTAGAGTACTTCAGTGATGTTGCTTGATTTCCATTCTTTGTCCGACTTAATTTGATGGTCCATGTGTTAAAGCGGCCAGGGTTTGGCTGTGAACACCCACCCCATCTAGCGCCAAGGTAAAAGAAAGAATAGAGCTATTCCTCTTCACCCCCTCTGGACTTTCATGGCCTGTTCTAAGGTGAATTTTCTTTATAGTCTGTTTTACAAATGTAGTCGCGGGTTGCATAACACAACCTGGCGTGCTGCAGGTTGGAACCCCTCATGTAAATGATTAAGATTTATGTCTAATGTGGTGTGGCGACGTGTGATGTGATAGGAATGTGCCGGCGTTTATGAGAAAATTGTTGTTTTATCATATCTCCACATAATTTTTTAAATTAGAAATGGTGGAAAAGTCAGAATATATATATATGGGAATCTGTAACCAATTATTACACAGGGAATGTTAAAAGTTCATTGAGTATTAGTCTGGCCGTTAGGTCCCCGTCTGTTATTTAGAGTATGAACTCTATTAATGAATGAAGTTGAAAGAAAAATGCATATGCAGTTATCTGTTATGCAAATGTTTGTTATGTAGGCTCTAAAATGTTACCATAACAAAGATACCTTAGTAAATAAGTCACATACTTATAAAAAAATTCCAATCACATTTCTTTTTTAATCTTTGAGGAGAAAATTAATGTTCTCAATAAGTTTCACTGTATTCAAACACATATTTACTGTACAAGTAGACATGATTTCTATGTACAAACATTATTATCTTCAAATACATTCTCAATTGGACTAGTGATGTTTTTCTGCCACACTAATATAATCTATGCATTTTATCTTATCCATACTTCACATTGACAAACTGAAGCTCTTGGAACTTGCAGTGACTGACTCTCTGGCCTTCAAGTGAAGACCTCCTTGGGAGAGAAAAAAAAATTTATGGAGACAAAATATTCTTGTATAAAAACTGCTACTTATAGAAAAGCAATGTGATGGCACTGCATATTGTCAGTTTTAGAATTACTCCACCTGTATTCTTGCACACTAGCAATATCAGCGAGTCTTTAAGAAGCTCGTTGTCATTTTCTGAGTTATTTGTCTGAAAAAAATTGTTTTGTAACACTTTACTTTATTTCATGAATTGTTCTCACAGTAAAAATACAAAACTTGGCTTCGTATCCTAAGGCACTATGATCCTTTCAAACATCGGTAACTCTTTACTAGTCAACATGGTGTAACATTTCAAAGAATTGAATGGTCATCAACACCTCAAATCTTGCAGTAAGAAATGTCCCTTTTGTGCTGTTGTCACAAAATCTTATCTGAATTTTGCTTGGTATGTTTGTTTTGTGTTTGTTTTTTGTCTGTCTGTCTGTGTGAGGGGCGGTAGTTTTTAACACGTGTTTAGATACATATATCAAAATTTCTTCCAACACTACTGGCACTGTGTTTTGAAAGACGGTATTATGGTCTGGATATACCTTAAGACTTGTTAAGCTAGGTTCTGTCTCATTCATTTTATTCCACTCTCTTCCCTTCTTTCATAATAATGGGACTAAAAATCAAATTTGTTATCTGCGATAAAGAGATTAATCCTGAATAGGCATAGTCTTTTTCATAGGCCTATCATACACTCAGTAAGAATGTCCATTTAACAGAGTTGATTGTATTGCATGTCTTAGTTATAATCCTCCGGAAGATATTAGTTGCATCTGAGAAGAGTTCAGTGATAATGCAAAAGTTCTTATCTGGGTTTCTTCTCATGCTGAATGTGTATGCGTACAAAATTGTGACAGGAGTACTTCAACATGTTTCTTATAGCTGTTTGCTGAACTCAATGATTGAATTCCTGCAAATGAGTTTGTACAGAAAAAAATCTTGAGCACAGACATACGAAATGAGTAGCAATATTCTTCTTTTCCTTCTTCTTTTCTTTTTTCTCTTATCTTTCTTCTCTCTTCTCACCTGTAAATACTGAGAGTCTCAGAGAAGTAACAGTACCACATAATGCCAGTTGGCTAATAGCACCAACATACAACTCGACAAAATCGTCAAGCACATTTGACATTCTGGGCACAACAGTCTCTTCCAAAAATGTGTAGGCTGTGGTATTAATATTACTTCAACTGCGGAAGAATGGAAAAACGTTTTATCACAGCAGTGAAACGGTTGATGTCATCAGTGACATGTCATTTCCTTTAACATGGATTATCATGTAACTAAAATTTCTTTGAATAAAAACTTAACAATACAACATTATTTTTCCCTTTTCGCTCATTGCTGGTCTGTCATGAGCCTTCTGACAGCAGCAAAGAGACTCTCCTTGGTAAACGGGCATCTTGCGTATGTGGCTCCACAGTTGCCGCCACTGCGACCCATCTCCACCGCTTGCTTGATACTTGTTCCATCAAGCATGAAGTTCACAATGGAGTTTCTGAGGTAGAAAAAATAATTTGTGAGAAAGCAGAGCCTGTAAAGGACGGCGATTACTTCCGCAAACCAGCATGTTATATGTAGTGTCTTTCTGTTCAGCATTAAACATAATCTGGTAAGGAAAACGCGCTTTAAAAGGAACTAATGGCAACACTGTAAACGTCAGAGCCTGCCAGATTTTTGCTAGATCGTGCAGAAGAGTCGAGAAGATGGGAATTTTAGGTTCGTTTTCATAGCAGCCAAAAGCGCCCGTTTATTGCGACACGCCCGTCCGTCCGTTTGTCGCTGTCCGTCTGTCCGCATGTATCAACGCGGCTCCCACTGGACATATTTCTGTGATATTTGATACTGGGGGGCCTCTATGAGAAATTCCAACTTCGGTTACAATTGGACAAAAATATCGGACAATTTTCTTGGAGATCTAAGTGCATTTTATTGTTGCCGGCGATGTGTATTTCCCATAAAAACATTTTTTGTACAACATCGAGCATTTTTATGTTTTTGACAGTGACGTGTAACTCAACAACACACCGAGAATTCCTTGTAGGTGTTCCAATGCAACAGTTTTATGGGAAAGCGCCACAATGTCACGTAGTGCTCACATTGTTTATGTTATTTAAAGAAGCAACTACGCTGTTTTTTTTTGTCAGAGGATTGTTGTTCGATTTCTTAAATTATTGCAAATCATAAAATGGTTCATGTGCTCCATTTTGCATCTCACTGCCAGCACCCATGGCTGGAATATATTACTCATCCCAGAACACTATAAAATTTAGATCTACAACCAGACCGTGATTTGCGGATTATTTGCACTACCACAGGAAGGCACACAAGCCATTTAGTTTTGACACATTTTCTTGAAGGCTGATATGAACTTGCGGTTGGTCGAGTATGTGCAAATTGCATATGAGAATCTCATTGTAATGAATATAAAATTATTTTCTTTTGAGATGTGATGCCTGCCATGCGTTCAGTACAAATTTACCAAAGGTTTGCAGGAACCAGCTTCTTCAGTATTTAGGGTAGAACACTATAATTATCCCCCCCCCCCCGGCCGAAACATCGATGACTTACAACCAGTGTACATGTTATCACGTTGCAGAAGGCAGTATTCTTGAAGTTTATATAGCGTTAAGGACTACCATCTTCTGTTAAATGATGCCGGACTAAGGGGCGGGCTAGTCAGAGAACTGCCCGGAGCGCCACCATATTACGAGTGCTAAAACGTCTCTGGAATAATCGGAAGTAAGGTGTTTGTAAACTCAAATTCCCGGATGCGAAAGGGGCTCCGAAAGTTTTCCGCAATTTGGGCACGAGCCCTCGAAAATTTCGAGGCCGTGTCCTCGGTCGAAAAATTTTGAATATCGGTTTTAACATGTACCAAAATATTAACCTTTCAGGAGCGCCCACATGCCTCGGGCCGGCCCTCGTCATACCCCAGAATAAAAGTGACACCTTGTAATACTATGCGTAACTGCATTATAATTATCTTGTTTGTGAACATTTTAAAGTGTCTGGTTCAACCTTGATATAAAATACATCATTAACAGCAAAAATAATTATGCAGATTATTTCCTAGCCTAGATCTCTTATACAAAATTACACTAAAATCTGTGAAGTGGCTGGGGAGATAGAAATGTCTATTCTGTGTTTGGACCAGACCTTAAGATATACTTTCACTTTGTACACCGAGCACAGAGAAAGCTACAACTTAATTCTATCATCATCTCCTGCACGCACACTTCCAGTGTGAAGAACGTCTAATCATATAAGTGTAATCGCTATTATCTTACCCGGATGCAGAATCTACCAGTGCGTCCAAGTTACTGGCTGATCCATCAGTCACCTTGTCTGAAGCTATTTTGACGTAAGAACATACAGCTCTCTGCATGCATGATGAAGAGTCTATATTGTACTGTGCCAATGTCTCGTCTATCCGGGACAGAATGTCCATAATTCCTGTCTTTTTCTCGTTTTCACCTGTACAGAGAATCACATTGCATTCTATTACATTTTTTTAAATTACATTTGGATTCGGAAAGGAAAATAATTTCATCTTCTGTTTACAGATAAGTCTGTGCTGGCATCCGAATTCTCTTTTTGGGTGTCTTCCTCTTAACCCTTGTCTTGTAAGTCTGTAACTCCATGCATAGACAGAATGATTAATTAACATCAGTAAATACCTCTAGTTTGATCTATTTGACCTAGTTTAAAATTATAATTTCTAAAACATGATAGTTCATGCATCACTTCCAAACGGATTGTACATATGTCTTCTTATTTATTTACATTTCTTCGGTGTAATATTATTTTGTAGCAGGAAAATATATTTTATTTACCTATTTTGCAGATATAATGCTTTTTCAGTGACAAGTGCTGCCAGTGATTGAGTACCATTTTACTAGCAATTTTTCAAATCCTTACTTCCTTTACAGTAAATGCTTTGTTTTACAGATGATCCGCCGATTGCGTGTGGGTTTAATTCCTCCAATATTTACGTAAACCGACATTTTTGTATGTATTTATTCGGCCCACTATCCACCAAAATCAACCCCCCCCCCCACACACACACACACACACACACATAATTTTATTCATTTATATCGTACACAGTGTGTGTGTTTGTGTGTGTATGTGACATTAATCCTGTAAATGTCTGCTGAGATACTAAGCAGAGTGTAAATGTGTTAAGACATTAAAAACAATTGTGGGTGCATAAAGACGAGTATTTAAGTCAATGTAAGAAATCGTTCTGAGCGCAGAAATTAAACTAAAATAATGCATGTAGAAGTATACGACGGTCGAATTGGCGTAAGTTAGTGCTTACGAACACCGTGGTGAGAAGTGTGGTGGTGGTGCCTGCATCAATAAACACAGTAGTACTTGAGTCACTATTGTGCTGGTCGCGCGCTGTTGCCTAGCGCAGGTGTGTTTTGCGGCTTTGTCAGCAGGTTGCAATACGTTGCACAGAGAAGCGGTTGGGCTGCGCTGTGAATGATATCTCGCACATGAGTTTTGAAGCAGTTTCGACATTTGCCTCTTATACAACATCTTTGTAAATCTATTCTTATCCCACTCACAGAAACATTTATCCTGTCAATAAGCCTAGTTTGTTTTTATGTGTTGGAAATAAGAATAGGGTGAACATTCAACAAATTTCACTGTACAAGAAGAATGAACATGTTAGTTTTGTCTTCAAAATACAACGGATAAAACTGTTTATAGCTACTTACTTCGGTATCCATAACCGCCAATCACACCACCATAATCCGGCTCATTTCCAGCACTGAACACGTGAAGGATCTTGGGAAGGATGAATACGGCTCCGAAACCAATTATGGCACCAAGTACAACTCCCCCAAGATCTAGTTTGAGTTGGCCACCAGTCAGACCAGTTCCCCCTGAGTTCTGCAGGTGCAATAGAGGGCAAATAAGGCTCTTTATTTGCAAATAATTCTTTTTCATATACTAATGATCAGTTTTACAACATATTTCTAGAGCATCAGATTACACAGAGGATTTTGGTTTGCGACCTATTTAATACATTAAATTGTAATAATTCCACTGTCACAGAGCATTTTAGCAAGACAGGCAAGCACAATTTGTTTTATGAAGGCAATCTTTCCGACAAGTATGTGGACACACTGAAATTAAACATTTATTTCTGTGGTTCTGAGAAATTTCACAGTAAAATAGTTTTCCAAATAATGTATTTTATACGCGCTAAGTTTTATACATTAAATGACCAAAGTAATATTTCATTTTTTGCTTTGTGAAAAGAATGAGTTATTAAAGGTCCTTTGTCAACAAAATACACATAGAGCAAATATGAACTTTCCCTTTATTAGGTGAAAATATATTGTACGTAACCCATGGCAACGCTTAACCACTACAGGAGACTGTACATACACTGTGCACCTATGTCTATTTAAAGAGGACAGTTGTAAGGTAATGAAGATAGGCACTTGTACATCACAATGGCCGTTCTGAGACAAATAAGAGCGTGCATGCTTCTGTCTTGTACTCGGGAAGTGAGCGGTTTGAATTTCCGCCGGGAATCTGGCTATAATGATTAAAGTTTATCATTGATTTCCACAGTTCCTCCAGTAAACTTGTGGATTAGTACCTGGAGGAGGGAAAGACTTCTCCGAAATCCTTTCAGCTTTATTATTCGTTAGTCATCCTATCATGGACGCTAAAATTCTACGATCATGTCACAAACCCTTGCCGCGGGAATGGAGAGTCTATCCCAGGATAATCCACGTGGAATTTGTAGTGTGTAAAGTGGCACTGGGCAGGTCTTTTGTTTAATCTGAACAGGAGAGGCGATGTACGTATGAACGTAACAGTGAAGCGAGTTTGTTTGATCATCGTTGCCGTAGAAAAGCAATAACTATTACATATTCTCAGTGTGTATCTGTAGCTTTAGTTGTCCAGCATGCAATGCGCATAAACCATATTGCGGCCTGTCTGGCTGTGCCATATTTTTCCACATTATCTTATAAATGGCATGATTTTCGAAAAAAAAAGTCGAGCATAAATTATGTCTTGTTTTTCTCTACAACATTTGTCTAAAATATGTCTCATTATAAAAAGAAGTTAGTGAGATACAAATATACTTAGGTCTTCATATGTAGTACCCGTTATTCTTGTAAGATTTTAATGACATTTAAATTTTCTCGACGGGATTTCTAAAAATACTCAAATATAAAATTTCTTCAAAATCCATCCAGTGGGAGCCCAGTCGTTCCATGCGGACAGACAGATACACAGTGGGATGGAGGGACGGGCAGAATGACGAAACGTATAGTCACTTCTCGCAATTTTGTTAGCACGACTAAAACTGGGTATTTGAATGCTTGACATGCATGAACTCCGTTCACTTTTATGAGAAGAGTCGAAACATTGGGTGGATGTCCAAGTACTTCATTTTTGCTCACAGATACGTGGCAAAAAGTGTGTTGTTTGTGGCACGTCGAACTTTTGCTGGTACAGTCAAATATTGTATATGCTGAATGCTTTCTTTCGTAATGTCTTCAGGGCGACGATTGTTATAATATATTTTTACCTTATCCTTTAACGTGTCCCACAGGTCAAATCTGTAGAACAGGTTGATACCTGGCGGAAGAGTGGCCGGAATCCCCTGATTATAATTTTTTCACCAAAAATACTCTGTAAACTACTCATTAAATTGTTCGTGATGAGAGCTGTTTCATTTTCTTGTTGAGAAAAGGCGCAGAGCCTCTCGTAATCGGAGAGATATTTACAAATTTGTGCCAAATCCGTTACATTTTATGGAAATTTATGGTCGCAAAAGGAAATAGGGCTAATAATTCCAGCTTCGCTTTTACAGTAGCACGCCACACACAAAACTTGAAACATCATGTAATGGCACTTAGTGGATTGATTTAGGATTTCTGCAGGGCAGTAGCTGTTATTCTCAGAGTTCACATATTCTCTTATATTAAACCAAGTTTCGTCACTAAACACAACAAATGTGAGGTTTATTTGTCCAACACAGGCCTCACGAAGTTAACAGTTTACAGATCTAGACTTGGTTTAAGGTGATTTGTTTCTCAGAGTTTGTGCAGCACACATGCAAATGCAGCAGTACTGTTGCACTTCATACTGGTGACACAGACACCTGTCTGTGTATTGTTCAGTTCGAGCCAGTTTTTCTTGAAGCTCTTTAGGTGTATCATCCCCGTTGAGTTATAAGCAATTAGGGAGGGGGTGGGGTACGTCAAAACACAACTGTCTTGTATCCTACCTTATTATGCTGACGACGACATGTTTCGGCCACTGTGGGCCATCTTCAGATCACAAAAATGTATATAGAGGAAATCTATACAGATTATGATCATATTATAGGTGCATATTCTAACCTTTCAACGAGATCTTATACTCTACTTAGAAGAGGTACTTTTAGCTCAACGTGTATAATCCAACCGACAACGAGATCTCGTTGAAAGTTTAGAATATGCACCTACACTATGATCATACTCTGTATAGTTTTCCTCAATATACATTTTTGTGACCTGAAGATGGCCCACAGTGGCCGAAACATGTCGTCGTCAGCATAATAAAGTAGGATACAAGACAGTTGTGTTTTGACGTACCCCCACCCCCTCCCTAATTTCCTGAAGCTATTACAATTCTAACACAAATTTCATTTAGTTCTCCCTCAACACATACGTTCTGCGTGTTATCTTGCTACCTGGAATGGAACCTTCTACTCTTTTCATGTAACTGTATATTTTTGTTCTATTTGGAACATACACAAAAAGAAACGTTCCTGATTTTACGGTTAAAGTTCTTGTAGAAATTTTATTGACTGTATATATCATACCAAACCCTTTTGTACTCCATAAGAAATCGTATAGTGACTGCAGATGTCTCATATAGACCTAAATAACTCTGTAGGCTATGTCTCCGACAAGCAGCGTGGGAACAGGCCGCAGAGCCGGCTTGCATACAGCATAAGCAACCCGACGAGAAATGACAAACTGTTGTGGGAATGTAAAATAATGTCCCACTATGATAAAAGTGAGGGTTGATGTAATGACAAGAAAGAAATGGGAAGGAATGTGTTTGGATCCGAAACTGAAGATAGCACGCTGCAGCAAAGGGGAAATGGAGGGTTGGGAATTACGTGGTTTGAGGAGTTTAATTAATGGAGTAGTTACACATACCTGAATTGTCGTCGTCGTTCCGTATGTCAGGAAACCAAACCTGGGCTCCCCATGCCGTTGATCAATGTCATTCACTGATTCTGCCGCTAAATCTTTCTTGTCATTAGATCTTTCCCGTGGCGCTGTTTGGTTTATTTGTTCTGATTCCATTGCGATCTGATCTCCCGAATGAAGAAAGTAACTGCTAGGACTGGGCAGAAACCCCCTACGGTCAGAGCAAGAATAAACGACACAAAGTGTATACATGCAGAACGGTCTGCTTTATCTTCACGTTGTACAACACGTCATTTTTATGTCTAGGCGAACAATATTAGGAAACAATATGATGCAAAAAGAAAATATTTCATAATTAAGATTGGGCTGTAATATAGGCCCAAGTTACCTGAGACATTTTTTATTAATTTTAACTTCTGCATAACCTGGAACTTGGTAATTCACATGAAACTCTCACAGTGGTGAAATAAAGACAGATATGCCGTGAAAGGGATACACAGAGGGAAGAAATATCCGTGGAATTGTTTTAAAATCTGGAGAAAAATAGGAAAGCTATAGAATCCTAATTAAAGCAAAAAAGTGATGTTATTATGAGAAATTTAATAAAATAGACATTACTTGCAATTATAAAAAAGGAAAGTAACGTCCAAATAAAAGTAACTTTGCAATACGTATTGGAAGGTGAGGAAAGAGAATTGGAGAAACTGTACAGTGTATGGCTCTATTTATTTAAAGTCCATGTAGCAGGTCAACTAAAGACAATACCCTATATTGTGAATTCGTCAAATGTAAATAAAATCTTCAAGGAAATATTTATTTAATTAGTGCTGATATTTTGTGCAGTATTATTGTGTAGTGTGATACACTAAAGAAATTAATGTCAATGAAAGTATGTTTGTATGCGTCCTATAAGAAAAAGCGGATAGGCAGATATTTGTCAGATATGTTCCCCATTCAGAATGGTTTGAACGAAGGACATTCTTTATCTCCACTTCTATTATTTGGCTTTAGAATGTGCCATAAACGTCAAACAAAATTAGGGGACACATCAGCTGCTAATCAACGCTGATGATGTTAATTACTGAGCAAGTGTAGAGACTGGAACAGAAACAAATGCTGTCACAATTGACTACACATTCCTGCCTTGTCAACAAAATGTCGGACAATACACAACATAAAAGTAGCTAACAAATCCATTAATAAATGGGGAAAATTCAAATATCTGGAAATGAAAATAATAATAATAATAATAATAAGCCGAAATCTTATTCACAGTTAAATTAAAAGGAGAATAAATTCATCCATTCAATTCAAAATATTTATCTCCATGTCTACCGGAGAATAATTAAAAACTAAAATATTCTAAATTATAATTTTACCGTCCATTTGATATGGCCGTGGAACTTGGTCTGTCACAATAAGGGAGAAAATTACTTCGAAGTTGTCTTCGGGTAGGCTGCGGAGGAATATATTTCGACCTAAGGAGGAGGTACTAGAAGAAAGACGAAGAAAAATGCAGCAGAATTATGACTTTCGTGAAATATACTCTTCGCCAATAACGATAGGACAATGATATGAGCTAGGATGATATGGTCGGTGCATGTTGCAAATAGAGATTAGGAAACGACAGGACTTTGAACAGGAAAACTGAAGGATATGAACCACTCTGTAGAAGTAGGCAAAGATAAGAATAATGATACCATGATGGATCTTCAATACACAGGATGATAAGTTGTAAACTGCAGCCTATTCATCTGGCAGGGGAAAACGACCAGTGGCGAGCACAGTGATTAATTGGCTGTTCCATAATTGCAGGGGATTTCGTGACCGGCTGAGAAACTGTTAAATTCTCAAAAGAACTTGCTGTATTAATTTAAGTTGTACTTAATATAAAGACGAATTTCTGAGGACATTTTCAGAGACACGTCCAGATTACTCGTGCCTGGGTTCGTGCACTTGTTCCGTTTGGCGAGTCTGCATAAATGTGGACAGTTCCACGAGCCCGAGCCAAGCGCATGCACCAAGAGTCCTGCCAAGGCCTGTCCGAGTTCAGATGTTTGTGTTGCCGAACAGATGTGTGTACAGCAACAGTCACTGCAGTCATCACTGCACGAGCAGTGTGGACGCGTCTTTACACCTGCTTTCACATTTCGCAAATTTCTAGCGAATGTTATTGTCTATGATTTGCGAATTACCATTGTTGATCCAAGTTTGCAAATTCGAATTGCATCTGTGTGCAGTTCTCATTAATTAACTGTTACTCTAAGGCTGGGAACAGCAAAATTTTCATTTTGTCGATGAACAGAATACTTTCGATGTTCGGGATTTCGAGCTTTTGTGATCACCAATTTCAATTCTACAGTTTCGAAATTTCGTGACTGGTTCCGACGAACCGGTATGAGGCCACGTGACTGGTGCTTCGGCTTCCTCCAGTCTCCTGCCGCTGCGCAAATCACTCTCAGTTCAGTTTAGCTGTCTCCATAATTAAGTCACTCTCATTGTTATTTTCTTATGGGAAATCAGAAGAAACTCCAAACGTTTGACGTAGTTTATACTTTCTAACATTATTACTGTTTATATAAATATTATCCTTTTTATGATTGTAGGATATTTTGTATATTTACTGCTGATATTTCTTAAGGTATTGTAAGCAGGTACGCATTTTACACTAAAAATGTATTCCAATATTCGTGACCAATTTACCGGTTGTAATAAATCATAAACGCCTAGACTCACTGTACGCATTAGAATGCGCCGTTTTTTCAGTGGATTTGTGTAATATTCCGTCGTTTTTATATGAAATCTTTCTCCAACATTAGATCCTTTTCGCCCTCAGATACGCATTTTGTCAGAGGACCGTAAATTGCACCAAATAAGATGCCATGACCACGTGTATTGCGGAACTGCCCCTCGGTTTAGCGCATTGCTATCAAAACTGGTACTGGAAATCCTCGTTAAAATGTAATTATTCCATAATAGACTGACACTACACATTTTATTTTGAATGCTAGTGTGTTGAATTTTGATACTGAATGTTATCAGTATGTGGTTTTTAATTACTCTGTGTCAGCCATAGAAAGTATTTTCTATTGTATTACTTGCTTATATTGAAATTTAAGAATTTTTATAATTAAACGGTCATGACACTTGTACTTCAAGGTCGCATGCTGGAGTTACTGTAGCGGGACTGATGAGCACTTAGCACAACTTACTCTGGAAAGAAAGCTGACAGTGCTGTTAAGGTGTGTAACACTGTGAAGGACTTCACACTGAGCTGCGTACAAGATGATGCTTCATGTCTGTCTTAATATTGCGCGTATTCAGAACTGAGAATTATTTTTAGCATTGCAAGCAAGTAATCTTACCCTGTGGCATCATTTTGCTTGGGAGCGGAGAGACAAGAGTCGATTATCACCAGAAATAAGGTTATGCTGCGGACCGTGGCTGCATCCATTGTCTGCAACATTACGAATCAAGATTATCATAAATACAAATTAATGGTCAGAACGGGAAAAAAGGCAGGCGTGTAGGAATAAGATGTACATTATAGAAGAAGAGCGGGAGGAAGCTGCAAAATTACTTTGAAATATTCTGTTTCCATTTGCCCATATTAGGTTGAGGTGTATGGAAATAAAATCTGCGAAAGAAGAGTTTTACATACATGTTCACATATATATAATATGGATGTAATATATATGTCTCAGTATGCTAATTATTAATTATTTGTGTACCCGTTACGTCCACAATCAAGTTCTAAATAATTCTAACAAGTCTTTCGTGTTTGTACTTTCTTAAAATTATTTTCCTTTTGTAAAATCTGTTAAGAACGCTGTAGCCAAGGTTACCAACGTTATACATTTCTAACTTTTGCAAATCGGGGAGTTTAAATTAAACAGTCTCTTCCTCTTAATATTGCACACAGGGTCTTGATTTCTTCCCCTGAATAATTCTCATACACTTTTTTTATCATGTGTCCTTCAACTGTACAAGAAGAAGCTTCCCTTTCACTCCCCTTTCTTTCCGACTTCTTATTTGATAAATAGCCTAATGTTAATCCAGTAACTTTCACTGTATTAAAATCTATGCTAAGTATCGCTAACCTACAATTATACCACAACCAAGTTTTGTAAAAATGTTGTAAAAATATGCAGTGCCGTATGGAATAAAAGCATAAAATATGTACCAAAATATGTTTCATCATTTAAAAATTAATCGCTTCAAACAAAACAATGCAAATGTGTCTGATCTCATTACATTCTATTCATTTCTTACGTACGGTTTCTGCAATTTTCAGCGGTACAAGAATTAATTTAGGCGCTCAAGAAAGGTGGAGACCCTTTGTGACATAAGTAGCTCTCAGATTCTTCCAAGTGCTTATATATGGCATATGTCAACACATTTCCTACAACGAATTTCACTGATTCTACAGTATGGATATAAGTCCGTTTATATGACTACACACACACACACACACACCGATGCAGCGTTCTATCTTCTTGTTTCGCGTAAATTTCTAAATACTTCAGTCTTTGATGCTTTTGTATCTCCTGAAAGTTCAATGCATATTAACACGTCCGGTTTATTAGACATGTTTCTGTCAATCTTCATGTGTTGATTCCCTAATATGGTTACCTTACTTTCGTAAACGGTTTCTAATGATGATGATGCATGCTTATACCAGTGTTCCTTCTTCTTCGTCGTCTTCTTCTTATTATTATTATTATTATTATTATACAAAAGAAACACATTGTAGGAAATTTAAAGATGAACAACTACGAGCATTTATCAGTTACAGCAATTAAAAAAGTATTTCTTGTGGACCATGACTCCAAATTTAATGTTGTAATACTAGTCGGCATATCTTCTAATATCTTAATGCTTTCAAAGCTGAGAGTCAAGTATTTCACTTACAGGTATTAATTTCGCCCCGTCAGAATACGTTTAGTGTTTGTGTTGACAAAACCACACACAGGCTGTGAATTGTAGGAACTGTAGTACAGTTTTCTGTGGAATTGCAAGAAAATTATATGTGATTAGCTATCATGGAAGCATAGAAATAAATTTGATTTTTATTTTTAACAAAATTCTAATCAGCGAAAGGGTCAAATAACTATCATCCTCCTTCCATCTTCAGTAATTCGAGCATAAGCTAAGGTTTATGTTTAAAGAAATAGAACCGAAAGAACTCCTTACGTTTTGTCGAAACTATTGCGAAAGAAATAGAGAATGAAGACCCACGTGGCATTTTGGTAAAGTAATACGGGCGAAAGGCATGTTAACCGCAGAAATCACTGCAAATTCGCGTATTACACTCATAAAGCAAGTTACTATTTCTAATTCACAAATGCATATAAACTAGCTTACTTTATTTGCGATTCCTTTACCAGATCTGGAGCGGGCGTGTGTGGTGCTGGACAGAAAATAACAAGAACTGACGTTCTTTATCTGATGAGACATTTATATAAGGGAGGTTGTCACAGTACTTTACAATAATGATCTTTTGTTGTCACTTTCGTTTGTCGTGTGTCTCTTGTTTAAAGTCAACCACGCGGACACTTAACAAAAGAATGTGGCGCCCGATTGTCATCACACCTGCGTGACGCTAAAAAGCACGCCCTTCGCACGAAGTCACATCTTACCATAATGAACATAGTCATACATATAAATATAAGAGCACAGTATTCCCTGTTCTGATAGGTACGGAAATCCTTGCCCTCTCGTCAGCACAATTCTGCAGCAAGAGACTCCGTAAAACAAATCTGAGATGGAAATGCACGTGTAACGCCCTGTAATGAATTCCAGCACAGGACAACAGATCTGAGTACCTAACGTATGGAGATGCAAGGTGCCACTGAACGTAAATACTTATTGCCACATGAAGACGTATGGGGGAATGAATAGTAGATGGAGGCGAATGGTCAGCTCACGTCTAAGCAGCTTTGGCCCCCGGGAATGTCTTCAGTGTGCATTATTAACTTTGCTCCGACTTAAGAAATTTCAAATGAGGCAAGCTTTAACAAGTAAAAACAACATAAAGTAACATTTTCGAAACACGTGCCGAATTTTCCTTGGGGCACTTTCATTTGTTTAACAACGGTTGAAATCACTTGCATTAAATTGTGTTTTGGAAATTTAATTGTTGACCAGTGCGCACTTGCCAGGCCATGTATTTGGAATCTACGCACATAACAGCAACTTCTTCAGGAATAAGGATTTTCCAATTTTAATTGAAGTGGACGGTGCATACTTTAACAAAGTGCTCATGAACCAATTACGCCACCTACAGGCAACTGAGTCCCGCTGTGCAGAAAAGGTTCAGCGACTTTTAGTGAAGTGAAGCCAATGTTTCTAATAAATCTATAATACGATATATATTGCACTATCCAACAAATGCACTCTACTGCATTATACAATTTACAATTAAAACAGTAAAATTCCAACATGTTTCGCTCCCTTGAGGATCATCTTCATGAAGAAAAGGTCCATCAATTATGTATGAACATTAATCGTAATTGAGTTAGATTAAAATTGTATATGATGTACCTGGATATCCTGAAGTCCAAAGTAGAAGCAGAAATATGACGAAGTATTCCATTGGACGAAGATGTAATACATTATAGTATGGGATTGCAATTGTTTGGAATTGTTCCGTTAAACTTTCAGTGGCAACTTCTAATCCTCCCTCAGTCTTTTCTGTTAAACCAAGATCATTCGCTTCTGACAAAACGACAGTTACTGCCTGCAATTTCGGAACAAGTCTCAAGTGATATTAGATATTCTAGAGCTAATCTGGTGACGATCAAAACCGTCTCTCCATACAAGAAGGAAACAGAGAAAAGAAGACAAGTTTAACGACAAGGTCAAGTGAATTGAATGCCTTCGGCTTCAGAAGATGATGATGTTTGTGTGTGTGGGGGGGGGGGATGTGAGGAAGAACGAAACTGATGCCGAATATTACTTCTCTGAAGACCACGACAAAGAAGAATGGATGTGACGCCAAAAAATGTCTAATGTGTGAGCACGCTGATTGTGCAAATTATCCGAAAAAAACCTCTATACATGGCAGATATATACTGAGAGACACTTTTTTATTGTGGCCAATTAACGTGTTAGTAATTTTTTATTTTAATAACTAAAAGTGTTTTGTTTTTGACATTTCTGAATTTTCTTACCTTAAATGCTAGAAAACAACAGTATTGCGCCTCATTCTAGGAACCACCCAGTGTCGATTTATGTAAAATTTCAGTTATTGCTGTAGGTTAGTGGTTCTCAAAGTGTGCTCCTTGGATTCCCAGGGGAACCGTGGATATATATCAATATGGCTGCATTGAAGTTTAGTTATTTTTTAATTAAAGGGATAAAATAGTGTGGAACTTCTTTAATTAGTGATGTGTTTTATTTCGTATAACTGTTAGAATATCTAATGAAGAACTCTTACACCCACGACGCGAGTGACAATCGGTGTAACTAAGGTCAAATCATGCAGTGCATTGTTACATATACTGCTGGTATGCATTCGTAACTATCTAAAATTAGTTCAGAGATACTAAATATTAAGATGGATACCCATTATCTGGGCAGCCGATCCCAGTGGCCGCACGTGGGTCTGCGGCCGATTGCTTCCTGGGATTGCAAGTTCGATTCCTGACGGGGAAATAGTTGTCTGTCTCTTGTGAGTGTTGTGTGTCGTCAGGTAGAGCTCACTGCGTCTGGCTGATCACTCGTCCAGAGGAGTACTACGGAAGGTTGTGTGTAATCGTGCCACCTCGATAATGAAGAGGCCCTGGCCTACTATGGCTGTTGCGCCAGGGGGGAAAAATCATCCGGTCACTGTAAATATACGTGCGCAAGAATGTGAGGATCCGTGGTTATTTTTCGAAGCCAAAAGACGTCTGACAGCAGAAAAGTTGAGAAAACACTGCTATAGTGAATTAAGTTTATGAACTAATAGCCACTGTGTCTAATGCAGGACAGTTGAACTCCAAAATGCACGAAACCATTTATTCTTAACTTGGGGTCCGTAAACCTGGATGGGAAGCAAATTACAAATTTATCCTCACTAATGGAAATTTAGTTTTCATTCAATAATAAATGTAGTCAACAAAGTAATTTACGGTCTCTAAACTTTAAAATGTTTGTTAACTTCCGTAAATTTCACTATCTCTATTTTTTATGTTTAAATACACTTTTCTGGGAAGGGGTCCATACATTTTACCAGACACTCAAGGGACCTATGGCACAATAAGGTTAAGAATCCCTGCACTAGACGTTTTGTAATAACTGTTAGCTGCATCTCCACTGTGACCAAAAAAAGGTTACTCAGTATCAGGCGACCTTATGCCATATTAGGTTTATGCTGATCCTAAATTGTTTTCAAGTAATATACGAATATCCTCTTTACTGGACGTTGTCATTAGCTCAGGCATTGTGTGGGAACAAATGACTGTCAGCAATTGTTTAGGCGCTCTGGTAGAAAAGCCAGTATAAAGTGCCCATTATCTTCATTATCGTCCTTCCGTTCGCGTGTAACAGTGCTGTGCCATTAGATGGAACTTCATGTAAAAAAATGGTAATAGAATCTTCTACATAGAAATGCGTAATACAGTTCTTATATAAAACGTAAAACATAGGTTAGGTTGTGTACCAATTTTTTTTCTTTTTTTAAAAAAAACCCTTTTCATCTGATATCGTTAAATTATATCTGCATTTCTAAAACACAATATGGTACTCCATGCGAAACTGCAGATAACCAAAACGCCCAAATGTTTCGCAGTGCCTAGTGTTCTATTTTTACCGAGTTACGAGGGACATGGTATCTTCAAATTGTTCCCGGAATCACTTAGTCTCTGAGAAATACAAAATAGTACAACCATTTTTGCAACATTTGCTTCAAAATAGTCCCCTAGTGCACCTGTGCACTTCTGCTAGCGACTTGAAGGTTGTTTTAAAAAGACAAGTAAATATGAACATGAGGCACGGCATGTACAGTATTAAAATAGGGCTTCCAGTTTGTATATGACCCTGCACGTACTTGTAGACCTTCTATTGTAAAAGTAGTTGAATATGTTTAGCTCATCAGGGCAGTGACTTAACCTAGTGCAAAAAGGTCTTCTACGATGTAACAACTGTAGTCTGGTATAAACTTGTAGCCATTGCTCCGAAATATTTGCGATCTTCTACTGAACCTAAAGGCTTCGTTCTGGAAGAGACGCCGCTTAGTTTGACAGCGGAGATTTCATAGTATTCAAAAAAAAAGAATGGATGAAGGAAACAATAGAGATAAATTCACAGAGGAACCTTATTTTCTTGCTCTAATTATTGTTTTGCTGTAATGTTTGTAACAATTTTCCATTCAGCATTAAATGCTAATTTTCGGGTGCGACAGGCACAAGTGGGGTGTGAGAATCGTTTGCCAGCAGCCCTACTTGCTTCAGGGTAGCCACAGTCACTGCCCAGTCACATTTCCAGCCCATGTAGTCTTCTTTCTCAACTGAAATGAAAATTATCTCTCTGGTATCGAAATCGAAGATCAAACATTAAACCGTCACTGAACACCTGCATGAGAAAATTTAGTCTAATTCCTACCCTCAGGAGATATTTTCGAAAGGTCTGTGAATCAGACTGTTCCCAATATGTTTTCCAATCTACGATCCTGAAGTGTTTCTCGCTCCTCCCACACTAACTCTGTTTTATAACCCCGATTTATGTCAGCACAACAATTCCTGAGATCACAGATGGATAGTATTATGGGAAATACGCCAGACACGGCAAAAGAGCCGATGTACTGAGGAGTGCTTATCAATAGAAGTACACATGCTAGGTTAGCCTATGCTGTAATTTTCTCCAATATCAGAGGCGTGGCCACTTTTTTCACTATCACTCGCAGCAATTTTAATTGCAAATGATTCATTTGAAGAATATTTTTATGAGAATAATGTCTAACCTACGATAAATCTTTTACAGCTATCAGCATGTCCAAAAAGACAGTCACATTACCATCAATAAATATTGATATTTGTTTACATCTGGTTGGACAAATCCAGAAGTAGTTTAGAGATACATATTTAACCGGAAAGACAAGTAGTAAGTTAAACTTTTCTATCCTCTAAACCTGTTTCGTGCAGACAGACTGACTTTAATTAGGAATATCTGTGGGCAGGCCCATTAATCCGTTTTTCGCTCCCTGAGTGTTTCTCAACTTCGCCGATCCAGTCAATGTACCACTGTCTGCGTGTTCCCCTTCATCTTTTTTTTTTTTATTTGCTTATTTATTTTCACTTTTGTTTCTACTGTCCATTTGCATATTACAGGATACCATGTAGTTTCATTAACAAATACCTGTAGGAGTAATGTCAAAGCCCCGCGACTGCCATGTGTGTGATACTCAAAGAATACCATGTCCGATGTTAATTATTAAAAGTCAAACACAGTTTCCTTAAAATATTGTCACTGATGCAGATTATATAATTCTTTTCATAGCCGTAGATTCTGACAGGTGACGCTATTGTAACACAATCCAATCAACTATATTCTTAATGCTGTCAGTTAGATATGTAGCATTTCGAATTCTGTGTATTCTTCTTGTATAATTAGCATTGATTGATTTTTTTCTCATATTACGTCGATGAAGCCAAAAATGGTGGACCCTGGGGGCAAACGGGGGCAAAACACTAGACACAGGTTAAGACCCCAGGAAATAAACACATTATAGAAAACAATAAAGTATTCATGACAAAAAATGTTTATTATATAAACATTTGTTCTATTGTAAAAATGCCCCATTTATCTAGGTAAAGTTAAAGTAAGGGTAAAATTCACCCTACAACAGGCCACGAAGACTCAAAGGTGCAGTAGAGGTATAGCTCTACTCTTTCTTTAACCTCGGAACTATATGGGGTTGGTGGTCAACGACACGCCTCGGCCGCTTTACCCCCGGGAAAGACCCGGTACCCATTGTATAGGAGGCTGGGTGAACCGCAGGCCTATTTATTTAGGCCTATATCATTTATTAAGACTAAAAATAAAATTTAAAAAATGATGTACAAGTACAAGCGAGCATGACGGATGGCTGCGTCTAGTGAAAAAGGATATTTGGCAGGTATTTTTAAATTGCAATTAGGGTGGCCGTATTCCCGAAAATCTAAGGAATACAGATATTAAGACTTCAACCTCCTGCAACATGACGCCATATGGATTAGTAAATGGCTACCGCGTTACGAAGGACCTTACTGCCGCCATCGTCAGAGTCTCGACAGTGCAAGAAAAGCAAATGGAAGCAGCATGCTTCCGCGTAACGCCAGTAACTCTTTTCCAGGAGCCATGGCCTCAGATCTCAGAAGGTTTGAATCTTCATCAACAAAGCTGTGATTACCTCAAGTCTCACAAATGCCTACTTCCCAGCCTACGGTAACACGTGACCTTAACCCCCGCCCCCTCCTTAGGACCTGACAATTCCACCGCCAACAGATAAAGCAAGTAATATCTAAATGAACAACTTACAAGATTATTTATTGTTTATTCTTTTCTTAAATATTCCTAATTTTCTTTGCCAGCTTTCACCAAATAGCCATCACAGTAATAGAACAACAATACAGAATAAAATACATCTGCATACGTGCATTGTTGTTGTCGTGTACCCCACGATAAGTTATTATAATTAACTGTACATTGTTTACTCCCGCAAATGATCGCAAATACGTTTGAAAAATATAGCATGCTTGAAATAATAAGCGAGTGAAAGCGAATAGTTAAATGACTCATTATTTAACAAAAATGTCGATGTAGAAGTCGAATTAGAAAACGCAGGTAAATTTTTATAAGAGCTGTACGAAACTAATTCGTGGAAGCTTTTGTCTTGGTAACGCTTACGTGAACGAGAACAACAGAAAGACAATGTGAAGGTAAAGGACAAACAAAAGCTAGCCGCTGGGACCTCGACCAGAACACACATTCAGTTGTCACAGAGAGAAATGTCGTAGCTTGTTTGCACTTTCCATTTCGGCTCTGTCATTCTGTATCAGCAAATTATTTTCATAATACAGCATTACTTCGCGCCAATATTTTACACAACAGTAAGTAATTCTTTCGGACTGAAGGGAGAAAGAAGCAGCAAGGCGTCACGCGGCCTATTGTCAGACGCTATGTGCGTTCAGCGTGTTTACTGTTCTCATGTTTTATATAATATAGGCCTAACTTCCATGTTTTTATACACCTTCCCTTTCCGTAAAAAATTCCGGGGTCAGTCTGTCTTTTCCTGTTGTGCCTTGAATGGCACGGGCCATTCATCGATGGCAAAGTGTTTCTTAGGAGCTTACAGTCGATCAGCCAGTCGATCAAATCCACGCCTTTTATGGAAACCCGAAGTTCAACACCTTGTTCAAAAAGCACCCGTCACTGGTTCTTGCCCTGTATTCTGCGAATCCAGTCAACAACCGCCAATACTATAACTTGAAGATCCATATTAATAGTATCTTCCATCTCCGCCATTTCCACATACGTACTTCCAGAAGTCTTTTCCTTTCAGGCTGTCGAAATAAAATCGGTAGGCATTTCTTTTTATCCCGATTCGTGATCTAGACTAATACATCACCCAATCTTACGTTTATTGTACCGTGCATCATCTTGATAGGTGAATAGGAAGAGAGACCAACTTGATGTCACTTGCTTTATTTCATTATTCAATGCTCAACATGTTTCGAATGTTAGTATATCCATCCTCAGGAGTTTGCGACTTATTTGTTGAGTTATTTCATGGGTTGTATTGCTCTGTTTCGATGTGTGTTGGTATTACGTTGTGGTTTGGCTGGGGTGGTGTGGTGTGGTATCCGTGTGCAGGCTTCAGCCTGCACACGGATACCACACCACACCAGCCAAATCACAAAGTAATACCAAAACACATCGAAACAGAGCAATACAACCCATGAAATAACTCAACAAATAAGTCGCAAACTCCTGAGGATGGATGTACTAACATTCGAAACATGTTGAGCATTGAATAATGAAATAAAGCAAGTGACATCAAGTTGGTCTATCTTTATTCAAACATTACCCAATCTCATTCTCTTTCCTTAGGTCACATTAATAATATTACGTAAAGAATTCAAAATATGAATCTTCTGTCCACGCAGTTTTCACGAGCCTTCTGTCACTTTCTCTCACTTGGTTCCAAATATTCTGAGCTCCACGAATCTGTTTTCCGCTTCGCGTGCTCTACACACTACACCTTTAATACAAGAGATTCAATAATTTTTTTTTAAGTTCTCGGTCTTTTATTTCATTTCCTTTTTTCTAGGAAACATGAAGGTAATATTTTCAGCAGTAGCAACTATTTCCGAAAAGTAACCTGACAGCTTCCTTTTGAATGTTTAGCTTCATTCTCCACTTCCCGATACTTCGTGTGCCCGCTGTACAAACTACTTAGGCTAATTTGAATACACGCATTCTTGAACTTTTCCATCCTCCCACTTTCAGAAATACATAGGCTAAACTTAACACAAAGTTTCAGTAAATGAATTCCTTCGCTTCGTCTCATAAAAAGGCTGGGGCTTCTGATAAGTTCAGCCCGCTTTATAGTCGCTTGCATTAAAAAAAATTGAGTGATTTAAAATAGGGGTATGAATTTGGTACAGAGACGGCGTGAAGTTCCCTTGATACACACGAAATTACATGCCAGGCGGTTTGCCGTCTCAACTCGACCCTATCAAATAGACGTAAGTTTTCAAGACAGGGGGTGGGTCGTCGAAAACAGGGTTCTGAATATAATGCTATGTGGAGCCGACAGAGAGAAGAACATGGAAATGGAAGAAAACTGCGTAATGCAAGCTTCTAAATTGGCGCTCCACCAAATATTACTTGGGTAATAAAATCAAGGTTTATGATATGTATGGAGCACGTAGCAGGTTTGGGAGAGACAAAAACAAACACCCCAAAATTATGGTCGTGAGACCGGAATGGAGATCTTATTGTGGGTGCTGGAGGGAATATTGAAACATATCTTAGAGTTCGGGGATTCATCTGGCCGAGGAAAGGGTCCAAACATTGACTCATTTGGACTTGACAATAAACCTCGGGTTGTCGTAACGGACGGTGAATTTCTTCATTAACTGAGCGACTTTCAATTTCTCAACAAATATTGTGTCACATGGAGGGTATTTATGAAATTACAAGGACAATGTCTTCAGGATGAAATTGGACAACGGAAAGTAGGAAGGGAACCAAGAAAGGAAAGAAATGAGGAAGTAACATACGTACATGTACTACAGCAAATCTAAAGAATGTGAAAAGTTGACAAGACACCGTGAAGGTGATTAACACGTGCACAGAATCCCAATGAAATTGACACCTGCTGCACCCTGCATCATGTGTTTAAGTTCCTAACAGAAAGTTGCATTAGAAAACCGCAGCCATTTTCTGTCCACTTCCGCAGACAAGGCAGCAAATGGCTTGTTAACCCGAACAAAGAGATCATATCGCCCCACACACATAGTAACATTTCTAGCGCTTCTATTGGCAAACTTTACACGAGGAAGGGGGCTGGGAAACCGCAGACGAGACATTCACGGCCTGCACATATGATTTTTAAGCATCGCTGATTTAAACGTCAAACATTTCTCCTCAGTATTTACTTCATTCTGTCTATTTAAAGAAACTAATTAATTCCTGAAATCTACAAGAAATGTAATATAAGAGAAAACAAAGCCTTATGAAATGTAATACCGTACACAAAAAAGGATTGTGTTGTCACTTATTTAAATTATGTTGGTAAACCTGGCTGAAATTTTTGACGTTTTCAAATCATATAGAATTCACGGTGGAAGGGGTACAGAATACTTCGTGAAGAAATACGTAACGTTCTATTGCCTTCTTTATCTGCCTCTCTTTGTACACTCCTTTCATGGCGCCCTGGTTAACTCCATTTCGTGTTTAAATTTCATACCAGGGTCATCAAAGTTACGGATTGTCTTTCCTGAGTATTCCTTCTCCTTGGACATCTCATTCACACAAGGTCCATTCCACCTTTACGAGATAAAGTCACAAAGATTTATGTAGGAATTTTCCTACTCGATAGAGTACTCGACTTCTACGATTCCCTTAATTTTGTCTTCATTTTTCCGATAAGTGAGATGTCACTTCATCCACACGATAATGACGCCCGACGGCAGCAACTCGCATTTCACTCTCCATCTTATCCAGCATCACTTCCTCTAACATCTTCACTTTCCCCTTCTTATTATCCTTAGACTCTTCATCAGCACATGCATCACCCTTACCAGAAAGAGGACAACCAGGAGTTCCGAAAACTATGCGAAGTACAGTTGAATTGCATTCAATATCGTATGATATGAAGGTAGCATGTGAGTGATGTACAGGATGGGGCATACAGATCTCCCACTTTTCGAAGAGGTATAAAATATGAAAGAAGCCATATAGAAAAAAATTGAATATATTTCTGAAACGTACATTAAAAACAGTTTTTAATGGGTTTTAAAAATCAGATCAGACACAAGGCAGCCGTCGTTGGCAACACATTGCTGAAGACGTTCCCGGAAGCTCTTCATAACTCTCCGGGTTAGCTCAGGCGGAATGGAGTCGATTTCCTGTTGGATCCTTTCCCTTAAATCCTCAAGAGATCGAGGACGATGTTTTAAAACCTTTTCCTTTAGGTATCCCCAAAGGAAAACGTCACACGGGCTTAAATCTGGTGACCGTGCCGGCCATTCCACGTCTCCACTTAAGGAGATCAAATGCCCAGGGAACAACAACAACAAAGCCCCGATGCTCACCGGTCCAACCCATTATGGTTACTGACAACAGTAGAGGCTAACCAACCGCATGACACTACCCCACCTCTCTACTACCACTACAGCCCTCACAGTGCCCCTTCGAAAAGTGGGAGATCTTTATGCCCCACCCTGTAGGAGCCTGAATAGGCTAGGTGACGCACAGACGCCTCATGCACATACCGTTCGACTAGTCATATAGGGACATGACCAGCAACAGGTGTCTGTACACGCAAAAGAATACTGCCACGACAAATAAATAAAGAAGAATTCTAAACAAATTTTACATTTTTACTTGTATAATAACTGTCAAAATAATACGATGTGCACATAATACTGCTGTAATATATGTATGTACCAATTGAACTTTACTGCCGAATGTTACATATCCAAATATTACCAATGTAATCTAATCATATTTCAGCTAGTTTTAAAACTGGGTTTAAGAAATCCCTGAAGATGGCACAGTAATGCCGCAATATGTTTGAGTGATAAAAATCTATACTGTTGTGTAGGTTATACATGCACTTAGTTGGTTTAGTAAAAGAAAATAATTTGTTAGATATGTAAAGATGTATTTTTTTAATGCTGTATAGAAATTACTCAGGAATCATAAAATATTTTTACCTCCTCCTAAAGTCTTTATTTTCAAGAACGTATCTGATATTTCGAGGGGTGTTTTAATCTTTGGGGCTCTATCTACAGCACCTTACGCTTGAGAACTATACGCTGGACTTTTCAGTTCGTTCATATCTATAATTTTAACTGTTAGGCCGGTTCACATCATAAGAGTATGACAAGACATTATGTTTTTACAAACACATATAATCCAGTTCGTATTTTACTGTAAATAATTTATGACCTGTGTAGTTAATTTTTTGTATAACCTTTATTCTGTACATCCCGTTGTGATAATATATCAAATATATTAAATTAAATCCTCAACCACCAAACATTTTAGCTGTGACTGACGATTTAGTGTAATATAGTATATAAATATAGTATTCTTCAATATTGTGTTTTGAATAATTGAACTCTCTCTTCCGAAACAAAAAAAACTTCATAAATTTTGAAAGTTAATTTAAGAACTCAATACAATTATGAAAACCGAATACAGCCTATAAAATTTGCTGTTGTACAATATTCAGTGGCGTAAATTTCTACAAAAATGTTACAAGAAAACACAGGTGGCAATTATAGAGCACGGGTATTGAGATAGGAACCAAATTTCTTTTTAAAATGTTAGTGTTTACTCCATGTCTGTGAATTTTGTTACGAGCAAACATATGGCAACATAAGCGTGACAGGTTAAAACTTAGAAGCGAGACAGGAACCCCAATATTTTGACCACTTGCAGCAGTGATTTGCTGAGTAGAAGAAATCGCGTGCTTTCATAATGCTAGACGCAATTTTCTTATAATTTGAATTCGTACAGCTGGATGCACAAAGTGATGTAGGTACCCAGTAATCCATCTCCAGCAGCTTTGCTGAAGAACTTCGAAACTAGAACGGAGTCGCCTTAGCTGTTAAGAAATGCCAAAACGTAACTCCCCTATTCATTCATTAAACACAAAAAATACGTCAATACATACCCAAGTCTATTACACACAATATGTAGATGTGTAAATACATAAATGTGTGACCATTCTCAAGCTATACTTCTGGTTGTTTTTCCACCACATCGTTGACCTCAGCTAATATAATTTTTTTTTGCGGAGGCTACAGATTTGTTATTTGTGTAAAACTCACAAGATTGTAATAGTATATACGCTGTACACTTAAGACGTGACTTACTCAAAATGAATTATAGATAATATGCTGAAATCAGTGCTCTTAATTCTGAAGTGTGTCATCCCCGTTGTGCGTTTAAACTATATGATGAGGTGAATTCCGTCAAAAAATAACTATAAATTATGGCTAAATGATGGTGTTTATTAGCAAGGAAGAACTACATATTTCGGCCTATAGCGGCCATCTTCATTTTCTGACAATTTGAGATGATGAGATCTCAAAATCACCACGCGGTTTAAGCATATTATATAAACTCTTTTAGCAGAAAATTGTCAGAAACAGAAGATGGCCGCTATAGACCGAAACATGTAGTTCTTCCTTGCTAATAAACACCATCATTTAGCCATAATTTATAATTGTGTTTTTGGACGGGATTCACCTCACCATGCAGTGCTTTTGATATTATTTATAAAAAGCTAAGTTGTTTCATTTGTTTATTGCGCTTGTTCGAACAAGCTCAATTCACATAAAAGATTAAGATTATAGCTTTTTTGGGACATTGTGCTATGTTATTGGGGATATATTTCCTATCTTTCCCAGGATAGTAATGCTTCCTTTTTCTGGGTGGATTTGTCCACGAAAAAATATATTTGAAGCTTCGGGATCTATAACCCCAACACACAGTTTAACATCCCAGAAGATTTGAATCTATAACATTTAAAACCGCCGTCAGTGCCTGATACCAAGTATGATATAAAAGGTCATCACGTTCTTAATGTTATCCTTCAAGTCGTATTCTGGTACGAAGTTAACATAAAATAAATAGATTTCAATGTATTACAGACTCAGCTAAATGATCTCGTTTATTCACATAACATGATGACGTTTTACTAAGAACACTGTCGATTGTTCACTATTCTACAAGTCCGGAAAGTTGTTCGTTCATTATCTCGAATACCGAAAGGATTGTTGAAAAATGTGTTGGTACTCACACAAAATGTGTGTCTTATCCAAAAGTTGCGTTCGAAAGAGTTTTAGCTCCGATGAACATTTAGCGATTGACGGCAGTAATGCCCACAAAAACATATGTAGATCTTCGTGTAAAATGTAAAAACTCTCAGATTCAGGTGGAAAAATAGAATTAGTTTGGAAAAGTCAAAGCCGCGATTAGCAAAACTGGATAGAAATTGAAATCCATGGACGCATGAAACACACTATTCAGAGGGTCTGCCATAATCTGCCCACAAGGAGGAGGGAATGTTGACTGGCGTCATAGAGTACATGTCGAATACTGTAGCAGCCCTTCAACAGAGTAGATTATGTGTCCTTCCAATGTCAGATTGATAGTTAATTACTAATTAGAAATAGCGCAGAAGGAAACTTAAATGGCCTGATAGGGGTATTGGCATGGAGGAACGGAGTAAAACCAAGATAATTCGAAGACAGGACAGCCGGTCTGTAACCTAAAACTTCAACTCGAAACCCCCAGATTAAATTCCATGAGTAGTATCCACTAGAACGTGATGTTGCGTCTGAAGGCCATTTTCTGGTGATACAGACCAAAGCGATACGACAAATTTCCAAAGTTGTTAGCAAATGTTCCAGTGTAATGTGAGTGCAAAAATTTTCTGTTTAGACGACACGTGGTGTGTAGCGTTTAAACTAGTGGTAACTGTATGTATCAACTGTATGTATCAACTGTATGTATCAACTGCTTTCGCCTTAAATCTCAGTATTTTTCTCAGCCGGTGTAATCTTTTGTTTCGTATGATTTTCAAGATAAATATTAGCTAAATGTAAAGCAGTCCCATTACAGGCCTGGAGTGGCCCAGAGGGTTCCAGGAAGTTAAAGTTGCCAGATTTCATGATAACGGCACAGGATGGTGGTAAGGTTGTCAGCCTTACGCAACGGCCGCCTTTACCCCCAGGAAATGCTCTTGGTACTCATTTATGTTGGAGGTTGAGTCGACCCCAGGGCCATAGTGCGATCGAAAGGATTTTATGTCAATGAAAATTTCCAATGACACCAGCTGGGATCGAACCAGCGACCTTCCGATTTGTAGCACAGCACCTTAACCGCTGTGCCACCGCGGTCCCCCACAAATCTTAGTTACTTCCTTAGATATTACCTGACTGGTCTTCGTTAACGGACATGACGTGTAATCTCTACGAAGTAGTGCCTCTAGTTTCATCCATAATTTAGATTTATGGCATTCTTTAAAAGGCTGACACATTTGGGATATTCGACACCGTCCGGAGAGACATGGGCCCTCTTTTGAATCATTTTAGTCAAACTTACACTCTCCTAACCCGTTCCCGTACCAACCACCATTAAATGTACAAACCGTCTTTCAGAATACCTTGTATAACATTTGTGCACCAAAACATAAAGATTCCGTACGTTTATTGAAAACACCGCCATGCAACCACGCCCTGAATAGTTTACAATTTTTACTAGTTTCGGGCTTCTATTCAGGCCATCATCAGACCATTCATCATTTGGAATTAAAGAAAAGCCATACAATCGTCACAATGTAAAAACGGAAACATCTAGTTCCCATTAAATAAATTTGATAAAAATTAAAAAATTTAAATTATGTGAAAAAA
>Ga0123352_10001531_pt1 | contig 30903 bp, 24 predicted proteins | sample TergutLab28metaG_FD_89700 | JGI IMG/M metagenome (GOLD analysis project Ga0123352, IMG submission 89700) | Labiotermes labralis P1 segment gut microbial communities from Petit-Saut dam, French Guiana - Lab288 P1 | ecosystem: Host-associated > Arthropoda: Insects > Digestive system > Gut ...
AAGCAATAATCCTTACATAGTTGACTTAGGCTGCTTGTTGGTGGTCTTTTTGTCATGTCAAAAGTCAAGTCAAAAACTTATAAAAGTTTTTCAATTTAGGGGTTGACTTTTGATAGCTGGTCTTTTTATTTTAAAACAGGCTGGCTTTATCAGCCTTTTATAGCACCCACCAGCATACCTTTTACAAAGAATTTTTGTACAAAGGGATAAAGAAGCATGAAAGGCAGGCTTGATACCACAATCAATGAATACCTAAGCAGTGCAGCAATCCATTCCCGATGCGCAGCGTCAGTTAAGTCAACAATCATCCCTTCGTCCAACTGATTAAGCAGCAATATATTGCGCAAAACCAGCTGCAACGGGAAAAGATTGGGGGAACGCAGATAGATAAGTGCTGCAAAAAATGTATTCCAATGTCCTAAAGCGTAGAACAGCACTTGCACGGCAATAATGGGGCCGGAAAGGGGAATAACCACCTTCAGTACGAAGGTAATGTCTGTGCATCCGTCCAGTTGTGCAGATTCCAGAAGTTCATCAGGAATTGTGTTTTGGAAAAATGTGCGTACAATTACTACATTTAATATACCGAAAGCGTTGGGGAGTACCATAACCCATCGGGTGTCGATAAGCCCTAAATCCCTGATTAAAAGAAAAGTGGGAATCATGCCGCCGGAAAACAGCATGGTAAATGCGAAGTACATCATGATTTTGTTTCTGTCAGCAAAATCCTTGCGGGATAGCGGATACGCCGCCAGCACAGTAAAAAAGATGTTTATAGCAGTGCCGACAACCATATACCACAAAGAGTTCATAAAGCCGGTTACTATTTGACTGTGCCTGAAAACTGCTCTGTATCCTTCTAAGCTGAAACCAACGGGCAGAAAACGCACCTGTCCCGATATAACAGCAGCGGGGTCGCTGAAGGAAGAGCTTATAACATAAATAAGAGGGTAGAGAACAATAATAAATATCAGGGTGACAAAAATAAAGTTAAATACATTAAACACCCGGTCAGTGAAAGAGTCGTTGATTTTTGCTCGAACAGCCTTCTCTTTATCAAAATAACCTTTCATATTCGCCCGCACCTCCTTTTACCATAATCCGCTGCCGTTGACCTTCTTGGCAATTTGATTGACTGCAACAAGCATTATCAGACCGATAAATGATTCAAACAAGCCTACAGCTGCCGCCAAAGACCATTGGGGTATTGGTGCCACTAAACCTATTTGATATACATAGGTTGCAATAACTTCTGATGCGGATAAATTTAATGGGTTTTGAAGCAAAAATACCCGTTCAAATCCTACGCTGATAATGTTGCCCATATTTAATATGAATAAAATGGTGACTGTGGGCAGTATGCCGGGCCAGTCTATATGACGGATACGCTGAAGCTTGGTGGCGCCGTCTATCGTGGCGGCTTCATGTAAAGATGGGTCTATTCCCGCTAAAGCTGCTATGTAAATAATGGCTCCGTTACCCATGCCTTGCCAAATTCCTGTCCACACAAACATATGAGCAAAGTATTGGGGGCGTCCCAGAAAGTTTATTCTTGTGTCAAACAAACTGTCCAGCAAATTGTTAACTACGCCGGTGCGCATATTAAGGAATTGAGTTATGATGCCTACCATTACAACCGTTGAAATCAGATGGGGCATAAAAGTTGTTGTCTGTATAACTTTTGCATACCTGCGGTTTTTAACATAATTAAGTGCAAAAGCAAAGATAATCGGGATGGGAAATCCGGCTATAAGACCATATAAACTGATACGTAACGTATTGGTCATAACCCTTTCAAACATATGCGAGTTAAAGAATCGCATAAAATGGTCAAAACCAACCCAAGGGCTATCCCAAAACCCCAGCACCGGGTTAAAATTGCGAAAGGCCATTTGCAAGCCGTACATGGGCATATACCTAAAGATAAACACATGTATAACAGGCAATAGTATCATTAGATAAAGCTGCCAGTTTTTGACGCGCTTACGCACAAAAAGGGGGATGCTTAATCTCCCTTTTGCGATTTCACCGCTTTTAGTCATCACATATCTACTCCCTTAATAAATCGGTTTTCGATGTTATTACAACACTATAATGATTTGCGATGCCAATGTAAAGAGGAAGTAATTTGAGGTTAGTGATTTTGACATAATCGCATATATGGAATGTTTTATCTTTAAGGAATTATGACGATTATGCAATCGAAAAAATTATTCTGCATTGCACAAAAATTCATTCCAAGCGGCATGTTACTGCATCTTATATATAATTATTTCATCTTTTATCGTATCGGATGATAGTGTATACTATTTCATATAATTTACAGACAGAGGAGATTTGTCATATGATTCAATTTAATTATGAAAATAGGCAAGCAGAATCATTCGATGCCGGAGCATATCCAATTTTGAAGGAAATTCCCGTTAGCCTGGACCTTCAGCTTGGATGGCAGGCTGTGTTGTATGAAAAAGAGCATTTCAAAGGAAATTCTGCGGTGTTTAGCGCCCATGATGCCCCAAAAAGCTTTCGGGTTGCGGATGGCGCCTGCCCGCAACCGCGCTCCATGCGTATACTTGATGATATTAAGATAATTCCCGGACATAGGCGTGATGCTTTGTCTATGGAGGAGGCACTGCACGAAGGAGGTTGGCTGCAAAAATCACTTTCCGAAATACCTGAAAGAATGAAATGGCTTACAGACGCTAAGTTTGGCTGTTTTGTTCATTGGGGCGTATACGCTTTGGCCGGCGGACAATGGAACGGTGAAACCATCGGCTATGGAGAGCATATACAGCGAGCCTTTTGCATCAACTTGGAAGACTATAAAAAACATTTTATTGACAAATTTAACCCTGTAGATTTTGACGCACGATTGTGGATAAAAACCATAAAAGATGCCGGTATGAAGTATTTTATCATCACGGCAAAACACCATGACGGCTTTGCGATGAATATATCAGATACATACCACTATGATATCCGTATGACACCCTTTAAACGAGATATTATGGCAGAACTGCGCGATGCCTGCGAAGAATATGACATACCCTTTGGTATGTACTATTCTCACGCTTTTGATTGGGAGCATCCCGACGCACCCGGAAATGACTGGGAGTACACAAATGGCGGCGGCGACAAGTTTTTATTTGAAGGGGAAAGGGGACTGTGGTTTGACCAGCACCCGGAACTTGTACCGCGCACAGCTAAATATTATGTAGACAACAAAAGCATCCCTCAAATCCTTGAATTGATAGAGAAATACCGCCCGGCGCTTTTGTGGTTTGACACCCCGCACAAACTGCCTTTTTCTGAAAATTTGCGCATATTGCAAGCCATTCGCAATGCAGACCCACATATCATAGTTAATGGCAGACTGGCTCGCAACCAACACTTTCCTTCATTGGGTGATTATGTTAATACAGGAGACAGAGCGGCAGAATTTTTTCCGACACCGGGTAATTGGGAAACAATTCCAACAACAAATGAATCCTATGGCTATTCTAAAGTTGACCGCTCTCATAAGCCGCCTGAGCATTTTATTAAAATGCTGATAAAAACAGCAGCCAGAGGCGGCACTGTGCTTATGAACTTGGGGCCGACAGAAAAAGGCGTCATTGAGCAAGTGGATTTGGATATTCTTAAAGGTATTGGCGATTGGCTTAAAATTAATGGCGAAAGCTATTACGGCACGACGCGCTCGCCCCTTGGTGTGCAAACTTTTGGCGAAACCACGTTAAAGGGCAGCAAACTGTATCTGCATTTACTTAAAGATTGTGATGAGCAAATTGTTTTATCGGGAATGATTAACCCTATAGACCGCGCATACCTGCTTACAGATGATGAAAAAACACCGCTTTTGACCAAGCGACTAAACTATTATGACACTAAAATTAAACTGCCTGCGCAATTGCCTGCGTACACTGTTATAATAGTTGAATTTTCCGGCGAATTACTAATCGGCGGCGGAAGGCTAATCGGTCATAATGCCCCTGAATTTCTCAGGGCTTTTGATGCGTGTCACATACCCAAAGAGTTAACTCATGGCGACGGCAAGACCGGGCGGGATTATATAGACGGCTTTACCCATACAGAAGAAGCTGTGATATGGCAGGTGCGTGTTCACAAAAAAACGGCCTTTAAGCTCGGTGTAAGATATACAACCCTTGACCCGGACTGCAAAGGCGCTTACAGCATTTATGTAAACGGAAAGCGTTTCACGCAAACTGTAACACCGGCAAAATTTCTGCTGGAGCCTGTGGAGGACATGTTTGAAGTGGAGATAGAAGGTGAGAAGGATATTGTGTTTCGCCCCGAATCTATTAATGGCAAATTCCTTCAGCTTTATGGCATTTCTTTAATTCCCGGAGAAAAAGAATTGGATGAGTCTATTCATATTGAAGTGGATGCAACCGACTTGGGAGGCAAATAGAAATAACACAAAACAAGCCCCGGACGACAGCCGACCGGGGCTTGTTTTGTGTTAAAGCGTAATTGTATATACGCCGCCTAATACGGTGTCAATCACAATATCCGCACCTGCCTTGGAGACTTCAAAAACATTGCCGTTTTCATCGGCAGCCACAGCATTTTGTATTTTTGGATAGCGTATTTGACATATGCCGCCTACGCGTGAGGTAATTGTCAGCTTTGTCATTTTACCCTGCGCCCATTTGCAGTCTATCACAAAATTACCTCTGGCCACCAGGCCGCTATAGCTTCCTGACGCCCAATCCGGCGGCAATGCCGCCAGCGGCTCTATTATATTGCCATTGCTTTGCAGCAACATTTCTGCTATACCCGCCGTGCCGCCATAGTTGCCGTCAATTTGAAACGGCGGGTGGGTGTCCCACAAATTGTTTAGCGTGCCTGTTTTTAGCAGCATTTGCAAAAGCTGATATGCACGCGTGCCATCTTGTGCCCTCGCCCAGCACATAAGCCTGTGTGCCATGGCCCAGCCGGTGGATTTGTCGCCTCGTTCTCGTAATGTTACCTTAGCGGCGTTAAGCCATTCCGGGGTGGAGCTGTTGATTGTCTGCCCCGGAGAAAGAGCCACCAATTGCGAAATATGGCGGTGATGCGGGTCGCCGTATTCTCCGTATTTGTCTTCTTCGCAATATTCTTTAATTTGCCCGCTGCCGCCAATGATTATTGGGTCAAGTTTGTCTATCTGCTCTTTGGCGATATCAATTATTTCTTCATCTATGCCCAAAATTTCTGCCGCAGACAATAAATCTTTATGATTTTCATAAATCATCTGCTGGTCAAAAGCGCAGCCTGTGGTTTGGTAATGAGGGCCTCCGTATCTATGCGGTTCAAAACTTACTCCCCCAAGCGGCTTTACCAAAACCCCTCCGGCAAGAAAAGCTACCTCATCTCCCGGTGCGCGTTCAAGACGTATTTCGGGCGATGCTGACGGATGAGCAAGAAGCAAACCTTCTTTAAGAATCACCGTTTTGCTTAAAAAATCTGACATACCGGCCAGCACGGGATAAACTATATCCTTTAAAGCTGCCGTATCGCGCGTATAATCATAAAAATCCCAAAACATCTTGGCCGTTAAAGCGCCTGTACCCGGGCCGGAATGACCTCCCGGAGCAGGGCGGCTTGCCGTGTAAGGAGATACACCTGTGCCTACTGCCCAGCCATTTTTGCCCTTGCCAACTTCATCCATAGGTATTGCATACTGTGCATCCGGGTTTTCATCGCGTATTTGCAGTAAGTATTCATCCGCATTGCGATAGGCAAGTTTACGAAAGCCTTTATTTAAGTCGGCATATGATTCAAACATTTCTGCCAAATTGGTTGTAAAAGCAGGCCAATAGTTCATTTGTATATTTATATTATGCCAATATCCCGCACTCCATGGGGAGCTGTCGTATTGATTCCATAAGCCTTGTAAATTGCCGGGAAGTGTGCCTTTCCGTGAAGATGCAATCAGCAAATACCGCCCAAATTGGAAATATAATTCCTCCAAATACGCACAATGATTACCTGCTTTATAATTTTCCAGCAGCTTGTCTGTAGCAGCTGTAGAAGTGCCGCCAAGGTCTATATTCACTCTGTTAAAAAATTGACTATAATCTTCTGCATGGCGTTTTCGCAATTCGTCATAAGTTTTAGCGGCTGCATCTTCAATAATTTTTGTTACTTTTTCATGGGGATGAGGATTGCCCGCCAGCTTTTTGCTATGTTCATCTTCCAGCCATACGTTTTCATGAAGAATATAATTTGTACCCACTGCCATTAAAATTACGGCACTGTCTGCGCCGTTTATATGAAGGCAGCCATCTCGTGCTTCCACCGTTCCGCCGCTTGTCTTTACGCAAATTTGCCCCTCGTAGATAATACCGTAACATTCCATTTCGCCGCTTACAGTGATTAAATCACCCTTGGCTGTAACTTTGCCTGTTTTTCCGATATAATGGCCCAAGCGGTCCTGCACTGTGCCATATGGCTTTAGATAAGGCGTTTCGGCCCGCAAGACAAATGTTATCTGACCGGGCTGTGATGCAGACAGCTTTACAGCCATAACGGCATCCGGGTAGGATGTAAAATATTCTCTTTCATAAGTAATGCCGCGGTAGCTGTATCTGGTGTGGGCAGTTGCATCGTTAAGCACAAGACTGCGGGAATAATCCGCTATATCTTCTTCCGGATGATTTATATTCAGATAAATTTCTGCAAAATTATTAACACCTGTTGGATAAGGATTTGCCAGGCTAACCTCTGTCACCTGTATCCTTTCTGTATCTGTGCGCCCAAAGACATTGATGCCAAAATGCCCGCATCCCAGAGGCAGCGACCATTCCTCCCAATCGGAATCTTTTGCCGTCATATTCTCCGATTCGCGCCCGCGGTTTGGTGCGGGCTTGTCATACCATAGCTTGTACTGTTTTTTCATAATATCCTCCATATTATATACTTCCTTTCAATTTAATTTCCAGCACTGTATTATCGGGGTCGGGTAATGGATATGTATAACTTTGATTTGCCCCCAATGTTACAAATTTTATATCGGGGTATTTTCTGGCCGCAAAAGAGCCGTCTGCGGGCTTCACCTCTGACTTATCGCAGAGAAGACGCACCGAATATATGTCGGCAGGGTTAATGCCTGTAAGGGGTATAGCGCCCAATGGCTCTTCAAAGATGTGAGCATATATTGTGTCGCCTTTTTTTGTATAGCGTCCCCAATCCGGCTTTGGCAATTTTGCGTCGCCTGCGCCATAGATGCTTTCGCTGTTTTTCTCCATCCATTTGCCGATTTGTGAAAGTATCTGAAGAGATTCTTCGGGAATCTCACCAAGCGGATTTGGGCCTACATTAAGCAGCATATTGCCGCCTTTGGATACACATTCAACCAATTTGTGAATAAGCAATGACGGTCTCTTAAACAATTTGTCGTTTGGTACATATGACCAATTGTTGTTTATGGTGACGCAAAGCTCCCACGGCACGGGTTCTCCGTTATCCTTCACCAGGCTTTCTTCTGGGATATACTGCTCCGGCGACGTGAAATCTCCCGCATAAGGCGTTGGATTTTCTTCAAATATGCTTCCTCTTGTCCAGCCGGAACCTTCCAGGCGGTTGTCAATAAGCACATCGGGCTGATGTTTGCGAACCATCTCCATCAATTTCGTGGCCCGCCATTTTTCGCCCGCCATATCGTCATAAGAATAGTCAAACCACAAAATATCCAGCTTTCCGTAATTTTTGCATATTTCTTCTATTTGATTGTGCATAAAGTCTAAATATGCATCAAAATTAATCGCTTCGTCCTTATATTTCGGGTTTTGATACATAGGATGTCTTCTGTCGTTGTATTTGGGATAATCGGGATGATGCCAGTCAAGCAAGGAAAAATACAACCCAACTTTTAGACCTTCACTGCGCACCGCCTCTACATATTCGGTTATCATGTCGCGGCCATAGGGAGTATTTGTAATTTTATAGTCCGTATAGGCAGTATCAAATAAGCAAAAACCATCGTGATGCTTTGCTGTAAGCACCATATATTTCATGCCAGCAGCCTTTGCAGCCTTTGCCCATGCCTTAGGATTATAATTTACCGGATTAAATTCATCAAAAAAAGGCTGATAATCTTCTATGCTCATGCGTTCTATGCTTCGAACCCACTCTCCGCGCCCGGGGACGGCATAAAGGCCAAAATGAATAAACATGCCGAAGCGGCCGTCCATAAACCAATCCGTTCTTTTCATTATAAAATTCCTCCTTGCAATATTTAAAATTTGTCACTTTTCAGTATATCATATAAAACCTTCAAATTGCATAACGGAAATAATTATATATGGTTATTTGCGTAATCTCACGATATGGAAAATATTTTGTCTGCGTAAATCTTGGCAAAAATGTCCGAAATATTTATTTACACTCGACATCATATTTTCTTGCTTGATATACTTTAAAAAAGATACTTTATAATCCATAATGTTAAATGCGTCAAGGGGGGATTTATGCGAGATTAAAACTAAAGAGCATTTGTCACAAGACAAGAACATCACAAATGACCAATTTAAGATTTATACTGTCAGGAGGTAATTTATGAGATACTTATTATTTAAAACAATGTCAAAAAGAATATTGAGTATGTTGATTGTTTTTTTCACATTGTTTACCTTAGTTCCTTCCGCCGCCTTATCGGCTAATCCCGTCATAAACGACACATCATATGATTTGGTATCGGAAGACATTTACGATATTTACGGTGAAGATGAAAACTTTGCCGATGACGAATTTTATGACGATTATTATGATGCGGAAGATTCTGTTCGTCAAGATATTACGCCTTATAATATTTTGCCGGAAAATATAGCGCCCATGGCCACCGCAGAAGCCAACAGCATTTGGCCCGGAAATTGGCCTGCAAGTGCGGCTATAGACGGAAATCCGTCCACGCGCTGGGCGGCCGACGGCGGAGGAAGATACACACCAAATCCTGTCACTCTAACTCTAACTTTTCCGCATCCGGTTCAAGTATACCAAGCCGGAATACTGCCTTTTGCCGACCGTATAACCGAGTTTGCAATAGAATACTTTGCGCAAGGTGAATGGCGCCAGGCATTTTTCCATCAGGGAGTTGTGCCGGGTGTCACAGCGTCCCCGTCTTTAGACAATATGTCTGTTTTTACATTTAATCCGGTAACATCCAGCCGGATACGGCTAAGTATCACAGGTTTTACCCAAGAACCATCTATTTGGGAATTTCAACTTTTCTCGCCGGTGCCGGGATTACCTGCTGTAATTGATGCTGTGCCCCGCAGCATAATTACATCTGCCGGAGGAAATGTTATCTTTGATATTATCGGAATCAACTTTGTGCCGTCTGATACCATCATTACTGCACATATTGGCAACATGCAGTTTCCCGCAGTTATTACAGGCTCAAACGCAGCAAATGTAACCATTAATCTGCCAAGTAATCTTCACGGCGCATATGACATTTTACATCATCTTACATTTGTCGTAGACGGAGAACTTTCGGATTTTGCAGAATACATAACCGTGCCTGCCCACAATATCCCGCTGGAATTTCGTCTAAGACAGCTTGATTTGGCGTACAACAGGCCAACAACGGCCAGCGGCGGCGGAAATTCCAATGTTGCTGTTAACCACAACACATTACAGCACTGGACCAGCACCGCAAGCCCGCTTTGGCTGCATGTGGATTTAGGTCTTCTTCCGGAAGGAGAAAGGCATTATTTTGACACAGTATTTATGCGTTTTCATTATCCTCATTCTTTTAACCGCATTTATATTGAAGTGTCTGATGAAACCGGAAATAATCCGACTGCTTGGCGGCCTGTATGGTTCCATGGTACACCCAATAATATCCATATGGCAGAACTTGATGAGCCGGTTTCCACCGCAAGGCATATTAGGCTTAGGGGTACGCGCCGTGCAGGGCTTACGCCCGGTTTAATACTTTTTCAGGTTTACAATGCATCGGAAGTAAGCCCTCATTTAAGAGATGCCGTCCGCAATCAGCCGGTGTCCCATCATTTGCCTTCGCCGCCGGAAGTTAATGCACAAATAGTGGCGCCAAATCCGGACGGAACCTTAACGTTTAACACATATATGACCCACGATATAAATGAAAACCCCCTGGATGGCAATATTATTCCCGATTTCTCAAGGGTAGGATTTAGAAGCGGAGATATTGACATTCCTTTTGTGGACATTTATGTACATCGCTTATATCCCAATCCTTTCGGTAATGATGATTCTGCTCGCATACAAGCGGCAATAGAACATGTGGGCAGCCGGCCCGTAACAGACGAAAACGGTTTTAGGGGAGTAGTGGAATTAGCGCCCGGAACATTTAACATTTCCGGCCGCAATGGACTGGAATTAAACCGAAGCGGTGTTGTGCTGCGCGGCAGCGGCCAAGGCCAGGACGGAACTATCTTAAACTATACCATCAGGCCAATGACAACTCCGGGCATAAATTACGGCTGGCTTCAATCGCATCCTATAGTGATAGGAAATCAGGCCGCAAATGCCATTACTTTTTCAAACAGAACGCATGTTGCGCCCGGTTTTTATCCTGTTGGTTCTGACCGTTTGACTGTTGCCTACACAAGCGGCTTTAATGCGGGCGACAGAATATTAATAAGGCGTAACCCAACGCAAGCATGGGTAGACTTTATTGTAAGAACCGCTTCTTTGCCGGGGTGGAATCAACAAACAACAAACAACCCGCATGAGCGTGTTATTTCAGGTATTGACGGAAACGAAATTATTTTCTTCCCGCCGCTCGTGCATTCTCTTAATGTTCCATTGGAAGCATTGCCTTATGTAGAGCTGATAGGCGAAACCAACCGTGTTATAAATGTTGGCGTTGAAAATATGCGCATTGTTTCTAATCCGTATTTTGGCGCAGACGGCAGCATGGTGGAAAACAACAGCGGCGATGGTATTCTGGTAACAGGTACAAGGGATGGATTTGTACGTGATGTTACACTTACATACTTTGGCGTATCCTCAATAGCAGTAAACGACCGCACCAGCAACTTTTCCGTCATTAACAACACACTGTTGACGCCATTTGGGCAGATAATAGGCGGCAGACGAAGCGGATTTACCATAAATGGCAGCAGCGTGCTTTTGGACGGTAACTACGCTAGATTCCAGCGCTATGCACATCAGGCAGGTGGAAATGTGCCCGGCCCTATTGTGTTTCTTGACCTGTTGGCAGAAGATTCGCAGCACAATCATGGTCCGCAAACGCATCACAGATGGTCGTCAGGAATACTTTTTGATAATATTAACCTGGTTGGCGGGGGAAGGCTTCAATCCAACGACAGGCGCTGGGACGGACAGGGATGGTCCGGTGGTACAACCGTGTTCTGGAATCCAAGGGCAAGCTGGCTTGACATAGGACAGCCGCCGACAACCAGAAATTTCGCCCTTGGTTTGGGCGGGCTTTATGGCGATAACCCCTTTAGGATTCAAGGCGGAAATGCCTTGGTTAACAGTTTGCGAAGCAGATTTGGCAATGTGCATCAAGAGGCCGTGCATAACAGAGTATATCCCGGCAGTCTGTACAGAGCCCAAGTTGCTTATTTCCGTACCGGCGACTATAGAAATGCCATCCCGGGACGCCCTGTACTGATGAGGCCAATTCATGATACCGGAGTTCCTCAAGTATTTACAATAACAGGCGCGCATGACAGATATGCAACATCTGTTACTGTATATGCCAATGGCGTTTTGCTGGGTGAGGCAGTTTTGGGCAATGAAAGCAATCATTTTGAATTTGAGTTTACCGCAAATTTGCCGCCCGGCTATCATGCTATTAGTTCCCGGCAAGTAGTGCGCGGCAATCAAAGTGCTTTTACCGGACTGCGCACCATTAATGTGAGAAATGCAGACGGAAGTCACAACCCAACACCAAGCACATTTGTATATTCATCACAAACAGCAGCAAGTCAAAATATGGTTTCGGTTCCTGCGCATTCAACCCTTGTAAGCATAGGAGCAGTGCAAGATGTGATAGATTTGCCAAATAGAATCTCTTATGATTCCTTGTCTGTAAGATTGCCGGAAAGTGTTAGAATAACCACCACAGACGGAGTTAGGCATTTCAATTTATTAGGGTTTATTGATTGGGATATAACAAATATATCTTACAATCCTGATAGCCTTGCTGCACAAACTTTTAGTATAACAGGAAATATAAATCTTCTAAGCGGTGTACACAATGCAAATGATATATCCACACAGATTACAATAAATGTTTCTGTGCTTGCTCATGTGGCAGTAACAGGGATAGATGCTTCAACTTTAAGGGGCATGTCCAATACGCCTTTGCGGCTTTTCGGAAACGCAGTACCAAGCAATGCATCACAGCAAACAATAGTATGGCGCATGGCCGATGGGGAAACCGCAGCAGACGTTGCACTAACTGCATCGGGGTTGATTACCGCTAATAGGCCGGGTAGTTTTGATGTTATCGCCACAATAATTGACGGCATTGGCATAGGTTCAAATTTTGAACAAAGGTTCACCATTACCTTTGTGCCCAGTTTAGAGAGCATACGCCAAACCACAAACTTGGCCCGCGCTGTCCCTAATCAAGCCTTCCCGCTGGCCATTGCCCACAGCCAGCATCCAAATTTTCCAACTTCACGGCTAAATGACGGCGTGTTTGCTCCGGCTGACAATAATACAAGATGGTCGTCCGAGGTCCCCGGCAGCGGTGCGAATCTTCATGTATGGGCCGGTATTGATTTCGGAATACAAACGAGTTTTGACACATTTGTAATAACAGAATGGCAGACCCGTACCGGCGACTTTGTGATAGAATATGCTGTAAATTTGCCGGAGAACCCCAACAACAATGGAAGTCTGTCCTCAGCAGGTTGGAATACGGCATACACAGGCCGCGGTATAGGGCCGAGCAGAGTTATTTTCTTGGGCGAACCCATTACCGCAAGATATGTACGCATCCGTACAACATCTTCTAACGGAGGTGCGCCCGGGTTTACGGAAATTGAGGTGTATCTTGTGAATATACCGTCTGTACCTCCCACCGCAGAAGAAATTCGCCAGACTACAAATTTTGCCCTCTCTGTTACAGGTCAGCCTTTCCCATTAGCCATTGCCCACAGCCAGCATCCAAATTTCCCGACTTCACGGCTAAATGACGGAGTATTTGCTCCGGCTGACAATAATACCAGGTGGTCATCTACTGTACCCGGCAGCGGTGCGAATCTTCATGTATGGGCCGGTATTGACTTTGGCAGGCCAATACCCCTTGATGCGCTTATTATAACAGAATGGCAAACTCGCACAGTGGATTTTGTAATAGAATACGCCAGAAGTTTGCCTGCAAACCCAAACAACAACGAAAGCTTATCTTCGGAAGGGTGGAACACAGCATATGTGGGACGCGGATTAGGGCCAAGCAGAGTTATTTTACTGGATGAGCCTATTGTGGCAAGATATGTACGCATCCGTACAACATCCTCTAACGGAGGTGCGCCCGGATTTACGGAAATCGAAGTGTATCTTATCAGCGAACCGCCTTCACCGCCTACTGCGGAAGAAATCCGTCAAACCACAAACTTGGCACGCGCTGCTGCAAACCAGTCTTTCCCGATAGCCGTCGCCCACAGCCAGCATCCAAATTTCCCGACTTCCAGGTTAAATGACGGGGTGTTTGCTCCGGCTGACAACAATACCAGGTGGTCATCTACTGTACCCGGAAGCGGTGCTAACTTACATGTATGGGCCGGTATTGATTTCGGAGAGCCTACAGTTCTTGATGCATTGATAATAACGGAATGGCAAACGCGTACTGTAGATTTTGTAATTGAATATGCCGTAAGTTTGTCAGCAAATCCCAACAATAATCAAAGTCTGTCACCCGAAGGGTGGAATACAGCATATGTTGGACGAGGATTAGGGCCAAGCAGAGTTATTTTGCTGGATGAACCTATCACCGCAAGATATGTACGCATACGCACAACATCCTCTAACGGAGGTGCGCCCGGATTTACGGAAATTGAGGTTTATCTTGTAAATTAATTTTTGGTCAAGTTTACTTTATCGCATTTCTAAACAAAAAATCGGCCAGCTTGTTCGAGCTAGGCCGATTTTTTGTGATAATAAACCATGGGATTTTTAAAATATTTAATAGTAATCAGTTTAGCCCAAAGGCTTCGTCTATCTCTTTAATCTCCTCATCCGAAATATGCACCATTTCGCCGATATCCCTTGCGGCAATAATTGAGTTTGCAGTGGCTTCGCAAACCTCCAGCCTATCAAAGGCATCAAGCAGCGAGCTGCCCGTTGCAAGGATTTGGTTGTTTTCGCATATCAGCACCGGCGTTTTTTCTGAAAACATATTTACGACATTTTCAATATCGGTAAACACAGATGAAAAGTTGACTTTTTGTATATTGCGCAAAAGGATATAACTTTCGGGGATAGTGCGCGGGTCAAAGACGGCATCTGTTACAGCAAAGGCCATGGCGTGAGGAGGTTCTGCCCCAAGCACAGAATGGATATTTGGGTGTTTTTCGTAAATAAGTCTATGCAGTCTAACAGAACGCGACGGTATTTTTCCATATTCCTTCATGCCGTTTTTGATTAACACAAGGTCGCTTTCTGCCATATAGGCGCGGTCTACGCCGGAAGGGGTGATTAAAAGCTGCCGTCCGAAAGGCGTACAGAATATGTGCCGCGCGTGCTGCCAAACAATCCTTGCTTGTACGAGCGCTTTATCAGTGTCACCATATCGCGCCTTGCGGCGCATTCTTCCGGGCTGTGTCTGCTAGCGATAAAATCGTCCATCATCAAATTGTCGCGTATCGAAGCCAGATTAAGTTCAGAATCTGCAAATAATTTTAATTTTCCAAGTTTGCTGGTATTTATCTGCAATCTTGCCGTTGCTTCCAATGTTTCAAATTTCATAAAACAATCGAAGAGGTTGTCGCTGCCAATTACAATGCCGTGATTTTCAAGAACCACGATATTATACCCCTTGCCAAATTCTGCAGAAATATTTTCTCCAAGCGCAGCAGAGCCGGGTACGGCATAAGGGGCTATGGTTATACTTCCACAGGTGCGTCTGCAGTTTGAAGTTAGATTAAGCTGCGGCAAGCGGCGTATAACGGAGAAGGCAACCAGCTTTGGCGGGTGCGCGTGTAACACTGCGCGAATGTCCGGCCTCTTTTTGTATATAGAGGCATGAAAAGGCAGCTCTACCGATGGTTTATGAGGCCCTATAACAGTTCCGTCCGGTTTTATACAGCAAATATCGCTGCGTGTTAAAGTGCCTTTGTCAATACCTCCCGGGGTTATCCATATATCCCCGTTATCTTCAAGGATGGACAAATTGCCGCCCGATGTGGTTGTTAGGCCGCTTTTGTATATGCGGCTCATTATGGATACTATTTTATCAGCAGGATGCTGTAGGGTGAAATTCATAGGATGGCTCCTTTTATCATTATTGCTTTGAAGGCTTCAGAATTGCTCTTGATTTAGCCTTATATTGAAACTATAGCATAGATTTAGCGGTTTGTACAGTGAACATTAATTTAGTGCGAACACACCCCGGTTTAATAACCATTCCCCTTCTCATTCGAATCAATTATGAAAATCTTCTCTTTGAGGTGTAAAAACATCCAGCAAAACCGACTCGTCCTCAAGCGGTCGTCCGCCATGCACAACATCTGCTTCAAAATAAATCGAATCACCTTTTCTAAGAATGATATTTTCGCGGCCATGAACCGCAAATTCAAATTTGCCTTTAAGCACATAAGCAATCTGCTCATGCGGATGGGAGTGCAGTCCAAAGTCATCACTTGCTTTATGAAATATAACCTCTACCATCATCAGCGTGCCGTGATGTGCTAAAATTTTGCGCGTCATATTTTCACTGCTTGTCTGTACGCGTGCGTCGCTGTAAATTACATGCATATTAAAATACCTCCGTTTTTCCCGGTTTAAACTGTATGGTTCGTGTGCTTTCTTTATATGTAACTTTGACTTCGCGGCCGGATATATGCGAATCCAAGGTAAATTCTGCTTTAGTTAACTCTGCGCCTGCAAAATAAACAGAAACCGTTATGCCGCCTTGAGCTCGTAAGCCCGTGATAAAACCATCCGGCAAACTTTCGGGCAAAGCCGACAGCAAGTGAATTTCCCCTCTGTTTTCAGAAACATACCACCTGCTTTGCATCAGCATTTCCGCTATGCCTGCGGTAGCGCCAAAGTTAGAGTCTATTTGGAAAGGCGGATGCGCGCCGAAAAGGTTGGGATAACAGCCCCCAATCTGTTCACTTGCCGGGCACAGCTGCTTTTTAAGGCAAACAAAAGCCCTGTCCGCTTTATGCAGCCGCGCCCATAAATTGATGCGCCAGGCCAATGCCCAGCCTGTGGCTTCTTCCCCGAGCAAATCTAAAGTGCGTGCGCATGCATCCGCCAAAGGTGTGCCGGGCTTAATATCCCTGCCGGGGTATGGGGATAAAGATGGGACGTGTAAAGGGCCATTGAAGCTGGTGCGGCAGCAAAAACGAATTATCACTTCATCAGCTTTTTCGACTATTGTAAAAAATTTGTTTTTCTTCTTGAAGATAGCCGGGTCTTGCATTTGAAGGTGCAGTACCTGTCAGTGTCAAGCGGCTTTTTGCCGCCGATACTCTTGAGTGCAATTGGCAGCCAAACCTTGCCGTAAGAAATATGGACTTAGAGACGTCTGAGTATGGATAGCCCGACCATAATGTGTCGTCATTTAAAGAGATTTTCTCTGTCTTTACGCCGGAAAAAGCCATAGCGCCCAACGCCCATTGCCTAAGAACCTGTCTACTATCTAATCTGAACCAATTTTTGAGCGTCCCCGGGTTGTAGCGGCAGCTGTTTTTCAATGGTTTTTAAGAAAAACAGCGAGAGCGTTAAGTATAACCCGACGATTGTGCGTTCTTTGCACAATCCAAAGGGTATAACCCGACGATTGTGCGTTCTTTGCACAATCCAAAGGGTATAACCCGACGATTGTGCGTTCTTTGCACAATCCAAAGGGAGAAAAAAATTGTGTGAAGATAGATAGTAGACAGGTTCTAAGGGCAAGGCCTCTTCCCAAACAGATGCCTATTTGACATAGTGCATTTTCATGATGACCACCTCAATTTTTATTTTAGCAGAAACATTCCGGCGCACTATTTTGCTTGCGGCCCATATTTTAAATAATAAAAGCACCCGGCGCATAATGTCAAGTGTAAAAAATATTTTAGATAAATTTACGCAAACAAAATATTTTCCATATATCAGCGGCCGAAAATAACCAAATATATTAAGGGAAAAAGAAAGCGTTTAAGAATAAAATCACAAATATTAACAAAAATAATACTTATAATTAGGCCAGAGAAAGGAGTGGTATAATGAACAAAATTTATTACGACAAAATCGTCCTTATGATGATTAATAACAAGGTTTTATCAGATGGAATAATTGATGAAGAAACAAAGAGAAATATTGACAGGCAAATTGAGGAAATTTATAAGTAAAACTTGAATTAGGCGGCAATTTAGTGTAAAATGGAGATGTGGTTGACATACCATCGGCCACATATGAATTGTTGCCTTGATTCATTCTGAATTGAGGTGAAGAAAATGGACATTTACCAAATAAGAAACGAATTGAAATCCACGGGTCGCACACTATTTGACATGCCTTTGCGGGTGGTGTACTATGCGCGGGTTTCAACCGAGAAAGACGAGCAGCTAAACTCGCTTAACAATCAGCAAATCTATTATGAGGACTTCATCGAAAAAAACCGTAATTGGTCACTTGCAGGCAGTTATGTTGACGAGGGCCTATCTGCAATCACAACTACAAAGCGTGAAAATTTCCACACAATGATTGCCCATGCCAAGGAGGGGCGGTTTGACTTCGTTATCACTAAGGAAATTAGCCGCTTTGCCCGCAATACGCTTGACAGCATACAATTTACACGTGAACTGCTGTCAAATGGCGTGGCGGTATGGTTTCAACAGGACAGCATCAATACCATTGATGACGACTCTGAAATGCGCTTGGCGATTATGAGCAGCTTGGCGCAGGAGGAAAGCCGCAAGCTGTCCAGCCGCATCCGCTTTGGTCATAATCAAGCCATCAAAAATGGTGTAGTTATGGGCAATTCTCGGATTTACGGCTACGATAAGGCTAATGGCAAGTTGGTCATTAATAAGGCTGAAGCCGAAATGGTACAATTGGTTTTTGAGCTGTATGCCACAGGTGATTATTCCACGCCTAAAATTGAGCGGATTTTGAATGAACAAGGCTATCGTAATTTCAAAGGCGGCATTATCAGCCGCAATGTCTTGCGCAAAATCATCCCAAATCCTAAGTACAAAGGTTTTTACTGCGGCAATAAGGTGAAAGTGGTTGATATGTTTACCAAAAAGCAAAAGTTTTTGGACGAAAAGGAGTGGGAAATCTATCGCGACCATAGTAAAGTACCGCCGATTGTTAGTGAGGAGCTTTGGGAGCGCGCCAATGCCGTTTTTGCAAAACGCAGCCAAGACATCAAAAGCCGCCGCGCTTCATACAAAACAAGCAATTTGTTCACCGGCAAGCTGTTTTGCGCTGAACACGACACTCCGTTTTATATGAAGTCACGTAAAAGCCGTAGTTTGGATGATGACCCAACTTGGGTTTGCAGCCACCGCATCAAAAACGGCAAAAATAGTTGCGAGACTTTCGGCATCAAGGAAAGTGAGCTTAAATTGCTTATAAGCGAGGTTTTGCACGAGCTATCCGGTTCTGCGGATGAGATTGTGAACATGTATTTGCAGTTTCTAAACAATGCTGACAATAAAGCCGGACTTGAAAAACGGATGACGGAGCTTGAAGGTGATATTGTCAAAATTAACACTAAAAAGGACAAGCTGCTGGAGCTTAGTATCGAAGGGCGATTATCTAATGCGGAATTCGAGAACCGCAATAATGCCCTAAATTGCGAACTGCTGGAAAAAGAGTTGGAGATAAAGAAGCTATCCCTTAAAATGGACAGCGGCAATGCCCGCGCAACCAACATCCAAGGGCTCAAGTCCCGACTTTTGCGTTATGTAAATTCCGCCGAAAAAGAATTGACACCGGGCATCATCAATGCCTTAATCGACAAAATTTGGGTGAATGCAGAGGACGGTGGACTAAGGCTTACAATTGCCTTAAATACAGGATTTTCTACCGAGAAGCAGCTGAGTCGTTTTGGTTACACGAATTTAACCATATAACCGCCGACAGAGCCGTTTTGTGCAGAAGTAAGGTCGCCATTGTAACCTTTTTTCAAAGGAACACCAATCTCGCTGGCCACTTCATATTTAAATTGATCAAGGGCTGCTTTGGCTTCCGGTACTGATTTTGAATTTCTAGACATTTTATCACCTCCCCTGCATTTATAATGTGGAGTATGGGGAGGTATTATGCTGGTTTTTTCTGTATTAAAAAGGCGCAAAATAAGGCAATAAGGCTGTAAATAATTACATATGAAAAATATTTTGATATATGCTATCATATCTATAAAGATTAGGAGGGTATATATACATGGACAAACAGCTTTTTGCACACACTTTTTTGGAGGAATACGAAGGTTATATAAAGCCCGCTTTAAGCGAAATAGATGTTTTTCTTAAAACCTCCGAATACCCCTTGTGCCCGGCAGATGTGGCATGCATTTTGGGGATTGAGGAAGATGAGGTGCAGTCGGTTTTGCTTAAAATAGGCAGAACATCCATTGATAAATACACTTTTTTTGATATAATGTCAAAAGGCAGCTCTGCAATATGCCGTTTGTACAGCCGGGAAGTTGAAACCGGTTCTCCGCCTACATACACTCCAAATCAAGTTGCTTATATCTATAATTTGGACATATCTGCAGTAAAAAATGCCTGCCAAAAATTGAAAATAAAAGAAATAACAGCATTTACTATGTCTTTAGTCTTTGCAAAAATTCCATTTTAATTAAAGAAAGCAAATGTAATAAAATGGGCGGCTTATGGCCGCCCATTTTATGCCTTAACCCATTGCTTAAGCGCAGGCAGCTGTTCACAAAGCATTTTTATTTTAGTTAAGATTTAATAATTTCTTCCAATACATTAATATATTAATAATTTCTTTCAAGCGGATAAAGGCGATGCTCTATAATTTCACTTATTAGTGAAGCGAGCTCTTTAGCCGATTCATTTCCTTCCGATTTGGCCATAGAATTTTCGGCATCAGGCAGCGTTTCCCAAATCAGCCAGTCTGTCCATATATCATCAATTACCATAAGCTGGCGGTTGATAAAACCCTTGCACTTGGATATATATTGCTCTTGAACTTTATCCGATGCCGCCAAGAAATCTTCTGCAGATATCCCGTCTTTGAGTTTGAATGATATAATCATACCCGTTTTCTTCCAGCATTTAAGGGTAGGAAAGTGTTCATTCATAGCCGCCCTTGCCGCAGATTCATCCGCCCATACATCCGGAACCACATGCGGCAGACAACTTTCAATCACTTGCTCCATAGTTGCTTCGGGGTAAAAAAAGGCTCCCTTATCATAGCAATAGCAGCAATAATCTTCATTCTTGCTTCCGTTGGCATTGGTTCCAAAATCTTCCGGTTTTTCCATGGGCATGCTGCATCTTTGGCAAAATTGCTTGTTTTCCATAGCGTAATTCCTCCTGTGTTTTAATTTTGTGTTTCTATGACCAAGTACATTGGCTCTGATATAAAAATATTGCGCAACGTACAACTGTTGTAAAATATTAAAAATAGGATTATATTTGCATATTTAATTTTCCTCCATGCTAAAACGCAACCGCCCATTTTCTTCATCAATATAAGGATGGCGGTTTTTGATATATGAATACTCCGGCAGACGAGATAATGTGTTGCGCATTACATAAAGTAAAATATCTTCGTTCCCGTTTTTTATCACATAACTGCGATTTAGATGAATAATAATTGTTTCTTTTTGGCGCAAAATTTCCGGCTCCGCTATATCATATGGCATGTCGGAAAGAATTAACCAATAATACTTTTGAACACCGCTATGACGACGGCTGTCAGAAAAATGTTTGTTGTAAACCGTAATTTGCTTTTTTATCCAATCTAAATCATGGGTTGCTGCGAAAGACAAAAAGCGCAATACTGTCAGCCCCGCTTCGAAACATTCCGCATAATGGCAGCCTTCATAACCAAAGCAAGTGTGCTTAAGGCGATTCAGCGTCCCCTCAATCATATTGGAAACTTCATCGTCCGGCCGGAATAAATGCAAAAGCCGGATTATTTCAAACTCATAGGCATTGTCAGAAACAATATACGTTTTGGGTGACATGGGGATTAAAGTTTGTAATTTTTTTCCATTATTATGCGGCGGAATGTAAAATTTGGGATACCAGTAAGGGTTAAATTTCCTTTCACGTCCATCGGTTATTCTGCCCGCACGCAGATGACTCGCAATATCTGCTTGCTCGGAATCGCTGTACTTCCCGCCTCTTATAAGATGATGATTGGTTTTAATCATCAGTTCGTAGGCAGCCATACTGTTTTGCTCTTTCATAATATGTCTCTCCCATAATTTCAATATGGTAATCTTAAGTTACGTATTTTGAGGTTGGGAAAACTTCTATGAGTGACAATAATTTTATTAACATGCAAGTATCCGTTTTGCTATTTCTTTTTCTTAAATTTTTCTTGAGCATAAGTATGCGATTCATAAATAAGCGTCTTAAGCTTCTCAAAAGTTTCTTTTGATGGATTTAAGACACGAATCCATCCCATCCATGCATAAACCGGGGAAGGCATTATTTTGTCAAGTTCGGTAAAATCATAATCCATATCTACTACACAACCGGCCGCAGGGCGTTTGGGTATATAAGAAAACATCTTAATAAATGTATTTTTTCTTATGCCTACATTAACCCCAAAAATGCCATCTCGGTTTATATTGGAAGCTTTGTCATTGTCACCGTCTTTTTCTTTAACTGTTAAAATGTAAATTCCCTTCTTCAGAGCATTATTAGGATTATAAAAAATCCCCCATTCACCCCAATTTTTAGCAAGCACTGTACCCTCAAGATTTTGTAAGCAGTAATCAAATATTTCTTGTGGCTGCATTTGATAGTCCTCCTTGAATAATATAGGCCAAGCATATCACACAATATATGTTATCAGAGAACAATGTACAATTTGTCAAGTTCTAATTATCAAACTTAATCCTAAGTAAGATTTTTACCGCCTCTAGTTGTTCGCGGCTGTTTATGTCTATATCTATGCTACGCCCCTCCGCGTAAGGAGTAGCAGATTGCACTGCCGCTTTAATCTCTTCTGACAAATTTGCAGTTGCCGTGAAAGCAGCTGCTTTTTCACCTAAAACAATCCGCACACGGAAACAACCATCTTGAGGTATAAAGAACAGCAAATTTCGTTTTTTACTTATCAGCTTATATGCCCATCCGGAAGTCTTGCCATAATGTTTCCATTCGCCCGTTATATTTGGGAATTCTTCTTTAACATAGTTATGCAATTCGTCCCATATAGGACTTGTATCCTTAAGGACAGCGGATACCATATCATTATTTGGTATAATGGATTTATCATCAAATACACTTACTGCCATTAAATCACTCTCCCTTAAATGTTTTAATTAATATTATCACATATAATATGACGACAGTATGTCATATTTAAAAAAGTGTTTAATAAATAAATTTATTTTATACCTTTAAGAATTTTAGAATTATACTTTTCGATATGTTTAATATCCGCTGCATATGCTTGCAAATGTCCGCTGTCAATATGATGTTGAAAGTCACTATTTCCCCTTTGGGCTTCGCCCTGCATGTAGTCCATTAGGCATTTCAGGCGTCTTACCAGTAATGTGACAAAATTATCCTTATCAACAGGCTTTACGCCATACGAGTCAAGAAACAACTTGGTTTTCCGTATTTGTTCTTCAATATCCCCCATGAAATCAGCGGACAACACCCATCTATAGGACGCATAAACGACATCCCACATTTTTGGTCCCGGATGTAAAGTATCGAAGTCGATTATTCCGTATGCTTGGCCATCTACGATTGTTACGTTATAAGGCGCAAAATCCCCATGACACATCACCTCTATCGGATTCACAACGGGCAGCATCCATTTTTCATTAGTGGTTAATCTTGATATATACTGCTCGCTATATCTATGAAACTTCCGCAAAAGGGCCGCCGCAGAAACAATCACAGAATCGTTTAAGAGGCTTTTGGGCAACGCATTGTAAACATTGCCCGGCATAAATGAAACCACTTCTTCCCCGCATTCGTTAATGCCATAAGGTTTTGGAACAAACGCAGCTCCGGAACTATCGATAAAATACAAAAAGGAATGCACGCTTTGCGTCCAAATGTTTGCAGGGCGAATAACAGTATTTTCTATTTTTTGTATTTTCCCTATTCTTCCGCCTTCAAGAAATTTCTTTTCCATATTAGTAACCTCAGTCACACAGTATCATATTCACTACGATGTCGCATACCCGTGACACGATAAATGAACCAAGAAAATTTTTATACAAAATATTCTTGGTTACAAAGTAAAACAAATATTGACAACATCAGTCATATTATAAAAGTACTTTCAATTTATAAAAATTTTGAGCAAAAATTATTGAAAGACACCTTCATGAATGGTAATGGTATGTGTCCACATAAAATCACTGCCGGCATCCAATGTAATTATGCCGGATTTAACTTCAACGCGCCCCTTGTGTTCTGCGTCATCAGGTATACCATGCCACGGCTCTATACATATAAAGGGTGCGCCGACCTTTGTCCAAATGGCCAAGTGGGGCGCATCTTGATAAGCAACTTCTACTGTATCAGATGTCTTTTTTGATTTTAAAAATATTCGGCTGCTTGGCACATTTTTAAATATTATTGCATCTTTTTCAAATAAATTATAAGCCAACGGAATAATTCGTCCATCTTCAATGACAGTGTATGTTTCGCCGCTTATAAGCCCTTTATCCGTAACTGTCTCACCGGTATAAATACCGTCTTTTTCAAATTCCAAATAATAATCCTCAAAGGATTCCCCGTTTTCCCTTGGGCATCGGTAAGCTTCATGTGAGCCTAAAGAAAAATACATAGGGCATTTATTGCGATTTTCTACCCGATACGATACAGAGAGCATGCTGTCTGTCAATTCAAATATAGCTTGAAACAAAAATTCAAAGGGATATAAGCCTTGAGTTTCTTCATTATCGCTATATTCAAATACGATTTTAGAACTCTCGGCTGCGGCAACATCAAATTTTGCCCTGCGAACAAGTCCATGCTTGGGCATATGGTAAATTTTGCTGTTATATATGTAAGAATTATCCTTCATCGCACCCACTATAGGAAACAGAATAGGCGCACGGCCTGACCACCAGACCGAATCGCCTTGCCAAAGATATTCCTTCCCTGTTTGCTTGGAATAAATACTAAACAGCTCTGCTCCAACGGAATTAATATCCGCTCTTAAAATATCAGATTGAATAGTGTGCAGCACCTTACCCACGCCTTCCGATTTCTTTATTGATTTTTTGCCGTAAATTTAGCAAATATTCTTCATTTTGGGGAAAATTTGAAAATGTCAGCTGCTCTTTCAAATCTTCATCAATCAGCTCTAATACTGCATCACGCCCAATGTGTTTTTCCAGTAATTTAAGCGCACACAAATCATTAAAAGCTTCCCGGGCCACCATTAAACGCAGTGAAGCCAGCGGTTTACCGTGCTTGCCCGGATAAACAATAAAAGAATCACCTGAAGGAAATGCACCATCTGCATCTGTTACGCGGAATGGGTCAACAGGGTAAACCGAGTGTACACAATTGTAAAAATTATATCCCCAATGCAAAAAGCCCGCAATATTATACTTATACATCAAAACGCCTAAAATGCGGTTGCGGGATGAAGGATGCATAAAGAAGTGGTTGGGTACTTTATAGCTTTGTGAACAGCAATAATAACACCACAGCTCCGAAACATTACCCTCCAGGAATGGTGTAATATGGTCTACCGCAGGAATAGGGACGGATACTGCGCCTTTTTCATAAAAATCATATTCGCTTAAAGCGTCTATGATTTTAAAGTCTTTAAGAAGCGGTTCGACAATTTTTCTTGCGGCCATATAGGCGTCAAGGTGGATAAGGCTTGGTTCGTCTGAAATATGGAATAAGGTATTTTTATCAATACCCCATTCTTTAAGCTTGCCGGTAAGCGCAGACAGCATCTGCCTTAAATAATTTGCGTATTCATCCCCTGCCGCATCGGTTTCCCAGCCAAAAAGGCGGATGTATTCGCCGTTTTTTGTACCCATAATTTTTGGTGCATGCTTTGCGCCCCATTGTGTAAAAAGATGGGATATTTCATAATATTTAACTCCAATTCTTTTGCACATCTTCACCCATCGTTCCAGCTTCTCAAAGCCAAATGTATATTTATCATCTTTAACGGCCACATCTATAAGCTGGATTGTCATGCGTTCTTTTCCTACCTCTGTATCAAGAGGAGGTGTGTGGATTGGGGTTAAAATTGTGTTTATGCCATGTTCTACGGCATAAGAAGCAAAATTTTCAATTATTTCCCAGTGGCGTTCCGAAAATGCATCTGTATCGTAATATTCCGCCAAGCAATCTGCATGGAACCATTGTGTACGCGGAATATCAAGAGCAGGCAAGTCCATAGGGAATGCTTCAATCAATGTTTCGGCACATGCCAAAACCTCGCCGTCCGGCTTTTCAACACATATTTTAATAGGATAATGACCGGCCGCAGTGCCGGCTTCAAAGCTTATATCAATCCAGCAGCTTTGCCATGTGCCCGGTATAAGCGGCAGACGGTTTGTTCCTGTTTCGGTTTGTTCTTCATAAGCTTCAAGCAAATCAGGATAAAGGCCGTCATCAGTGCTTATATATTCGTCATCAGTCTTGAAATTAGATGATATATAGCCGGGCATATAACGGACACGCCTAACATTGAATTTCATTTCCCGGGGAGCTTCCACTTTCAATACTGCCCACGAGCGCACATGATGCTGATACAAATATGCAGCCTGAAAAGAAACGGTTTCGCCGCCGAATGCGCCAAGCCAACATTTTTCGGGCCTTGCTTGCGGTGCATTTTTAGGCAGCACCTTTGCAAGTGAACTGATAAGTCTTAAATCAAATTGTGACATTTTGTCCCTCCACATATAAATTATGCTAATTGGTTTAGAGCCTGTTCAAAATCTAATCTGAACCGATGCTGCGCTACCCCACATCCCGGGGTTGTGGCGGCAACGGTTTTTTCAGTGATTTTCTGAAAAAACAGCAAGAGCGTTAAGTACAACCCGACGATTGTGCGTTCTTTGCACAATCCAAAGGGTACAACCCGACGATTGTGCGTTCTTTGCACAATCCAAAGGGTACAACCCGACGATTGTGCGTTCTTTGCACAATCCAAAGGGCGTGAAAAATCGTGTGAAGATAGATTTTAAACAGGCTCTTATAGCCGGGCGATTTATCACCAGCTAAGCCTTGATGCCGTTATAATATTTTGCCAGCGATTACAATGAACATTAATATCGTCCCCATCCTTAACCGGCCCGTTAAAGCCCAGTCTTTCAGATTCCAACTCTTCCAATCGCAAAACTTCACCCGCAAGATATGCATTAATGCGGCGGGCAGCCGCCTCTAGCCTTATACGTATTGCCCCCACACGTATTTGTATTACCTCCAGCCCATGCGGTTTGTTTTCATTATTCCATTGCAGCTCAAAACTGAGCATTAATTCGTCAGTCAGTTTTTGCAGCTTGGTAAGCTCGGTTTCTGACAAGCGGCGCAGTTCGTCCTTATTACCCGTAAGATAAGCCTTTGTAATTTCAAGGCCTATTGTGCATTTGCGGGCAAGCAAACGGCAAATGGCAGCGGCGTGCAGAAATATATAGCCCCATTCTCCGTTACGCTCGGCGGCTTCGGTCAACTCCAGCGCACAGCGTTCAAAATGGGCAGGGAAAGTATTTGCATCAACATGCTTATCAAACAGGCCAAGCATAATATCCTGATATAAAAGTGTCTTAGTTGTATTTACAGTGCCCTTTCGGGTACTTGTAGTGCTGTTTGGATTATCCAGCAAATAAAAATCATCCCAGTTCCCGCCCGTACAAGCCTTGAAACGTGCAGCCAAAGCATCTTTGCTGATATTCTTATTATAATCCATTTCTGCATATAATTGCAGCACAGGCAAAACAGAAAATGCCGAACATTCTGCTCCGTCATCCCCCCAGCCGGTTGTAAAAACTTCTTTTACTCCAGCATCACGGCATACAGAAAGTGCCGCACGGCTGGTATCTTCGCTAATCTGCAAATCGGGCAGCAAGCCGCTCCACTTCCAGGCCCCTCCGGCAAAAATCAGCTCGTTGGGAAAGCTCTTATGCTTGTCCAGCATGCCGCTGTAATGAGCTTCATCCATATGGTAATAATCCCAATATACAAGCTTAACATCCGGGCGCATAAGTTTCATCAGTTCAGGCGATAAAGGTTCATCTCCGACATTATAATATTCATCATTATAGGCCAGCCTGAAGAACATATCGCTCCACATCATAGGTTCCAGTCCATATTTTCTGCATATATCCACAACACGCGCCAAATGATTGCACATTATCTCGCTGCGATTTTGATAGCCGTGTTTTTCCAAATATTTACCTAATCCAAGCATATGCGCTTCATCCATGCCTATGTGAATACGGCGGGTGGTGTAGCAGGAGGAAATATGGCGCATCATATCATCAATCAAGCGGTAGGTTTTTTCATCACCGGCCAAAAGAATGTCGTTGCAGTCAATTATGTCACGGAATTCAGGCCAGCGTAAGGCACCTTCAAGGTGTGCAAGTGTTTGTATGCAGGGAATCAGCTCAATGCCGAAAGTTTTGGAATATTGGTCAAGTTCACGGATTTCATCTGCTGTATAGCGGCCCCGCTGATATCCAAAGTACTTCCATTCGGGAAGCTCATATGTATCTTCCGTATAAAGCTGCAATGTGCTAAGTCCCATAAGTGCCATATGTCGAATCAATTTTTTGACGGCATCCACAGAAGCTACGGCATTGCGGGAGCAGTCAAGCATGTACCCGTTATCGTTGAAAACAGGTTGTTCATTGACAGAATCAACATTTTGAATTACATAGCTGATACCGCGGAAAAATTGGACAAGTCTGCTGTATCCGATGGTAATTTTGTCACCTTCACGCAAAACAGACAATCTGCCATCCTGTTTCACAGCTTCGATAAGCTGCCCATCATCAGCAAGTCTTATCAGTCCGGCTTGAGCAAGCAGCTCTAGGCCGCTCATCACTTCATTACTTCCCTTGCTAACACAAATAGTAATCATTTACACATTCTCCTTTTCTGATGTCCCTATATCCTACTGCAAAGCGCAGAGTAGGCGCACTGCGCTTTGCAGTAATACGTTTTCTTTACATAAAACTATATGCGGCAAAATTTTGAGGTCTTGATGACTTGTACCGTCTTAGGAATTATTGGCTCCCGAAAGGAGATTGCCGCTGTAAATTGAGCAAATTATGTCTAAAAATTCTTACAGACCGCAATATATTATCAAGTATTGGTATGACGCACTTGCGAACGTTTTCTGAATTATATTATATCACTTATGTTTTGTCAAATCATCTTTGTGTAAAGAGTTCTTGCGACTTAAATTCCGGCAGTGCAAATTCCTAAAAATTTTTACTGATATTTTACTATAGATTAAGCTTCACTGTAACTTTATTATGCCCTGCTGTGATATCTGCGGGGTCAACCCCTGTTTGAAACAAGCTTTTTGTGAAATTTCTGGCCATAAGCAAATCCTTGAATATCAAATCTGTTTCCAAAGTAAAGCTGTCATTTTTCTTTGTTGTGCATATGCTCAATCCGTAATTATGCGTCCAAAAATTAGGCAAACCCAGTAATTTTTTGTTATTTTTCTTGGCGGTGCAAATAAGGACGGGAATAAATTGCATGGGGTCAGCCGGATAAACCTTGGCAAAGACATATAAAAACGGCCCGCATTTTGCGGCATTAATAACCACGCTCCAAAAATCTTCTTCATGGCTGAAATCCACTATAAGATGATGCATTTTCTCTCGGCATCTGGCTCTTATGTACATGGCTAAAATAAGCAGACAGGTAAGCAGCACTATAGAAATTGCAGGAAGTAAAAATGTCATGTTGCACCTCCAAGGTGTTTTTATTGCATTATATGGAAAGGGCTTTTGTAAAGTTATTACTTTGGAAGCAAACAATAGAAAAACAAAGGGCGAGGATTTTCGCTGCAAATCAAGGAAGCGACGACGCCGTGTGCCCGAAGGCACACAAGGAGGAGCTGACGAAGAGTTGCTGCGAAAAGACCGGCCGACTTTTCCTGGTGTTTGCTTCCGAAGTAATAATAACCGAAAATCGCCGGACTTGACAAAATCTTTTTGAAATGATAAGGTAAAGTTTTGAATAACCTATACTTGAGGTGGATTTTTATTGACTGATTTGCTTGTGCGTATGTTTATAAAGCATCAAAACGGCAATGCCCGCAGCCAGCGAGAGGCTTACGGACGCCTTTCCGGTGCAGTAGGCATTGTATTGAATTTTTGCCTTTTTGTGTTAAAATTAGCTGTTGGGCTTATCAGCGGCAGTATTTCCGTAACTGCCGATGCTGTAAACAACCTTACAGATTCTATTGCTTCGGGAATAACACTGATTGGCTTTAAGCTGGCGGGAAAACCTGCCGACAAAGAGCATCCATTTGGGCATGGGCGTGTGGAGGATATAGCGGGACTTATAATTGCATTGTCAATGATACTTTTGGGAGTGGAATTTATAAGAAGTTCCATAGAAAACATCATAGCCCCTCCTGAAATGGATGTAAGCTTCATCATGCTGGGTCTTTTGGTTATCCCTTTATTTGTAAAACTTTGGATGTATTTCTTTAATCGCAAATTGGGGAGTATTATTGGGAGTGAAACACTGCTTACTGTTGCCAAAGATTCCATAAATGATTGTATAATATCTCTTGCAACCATAATATCTTTGGGAGTTACGGCGGTTTTTGGTATTTTTATAGATGGATATATCGGCATATTGGTTGCATTAATCTTAATACGTTCAGGAGTAATGGCTGCAAAAGGAGTGCTTGGGCCTATATTGGGCATGCCTGTGGACAGAGCAACAGCCGCCGCTATAACAGAGATTGTGACGAGCCAGGAGGGCATTATGGGTGTACATGACCTTGTGGTTCATAATTATGGCTCAAAACGCTTTGTTGCCACCATACATGCCGAAGTGCCGATGGATGTACCTATATCTGTTTCTCATCAATCGGTGCATGCGGCGGAAGAAGCTGTGCTTGATAAATTAGGCATAATACTGACTATACACATGGACCCTGTTGACATGGGTGACAAGCGCATGATAAGCCTTAAAGACATGGTTGTAAACCTGCTTGCAAAACGCCACCCAAAAGCCAATGCGCATGACTTTAGGATTGTAGAAACAAATAAGGACAATATAGCCGGTTTTGCTTTTATTTTTGAACTTGAGATTCCTCATGATACAACTAAGGCAGAAAAAGAGGCAATGCTTTCTATGATAAAAGAAGAAATTAATGCTGTATATCCGGAGTGCAGCGTAAAAATTAATATAGAGCATGGTTTTATTGCGGAAAAATAGATGGGATGCTTTTGTCGGGGCAAACGCATTAAGCGTTTGCAATGAGGAATTTTGGTTGATTTGCCTGCGGCAAATCTTTAAAACAATTTGCCGCAGGCAAATTTTCCTTAATTCCTCACTCCTAATTCCTAATTCCTCATTGGGCAAACGCTTCATGCGTTTG
>Ga0123352_10001532_pt1 | contig 30893 bp, 23 predicted proteins | sample TergutLab28metaG_FD_89700 | JGI IMG/M metagenome (GOLD analysis project Ga0123352, IMG submission 89700) | Labiotermes labralis P1 segment gut microbial communities from Petit-Saut dam, French Guiana - Lab288 P1 | ecosystem: Host-associated > Arthropoda: Insects > Digestive system > Gut ...
AGGCGTAGATGGGTGGATAATATTAGGACGGATCTCCAGGAGGTGGGATGTGGGTATATGGACTGGATTGGGATGGCCCAGGATAGAGATAGGTGGCGGACGCTTGTGAGTGCGGTAATGAACCTTCGTGTTCCGTGAAATGCGGGGAATTTCTTGACTAGCTGCAAACCAGTTAGCTTCTCAAGAAGTACTCTGCACCATGGAGTAAGTAAGTAAGTAATTGTTGTGGATTTTGAGAATCATGCAAAACACATAAATGCGCTGTGTGGGCAAAATGACCAGTTTTTGGGTATTAAAGTACACAATAGTAAACACTGACAAAACTCAAGACAAAGAAAGTTAAGGTTAGCAATAAAACAATAAAATATTTTGGAGCGGCGAATGTATTTTAGTTTTTCAACTATAGCTTTCCATAGCTGCTCACTCACTGCCAAAGAAACATGAGAAAGTAGGAAAGAGACGGAAATACATAAATTACTGAGTGTAAATTATTATCGTAGCACTCAAGAAGGCTGTACATTTATGTTGACTAGAAAAACAAGAAAAACCTACAAAATTTAACGGAAGGAACGTTTGGACACCGGCCAATTGGATGAGACGACGAAAATGGGTGGTTAATGTCACAACAGACACACATTATATTTTAGAAACGATCAGTATGACGACAACCGGATTTATGTCGCTTAGGGCACTGTACTGGTCGAATTACATCCCTTCAAAATTCTGTAAATATACAGTTGTTGGATTTCGTAGAGTTTTGCCACCATTTAGCTACACTTGCTCACAAGGACTGTCTCGTGTTTACCACACTTATCCTCCGGAGTCTTAAATTCACCTAGAACCTAACATTACACTCCGCCTGCATGCTCGTTAAAGTCCCTTCGGATCTCATTCTGCAAGCTGGTTGCTGTTAATTCGGGATTTCTAAGTTGTCTTTTATCAACTCAGACAGATGCTCGGTGACCAGTGCTCCTTACTTCAACACAATCATCCCTCCATTCGATACCAACATTTTAGTTTCATGCCGTTGAGAACTGATAAGTTAACAGAGGCTCAGCTGTTCAAGAAATATCCTGACTCTTAAGCTTTATTACCGTGTTTACTAGGACCAGCCTCTGGGAACTACCCTGAGCCACAAGATTCCAGTCCACAGTCTCACAATCTATTTCTTAACGACCCATTTACCATTACCCTCCCATTTATGCGAAGGTTTCTCAAGTGGCAATTCCTATCAGGTTTTTCCCAGCCGAATTTTGTAAGTATTTCTCGTTTTCTTCGTCCCATTATAGATTTACCCACCCTAATAACACGTGATGAATACGAATTATATAGGTCTTCACTGGGCAATTTTATCCTTCTTCCTATTACTTCGGGGGACCGCGGTAGCACAGTGGTTAAGGTGCTGTGCTACAAATCAGAAGGTCGCTGGTGTCAGTGGATTTTTCATTGACATAAAATCCTTCCGATCGCTGGGGTCGACTCAGCTTCTAAGAGAAATGAGTACCAGGAGTATTTCCTGGAGGGTAAAGGCGGCCGGTGCGTAAGGCTGACAACCTACCACCATCCTGTGCCGTTGTCACGAAATCTGGGAACCTTAACTTCCTGGAACCCTCTGGACCTGTCCAGGCCTGTAATGGTACTGCTTTACCTTTACCTACTACTTCGTCTCTTTGGGACAAATACTTCCAACACAGAATTCTTCGTTAGCTAAGTAAGCGTGAGTCCTGTGTAATCTTCGCGCTAGCCTCTGTAACACCCGAGTATACTGCAGATTCATCTTATGTGGGTTCGAGGTTTGCACTTGCAAGAAGCACAAAACTGAGGAGAAGGGCAGCACCGGGTCTACATTCTTCAATCTCAAACCTTTTTTTTTTTAAGTAAATAAATAGAATACGACGTGAACACACACACTACAAGGAAGTGCATGGCTGTCGAGAGGGATGGAGAGAACTGTGGGGGACTAAGCATGTGGCTGGCTTTGGTTAGATCCCGATTCCTGATTAGGATCAACAGTAGAGACATTTACAAATGGAAGGCCAACTCTCTCGGAATTGGTGTGTACTTTACAAATTGGCCGACCCAACATTACCGTCCATGACAAATCGTGCAAATTTCAATAATACAGGCTCCCCTCCCTTCCTCTCCCTCACTAGCACACTTGATTATTTATTATTAGCACATCTAGACACCGTTTATATTTAAGATAAAGATTTGTACAGCTTCTGTCTCTTTCTCCTACAATAAAATTAAAAAAAGAATAAAATGAATGTGTTTATATTTTATGTGAATTCCTTCGTAAGGGACAATAGTAATAATAATTATAATTTACAACCTTGATGTGTATAACGAGAATTCAGCCACCCCAAGAGTCAACAATGTATGAATGTTTCTGAGAGATAACCACCAGGGGGTCAACACAACTGAGCATGCGCAGTTCTCAAGCAAGGCAATGAGACATTTCTATTCTTGCCTTGTTGTGATCATATAATAACAATAAAAAAAACCTGTTCTTGCTTACCAGAGCCTGCAACGCGTTTGATAATCCTTACAAGACGGACATCCGTTTAGACTACATTTATAAAATTCAAACACAGCGCGTATTGACATGTTTCTGGCTCGTCACTGAGCGAAGGCAGGATCATATTAGAGCTGTCAGAATATCCTTACATGAGGACAACTGAATGTTCTGAAATACAGGCGAATTATGTAGGTTTATGCGCTCCGAAAATGCATCTCTCTATTTGACATTTATTCCTCTAAGAAAAAATGACAGGCAATGTACGTATAACATAATATATTGGTGCGTTCGCGTAACCATTGTTGCAGTGGAAACTCAATAATTTCTTATTTATTTCCTAGTAACATCGAGATGAATAACATACACTAAGCGCAGCCAACCGTATAATCTTATGTAAATTCTACTTGATACTTCATTTAATTAACAATTCCAATTAGCAACAACTATTCAAATTACATGTACCAGTTTTTAAAAGAGATTATATTGCAACTAATTTGCACTCGCTCCATGCATTACACATAAACCTCGCAATGAATTTAAAAAATGTTCCGTTTTCTCATGGCCTTCTTTGGACGTGAAATTTGGCTAAATATATTGTTATGACAGATAAGACGTTGCGTAGTTTCTCCGTCTTTGTGTTCCCCTAAACCATCTTACGAGATCAGACGGAATGAATCATTTATGAAGCAACAAGAATTATATATCATAAACATGTGTGTATTCTTGTCTTAGTTATCCAGCATGCAAATCACATCTTTTATGCGCCGTATGTTCGTGTTATGTGTGGCCAGTCTGGTTCTACCATATTTTTCCACATCGTCTTATAAACGGCAGAATTCTCGGAACAAAATTACTGAACATAAAGTGTGGATTTTGAGTTTCTCCACAGCTTTTGCCTGAAACATTTCTCATTCTAAGAATAATTCAGCGATATATCATAAATGGACATAGGCCTTCCCATAAAGTGTCCATTATTCTTGTCAGATTACAATCCAACTGGAGTCATCTTAATAGGTTTTCGAAGAATCCAATATAAAATTTCACGAAAATCCAACCAGTGGGATACGAGCTGTTGCACACCTATGTACTGTACGTTGTGTGCGAACGGATGGAAGGACTGACAGTAGCGACGCAGCTAATAGTCGGTTTTCGAAATTTGCCAAAGCGCCTAATTAGTCTCGGATTACGCGAGGTGTTCAGCAACGTAACCCTCGCATAAAATGCGACCGCACAGCGTCCCCAAGCCGCGTAACGTCACACGTACGGCAGAACTAGAATTAAGACGTAGCAAAGCTCAGGTCAGCATTGACCCGACGGCTACAGTGTTCACTTAATCCTATCAGTCCAATGCAACTTCCAGTAATGGGACGTTTAAAATTTACAATATGCATTTTACTCATACGCTATAGTAACGTTTCAAATGATTCCTACAACAAACGGCAATTTTTTTCCCTTCGTTACGACTGGTCTGTGTGACGGAGACACTGCGTTCTCTGTCAGGTACGACCCGAACGTTTATATATAATGTCTTGTACAACAACTGTAGTTTTCAAACGGTTAAGTTAATAATAAATACTAACGCCGGTGTTTACTTGAAGTTATTCAGTGTAATATTCATCAATAGCTGCTAACAACCACCCAAACGAACAAACAACCTAACTACACGCAGCAGAGTCCTTTTTTCAGAATCCAACAGTTCCACAGACATTCGAGAATTTCCCTAACTTTATGGAAACCAAAGTTTCATTATCGCGTATGCAGCAGCCCGTCACTTGTCACTATCATGAGCCAGGTAAATCCTGTCAACGCCCACTACCCTATGTCTTGAAACTATTTTATTGCTGAACAATAATTCGAGTGACCGTAAAAAAGAAGTGTCAATATTAGGTCTGAATGGCGTAGGATCAGCTGGCAACTACCGATTTGATGTTACAGGCCAGAACGAACGGCAAATTGGATCTTGTACACGAAGAATAAGGAGCAGAGCTCAGTTCTCAAAATAGATATTGATGGAGGCAGTACATTCCTCAAAACTGTTGACAATCAAATACAATACTACAATGTTTACTTGTAGCTGCGTAGTCAGAATAGCGACTCGCTAGGGGCTGGACGATCCGGAGTTCGAAATCCGGCAAGAGGCACGAGAATTTTCCCTCCTCATAAGCCATCCAGACCGGCTCTGGGGTCTATCCAGCCTCCAATTCAATGACTACTCGGATTCTTTCCCGGGCATAAAGCAGCCGGGGCGTGAAGCTGACCTCTTAGCCCCACCTAGCGCTGAGGTTAAGAAACTGTAGAGCTATACCTCTCTTCCCCTTATATGCCTTTATGGCATGGACAGGCAAATTTTCCTGTTTTTCACTTGTCATTTATTTAACAACGCTGTCAACAACCGAGACGAAAAGCGTCGAACTATTTGGATTATAGTTGTTAAAAAGTATTAAAAAGTTGAAGTCACAATAACCACAGAACTCAGACAGAACAGTCTGTGTCTCTGCCGGGATCCAAAACACGCTACTCCAGAATACAATTCAGAAGCATCACAGCATGAACCAAACTGCTGGGTGACCATGGTATCATAACACAGATCATAACATTGAATTATACTGCTGCTCACCAAGTTCCGCGTTATTGTGTAATGCAGTGTCGACCGCCGTAATAAGAGAGATTACGACTTGAGCCAGTACTACTTACTTCAATTCCGCCAGCATTCGATCCATTTTAATAACCATCATCATCCTACATAGACTTACACCCTTCATTCCCACGAGCTCCTTCCAAAGTCTTACACGTATGATACAAATTGTATTCCTGCTATCTTTGTCGTTGCACCGTGCATCTTGTAGTTTAAGTAACACACCAACAAATGCACATATATAGTCTTTAATAGTCTAAAATTTACATTAAAACACTTGAAACGCTCCTACATGTTTCGATCATCCTCAGGAAGCATACTTTGTTCCTTGCTAAAGTTACAGTTCAAAACACTCGGTGATTTAAACTGTAACTTTAGCAAGGAACAAAGTATGCTTCCTGAGGATGATCTATGATCGAAACATGTTGCAGCGTTTTAAGTGTCTTAATGTAAATTTTAGTTTATTAAAGTCTACATATGTGCATTTGTTGGTGTGTTACTTAACCCTCAAACGGCTACCCGGGGTCAAATTTGACCCCAGTATTTGTTTTTTTCGATAACTTTTTAGTGTATCTTACAATGACACCAACCTTCATGACTTTCTCACGACAAGTGTCCTCTAGGTCGGCATAGTGGTTTTGTGCTGTTGGTGATAACAGTTTTTTCTAAAATTTCGATTTTCCCTACCTGGGGTCAGATTTGACCACAGGTGGCCTTGCGCGTGTTGTTTTACTGTATTTAGTTTTGTGCATTTTTATGGTGATAATGTGCTATAAAATACTACTATAGTATCTTTTGCCGGTATTCTGAATAAAAATGGCCTCCCTTGAACAATTTCCAGACGATTACGAGATCAGTCGTCTAGTTTCTGACAGTGACGATAGCGAGGACGACAGACACAGCGGTGATGATATTGGACTAAGTGGTTCAGAAGATGAAGAAGACGCTGCAGAGGAAGATCTTGATGATGATATCGACTCTCTGTACGATGTTGCTGACACTGGTGACCATGGACAGCCGGAAAACACAGATGTTGAGCATTCAGAAACAGGAGAAAACACAGACAAGGAGACGAATGTTTTTCAAGGCAAGGACTTCACCTGGAGCAGGACACCTCCAAAAGTTGCTCGAGCTCGCAGAGAGAACATAATAGTGCGTCCTCTCTTGGCAGTGATAAGATTTTACGACAAAACAACAAGAACCAAGCGTCGTTTGGAAGATAAAATGGCAGCATTTCGAGAAATTTTGGACAAGTTCATTGGTTTGTGTAAATCATTGTATTTGGTTGGTTCAGCTGTCTGTATCGATGAACAGTTACTTCCATTCAGAGGAAGCAGTGGATTCCGGCAATATATGCCGACTAAACCAAGCAAGTAAGGAATCAAAATTTGGATGATGCGATTGTGTTACGAAATACAGATTAATGCGAAAGTTTATTTGGGCAAAGAAAATAATGATGTACCTCGTGGATTGACAAGTGATGTCGTCTGCACATTGGTTCAGCCTATTTCTGGTCAGGACAGAGGCGGGCGAAATGTAACGACATATAATTTCCTTACATCTGTTGATCTTGCAAATCAACCGAAAAAAAAAACAAAAAATTGACACTTGTTGGAACAATGAAGCAAAATAAAAGATAAATTCCACAAGAGTTCAAGCCTGCCAAGCAACGTGATGAAAACTCGCCTATTTTTGGATTTAGCAAGGATCTCACACTTGTGTCATATGTCATATGTCATGTGTCCCAAAGAAGAACAAATCAGTTATCCTCCTTTCATCACTCCATCATGATTCAGCAATCCGCAGCGATTCAGGAAAGCCTGAAATTATTGAATTTTACAACAGAACAAAAGGTGAAGAAGACGTGCTGGATCAAATGTGTTCAAGGTACAGTGAGCAACTGGCAGATGGACAATGGCAGTGTTTTATGGCATTATCAACATTGCTGCGGTAAATGCATTGGTCATGTATGCACACAACATGCGCAAAGATCAGCCTGAGAAGAATACAAAAAGGAAAGACTTTTTGCTCAGAATTACACATGATCTGGTGACACCATTTGTAACTCAACGATACAAACTTTCTTCGCTACCTAAGAACGTCAAAACAACAATAGTCATGTGCGGATTTGTCTCTAATTCTGAAGAAAACAGTATGCAGAACCCTGAAGACTACGAGGCGATATCAAGACAGCGAGGGCGCTTTCGTGTATGCAGCAGGAGTAGAGATGTGAAGACACAATTCGTCTACAAAGGATGTGGACATCACGTCTGCAAAGGCCATATGAGTATGATTGTTTCTTGTGACACTTGCAAGAATAAGGATGAAACTGATGAATCTGATTAGTTGCGTTGTTTTCCCAACTCTTCTTCTTCTCCAAACCATTTCATCTTATTTAAATTCTTGAATACAGAAATGAATATTGAACATAACGGGAATTCATATACCATATACAGTAAATGACAATCATGTCATTGTTACGTGAGGTTGTCATTTCAGTGATGTCAGATTGTTGTTCTTTTGTAAGCAGACATGTATTTTGATTTGACAATAAAAGAACTAAAAACCAGCATTAGTTATAACCACTTTCATGGTGACCCCAGGTGGCCTTCTACGTCCTAATATCTAGGGTGGCCTTTTGAGGGTTAAATAATGTATTCCTTTTGTTTTGTTGAATTGAATACGAAAAAGAAACGTTTCAGGCAACAGCAATAAATCCAATCGGATACATGAAACGCACCATTCGTGGCCTATACTTGTTCTGTTAATTTAGACCACATTTGCGCGACTTCAGGCTTCCGCCACAGTATAGTTAATGCCTTTGCCCTTTCTAGGACGTCACACAGCGTATGTTGGTAGTTGGTTGTCGACGTTTCGGGACAGCCTTCTTGGACTGGTTGACTCTCGAAGATAGGACCGATGGGCTATCCCGAAACGTCGGCAAGCAAGTACCAACATACGCTGCTTAACAACCCAGACGAGCGAAGGTCTTGATTACACTTGCTTATTACGTACATTTGTACACTCTTTATTGATTCAAATGCGCAAATTTATTCAATGATGATGTCTCTTATTACGACGCGGTACAGCTCAAACTCAGCATTACATACACGTGTGAATTCAGTTTCGCAGTATCGCCACCTTTAGCACCTGGAATATATCCCAGATAGGACACTTAGAGAGACTCTTAGAAACGCTCTGTAGGTGGTGGCGAATAGATACATCCTAATCCGTTGGACTGACACTTAGATAAGAATATAAAAACAGGAACCACGATAACCCTATACATTCCTTGCTTCAGGTTCAGGGCATACAACAAACCAATCCCTTCGATTTCCATGTCACGATTATTCTTCAAGGTAGTACACAGTGCGACATCTATACGCGAAACGTTGAACGTAATACGCCTGCATTACCTTTCGTTACAGGATTCGAAAATTAAGTTTCTTACAAGACATTTATGATGTAAATATAGTTACCCACACATCAGATCATACACCAACGCACGAAACTACTATTAAAGTTCGCAAGCAAACGATGGGGGGGGGATTATGGTAAATTCTAATTAAGGAAGGTAATTTTCTTGCGCATACAGGGAAAATTACACGACTCGGTTGATCAATACACAGTCAAGCATTGCAGCTCATTCAAGTGACATTGGAAATTTTGTTTGAATATGATTGGCGATGAAGGTGTTGAAATTGATTATGATGATAAAGAAAGGAAAGGAAATTTAGCTGTTAAAATAATTTGCCTCGGAGACAGTGCAGTAGGGAAATCGAAGTAAGCAATATGGCATGTTGCACTGCGTTAACGGTAACTGACTTTCCAGTGAAATTTTCGGAAATGTCAGTTAATCAGCTTACTTCTGATGATCTTTAAAAACAGAACTTTGTTATGCAGTATACACACATGTTGCTTTGATTGTGCACAATATGTCTTCAAATTTGTGTTGCTGAAATATACTAATGAAACAAATAATCTCCAATGAGAAATGCGGTATCACCAATGCATGTAGATGATACTATCTTTCGTTGCACCATGCATGCCTATTTAATGTTATGTCTTAGCGATGCGGCAACATTTCAGCTTAGCGGAAGTATGAACAAACACCAACCTAATTTGTGTTGTGACATCTTAGGCTATGTTTTGAACAAATCATCACTATCCTTTATCGTGGTGTGTTGGAGTTTGGGCTAATGCCTTAGCTTCTAGAACGCAGATCAGATACTTTTTTTAACAACACAGTGCATTCCCTATTCCAGAACTGCTATAACATTTCTGTCAAGTAGTTGCCAGATAGTTAAATGAGCTGAGAGGAGTAAGGCGTTTCTTTGCAACCACATTCACAAAACCCAACCCTCATCAACTATTTTGTGTAGGACTGCATCGTGAGTAAAGGTTTATATTGCCAGTGCAAGACTAAAGGCAGAATAACAATTACTAGTGTACAAATTTCGAGAGGTATTGTTACATTCATAAAAGAAAAATGTTTTCTGAGTTCTTCATACTGATGGCTTGCTTTTTAATTTACAATTGTTAATTAGTTCACAGTAAGTTCAGATTGTGATCTTCTGTTTTGTGACAACATGCAGGCAGATGACAGTCTTCAGGATCAGAGTGGTATCTACCCACAAAACTATGCAGTGTAATGACCAAGAGGGCACTTACTGGCATTCAACTTGAAAACTCACAGTCATAATAAAAGCGTGTTGTTATAATACTGGAAAAAGTATTGATTAGAGTAGATTCTCCATTATGACCAATGATGAAAAAAAAATTATCACATATACATTAGAACTTAGGTCATTAGTTTGTGATCAAACCTCATTATTTTGATAATCATTTTGAAATTTTGGTTGGAGGGAGGAGGCACTGAATATTTCTCCTGCCATATATATTGCAGTCTCTTCATTGTAAGATAACATTTTGTGGTTTCATTCTAAAAATATGGGTTTTACTTATTTTTACTGTGCTCTGTTATGTGCATATTTATGTCATTTTGTATAACCTGCACAGCTTTCTTACTTTTCATTTAATATACTGTTGAAGTAGGACCCATACATTAATACTGGCATGGCCATAGTCTTGTAGAAATTGAGGATTATGTCTGTCCTATCTTTTTGAGCATATATATTTAAGTGACTTAAACTACTTTATTATCCAACAGATGCACACATATATAATTCGTAGATACAATTAGAATTATTATAAAATATTTAAAACTGCTCCAACATATTTCAGATCAAAAGGGACCCATCATCAGGGAGCTTTATACAGTGCTTGGCCAAAATTAGAGTAATGGTTCTTTCATATCCGTTGATATGGATGTAGTTGGTGTTATGGCAGCATGTTTACCTGTGGTGCTTGTGTGTACTGCACAGTCTAGAGAGGCATTAGAGTGCAGTACACACACGCACCATGGGTATATATGCTGCCATAACACCAACTACATCCATATCAAAAGACATGATAGAACCATTACTGTAATTTTAGCCAAGCACCATATAAAGCTCCCTGATGATGGATCCCTTGTTATCTGAAACATGTTGGAGCAATTTTAAATATTTTATAATAATTCTAGTTGTATGTATGAATTGTATATTTGAGCATCTGTTGGATAATAAAGTATTTTAATCCTTATTGATGCATGGTACAAACATGAAGATATTTAAGTGAGTTATTTAACAAAGCTGCCAGTCACTGAGCTTCTGTAGAGTCAGTGACAGATGATTGAGAATGGAGCAATTGGTGGAATGATCCTGTAAGGGACAAAAGAAGTACTGGGAGAAAATCTGGTCTATTACAAATCCCACATGGGCTGGCCTGGGATTGAACCCAGGTCCCAACAGTGAGAGGCCTGTGACTAACCACCCAAGCTGTGACACTGCCCATACCCTTCTCCAGTGGGGCTCTTTTTATTTTACTGGTAGCCTGCTAATATTTGTGGTAAGTTTTGTTAGCATTTCTTGCATAAATGTCTAATACATTACAGCTGAGACAGTTATATGAGTTAACCTGTTGCAGTATGTCATCCTGCAGTTATTATGATTGGCATATTTCTTCTGAAATTTTAGCATTACAGGTTGAGTTTCTGTAGGTATATTCATTAGTATTTTTTTTAAATAAAAAGAATATAGGCAGGCACACATTACTTATCATTTGCAAATAATGGCAACAGCCTTGCTGCCTTGGAAGTAAGGGTGCAGACACTATGGATTAAGGTAGAAAACCATGACATAAAGTAGGCTGATTCAGCAGATCTAAGACACCATCCCTATCACTAAACTTGGTGACAGACTGGTTATGTCACAAGGACACACAAGAAACCCAGAATATTTGTTATAATATGCATCACACTGAAGAAATTAAAATAATATGTACAAACTCAACACTGTTAGTAGGCACATCTTTTACATTGAATAGCATTAATTTTCTTCCATTGTGAAGTTTTACTCGGTAGATCCTACACGTTGCGACTGAACTAGGATTCTTGACCCTTGGGTAGTTTACATAATGTATCATATTAAAACAAGCACTACTTTCACCATCTGTACAAAAACATGGTTCTGTATTGTTCAAGTCTTCTGTATACAGTATATACCAACAACAAAACAGTATAGTGCTGTATGATAAGACACACAGTGGTATGCAAGGAATAAAATAAAAAAGTTATGTAATGTGTTTCGGTAGCTACACATCATTATTTAACAGTGTTGTGCCAATTGCATGTAGTATCAAATGAACTGAATGGGGTTGATGATAGAGGAGAAAAGATATCAATTTAAGGATATGGAAGGGCAGGATAATGGCGCTAAATGGATAGTCTGCACTCTGTCTATATATTTCCTTCATGTTTGGTAGTTTTTAAATGTGTGATCCTGCAAGGAAATACGTACATATGAACGAAATAAATTACTCTTTCGAGCAATGTGGTTAGTCCGATACCACAAGCTTAATAAAAAATGCAGCTGCCCATATGCTGTATTTTTGTGATTCTCAAAATACACAAGACAGGAAATGTTTGTATAACGTCCATGTTTGGATCTTTGCATCGTGATTTGTTCACTGAGTTAGTACAGTCCTGATTCTAATATTTCTACATACCCGTTTTGAAAAGAAATAATGTTCCCGTACATTATACACTTCACACGTTTACTTCTATGCACTGTACCAGCATCTACAGAATGATAAAAAAAGAAAACGAAACATTGCGTGTTCACACACGATTCTACATGCAATGCGGCTAAACAGGCGGTAATGACAGCTAACGCATGTACATTTCTCCGCTTTCGTATGACTGCCCGCGCGACAGGCTGGATGTTTGTACTTCTGTCGAATTTACCCGGCATGCAAATCGCACCGATGGCGCCATATTATGTTAAAATCGCGAACAGTTTCCGTAGTGTCTCTGGCTCTACCGTATTTATCGCGTAAACTGCATGATTTTCGGGAAAATGTACTTTGCATAAAACGAACGTTTTGAATTTTCCTGTACCCTTTTTCAAGTCGAAGACAATCTACAGATATACGAGGTGTGGCTATGACGAGTCCTCGCACAACGCTTGTCCTAGACCTTTGATCACGTACTAGTAACTGCTAAAATTCACACAGTCGGACGTTCCGTTAGGTTGACGTAGTTACGAGTAATAACATTTTTCTAAACTTTATTAATTTTCCGCGACCATGCTTCATAAGAAAATAGAGTAATGAATGCATGCAAAATTTCTTGCGAAACCGCTTCCAACATCAATTTGTTGCGTTGGGCGTAAGGAGAAGATGACATTTACTTAATGCATTCACAAAATAACTTCTGGGGATGCATTGAGGCCTAGAAGGCCCTTACAGAGAGGCGTAGAACTTCCGACAAGAATTCCTTTGAAGAGGACAACACAGACTAAAGCCAATTTAATGTGTTGACACAAGAGTCATTATTTAATAGCCATGCGTATGATACATTTACGTAGGTCTTCATGTTAAGCGTCTGCTTTGTCAGATTTAAACGGAAATTGAATTTGGTGAAATTAATAAATCCCCCACTAAAATCTCACAAAAATACAGCTAAGTAGTCTGATGTACTTAACATTTATGTCTGTGAACTGGTTGGTCGTTGAGATGTTCTGTATTTGTCAGATGACAACTTATTCTTTAAGTTACTTAGAGAATTTCAGGTGTCAAAGGTTAAAACTGAAGGCTGCAACAGTCAGTTTTCTCAAAACCAGCTGCATGAATCTGAATACCACCCTTTCAAAGTGAATACATATCTAATTTACTACAGTTGTAACATGCAGTGTCATCTTACCATAATAATACACCTGGCTGCCTCAGTAGCACCTCATTCAAGATCAACACTTATAAAAACAACCAAATTCATTGCCTTCTATGATTTTACCCTATTAACAAAGTCTCCAACACACAGCCAATGAGACTTTGTTTTTGATACTGCATTTACATAGTATAACATGTAAGTGGCAGGAGAAGGGGCTTCTTTCCAAATAGGTTACAGCCTCAAACAGTTACTCAAATGTCCCTGGTTACATAACCCAAACAGTAACAATTTGGTATCAAGTTTTTATGTCTTTTTCTCACATGCAGTGAATAAGAATGCAATGTATTTTCTGTTTATTTCAGGTTGGTGGAACGGTTTCTTTTGGATGGATACAAGCCACAACAGCTCTCAACATATGCCTTGACTCTGTTTCGCTATCCAACCAGAGTTGAGAATGAGTCAATTATTGTAGGTAAGCTAGTATTCTGTATGCTGGAAAACTTGGCAGTTCCACAGTTAGAAGCTGAAAATTTTATTAAAATGGAGTGTCACATCATTATAATAAGTGTTGTGATGGGCAGGAGGCTAATTCACTTGGCCCTTGAGATCCCCATATTTGACATCCCACCTTTCTTTGTGTGGATATATGAAACGCTAGGTATGGGTGGACTGGGTGAGCAGACACCTTGTGTGACCTCACAAGTGTGGATCACTGCATCAATTGAAACAATAATGGTAGAGATGGTAAGTAGTGTATGTGTGTGTGCTGAAATCAGTTACTGTCTATACATGCCATGTGATGAAATGAGTGCACATGAAAATTTACTGAACCAAATGTTTTGAATTTGCACCACCCCTACTATTGCAGCTGATCCCCTACACCAAAATATCATCCATGGCAGCAATAAAAGTGGTCACTGATGCAATAAACAGACACTTCAGTACAGAATTCAATTTAACAATTACAAAGACAGTGATTTATTAAAAACAGACTCAGATATGGACAATATGGTGAGCAGAGCAGTAAGAGGTGCATTCACCATAGATTGATGGCAAAGAACAGGTATCATGGCACAAGGAGTCTTGATTTCAGTGTTATCATGTATAATGGGTGCAAAACATAAAGGCAAATGGTAAGTTTGACCATTTTGCATGCCATGTATGCATATGGGGTGAGTGGCAGGATAGGTTCACTCATTCTTATCCTTGACACTAGATGGGAGTGGTCAGCTTCACGTCCTAGCTGCTGTACCCCCAGTACTCATTGAAGAGGAGACTGGGTGGGCCCCAGAATCAGTGTCGACACTGGGTAGCTTCCTCAAACTCGGTGACTTTCCAGATATTGTATATGTAAAAATTTGCACTTTTTGGACAGGATTTATATCAAGGACTCTTTCAGTTAAGAGTCTGGTGTCTTACAAGTTCATCATATTCCTCCCGAGTTGATGTGCTGAATTATGTACGTAAGTAAACTCTCAGAAATTAGCCGTGGTATGTTGCTGACAGGCAAATATAATAGAATCACTGCTCTGTGCTGCTGAATGGCTTCTTTAGGCATTCAGTTACAACTCCTATCAAATATTAAAGTTGACCAGCAGTGAGGGGCATATAACAGTACGTTAGTATCAGTCATTTTGCTATAACTAAGACATGGGATTGGTGGTGGACAAAGTGACATTTGGACAGGTACTTTTTTTTTCCTGTCCATATATTTGCATCTAAGCTTCATGCTCATTCATTCGTCACCAATGCTACATACTGTTAGCAAATGACATCATTAAATAACACATCTTAACAAAAAAGTAACAAAATGTAGATCAAGTTGCTGCAAGCTTAGCTTCTAAGCGAGGGTTTCACTTGTTCAGTTTCTGACAGTTGTAAGGAGCCAGCTCAAACATAATTGCTACATGTTTTAGGCACTAGGCTGGCTGCCCTTGCCTGGTTTTGTCTCCGCTCTCCATGTTTCTTGTACGACTTACACATATTGCAACAAATTTGATTCCAGAAGCTTGTTCACTTCTTCTATAGATGACACAGTGTATATTATCTACTAGCATGAACACCAACTTCAAAATTAGCTGATTTGGAAGTGTCATCAGCTATGAAGCCCATGCATGAGTACTACTACAGCAGTGCCCAGCCATGAAAAGAACCCAGTAATTAATCATTAAAACCAATAATGATTATCTGTTTATGCCTTTCAGATTTCTGGGATACTGCAGGCCAAGAAATGTTCCAGTCTATGCACCCATCTTACTACCACCAAGCTCATGCCTGCATCATGGTGTTTGATGCTACCAGAAAAGTAACATACAAGAATCTAGCAACATGGTACCAAGAACTACGAGAACATAGACCACACATACCTGTATTATGTGCTGCCAATAAGATTGACAGTAAGTCTGGTTCTCTTTAGCATTGCTCCTGCATAACAGTCAGAATTATCACAAACAGAAACAAGTGACCACACACTCCATTTTCACATTTGGAAGATTATTGGTTGGAACACTGTCAGAAGAAAAACTACTCAGAACAAAAAGGAAAGACTTTTATGCAATGAATACTATAACAATATGAGGGATCCAGTGACCCAAAGCAAATTCTGTGGGACACTGGGATAGAATGCTCAACACCCCATAAAACTGGGACTGTCCCAGGCAAACCAGGGTGGATGGGTTCCACATACTGTCCACAAATTAATTAAATGGGATGTTACTATTTAGTGTTTTGGCTAACATATTTTGATCAATGATCATCAGGGGAGTTCGCAGTAATTACACAAAACAGTTACATATGGAGAGCTGTGAAACTTGTGTTGCTAACAGTGTGTGCATATAAACATAATAAAGGTAAAGGTAAAGCAATCCCTGTACAGGCCTATTCAGGCCCAGAGGGTTCGAGGAAGCTGGGATTCCCAGATATTGAGACATATGGTACATGAAGGTGGTAAGGGTGTCAGCCCTGTGCACTGAGAAATATTCCTGGTACTCACTGCTGTTAGAGGCTGAGTTGACCCCAAGGGCCATAGTGCGGCCAGAAGGATTACGTCAATGAAAACTTCCAATGACACCATAATTACACCATCAGGGATAGAACCCACGGACTTATGGCTTGTAGTGCAGTGCCTGAACCAACTGTGCCCCCATAAATGTAGTACATAATACATAATTTCAACAACACTATTTCTAAAACCCTCTGTATGTATCAATGCAATTAGTCAAGAAAAACAATGCAAATTATAACATTTAATTAATGTGTGCTATGATGGTAGTTATATGACTGTATCATTTGGATGTGTTTGTACTTATTCCACACTTCACTGACAACCAAACTAAGGTAGTGAATGTCATTTAACATGCAATATTTCAAATTTCAGCTAACATGGAAGTTACACAGAAGATGTTTGCATTTCCTCAAAAGCACAACATTCCACTTTATTATGTATCAGCATCAGACGGCACCAATGTGGTTAAGGTACTGTAACGGCACTGTGATTTTATGTTAACTTCACACAGGACTGTTTCCACTTTTTCAGTATTTGCTGCCCTGGAGCTGAAACCGAGCATCTTCAGAAAGAAACCGTTGTCTCATTACATAACCTATATGCTCATTATTTACAAGTTCTATGTCAGGAGCAAACTTATACATATGCTCCATATACACAGCCCCATGCACCTGACAGCCCCCCCCCCCAAGTTCTAAAAGTACGAATGTAAGAATAAAATCGTTTGAACTTCATGGAATTTTATTCAGTTCTGTCGGGTTCAACAAAAATAGCAAGCAGAGTAATTATGCAGCTAATTTCAACACTGTTCATTCTTTTCAGAACCATCCAAATGTTTTCCTGATGCCAGCAAAAGAAAGCAAGCATTGTGGATGATTTTTCAAACTGAAACTATATCTCAGGATTATTAAATTGACATGAAACTTTGAAAACTCACATAAATGCAAGTAAGTTACCTGAGATTTGTTTTGCAACTAGATCAGTAGATCAATTTCAGAAGTATGCTCTTATTGGCAGCAAGTACTGAAATGTGGAGTTCCGTCTCCTGGGATACAATCCACGTAGATTTGTTCATAAGTATGATTTTGGAGGAGCTTGCTGCCTTCTTCTTCAGGGTAGTTTACTGTCCTTGGACTACACATCTGATGGCAGCCACAGGCTCCACCAGAACATCAGTACCTGCACATCTGTCCACACACACATTTGTGATGTGCTGTATCTTTATGCTTGTTTTGATACTGAAACTGTCCTGGCCAAAGGCCATTTTTAAACAGTCATATATACTTATAAAATTCCTTTTAGGAGTGGGATCAGTTGTCCTGGAAATATTGTTTTGACATTAAATTTCCCACAAATTGCATTGCTTCATCCACCACAATTTTATGTCAGAACCTTCTTTTACTAAAGTCAAATTTTCTGTTACCATTGCAGCTTTTTCAAGATGCAATACACTTAGCCGTGAAGTACAAGAAAAACCCATCAGATCTCACAGATCAGATTATGGAAGAACTGGAGAGAATATGAGCATTCCAATAAAATTAGTATGAATTACAGTAAAAGTAACTTGTATTTATTTAAATTCTCAGTAAAATACTCAATGCTGTTCATCTATCTATGAAGTTCCCTCCCATCACCAGACATTTAGCATTGATTCTGTTTGCCTCATCTTTAAAATTTTTAACCATCTCTCTGTTTTTCACAATAATTGGTATGGCAAGCAATCTGTCTCTCAATTTTCATGCACAAACTTCAGAGGTGGGAGAACCACTAGCACCACATAACCCTTTACACTGCTTTTTCAAACAAGATACAACTTTACTGTCATTTGTAAGAGTGGTCCTGACTTTGGTCTTTAAATTTCAAATTGCTGTTGCTGTAAAGATGAGCATCTGCCATCTTGCAGCTGAATGTGTGAACCATGTTGTCAGCTTTGGTAACTCAAATTTCACTATATACAATATAAAAAAAAACAGGAAGTTGCTGCAATAAAAAAGTTTTTTTGGTGGCAAAACAACAGGCTGGTCTTAATGCCTCAGCACATTTGATACCAGAGATGCCATCTCACAACACAGAGAGAAACATAGCACAACTCAAGCTGCAATGAAACTCCTGTAATATGTGAGTGCACCACAGTATGGGTGCTGTTAACAGGGCTGGTTATGACACAGCTAGCTATGATGTCAAGAAGAGAGTGTTTAAGTGGTGGAAGAATATGTTTTCTGGTTACTGCATGTGGCCATGGTGAAAAGTTTTGTAATTTGTAATCTCCAGCAAAAAGAACAGAACACAAAACCACTGAAGCACCTGAAGTATGGACTGTGACTAGTGCAAGAGCTGGTTGGAGATGGACAAACCCCAATGCTGAGAGATGTCGATGACCATCATTCAAAGTGAAGAAAGACTGAATGAAAACTCCCACTCTGCTAAGAGAATGAAGACCAAAGTTCAAAGGACTCTGCAGCGTGTAATGATTGGAAGGTCAAGGGAGGGCAGAAGGACATATTGTACTTCTGCAAAATGTGTCCCTATCGTCCCCAGAACAGTGTTTCAACAAGTAGAGCATGTTTGAAACGTGATGGCACACGCGCAGAAACCAGATTTAGTCCTTCAGCAGAATGGACGAGTCCATTTCAATTGGCGGGGGGGGGTCAGTTCATTCGATTACTGGCAGCCGAGGTGTGCGCATCAACTGTAGTAATGGTAGTAATGCTGGATACACCATGTTCTGAGGTAGAGTGCAAGACTACTGGCTATCCATTCCACTCGCATGTTTCCCCTTCACTTCCCCTACCATGCGTCACTGTGTGCCATCAGGTTTCAACTGGCCTCTACCACATACATTAGTGCACATGAATTGTAAATAAGCTGTAACTGTAGGGATGCATAAATTGAAAGTGCCTGATTCAACAAACTTTGTGCCATACCATGCCACCTAATACTGTCAGCATAATTTCTGCAGTTTTTTTGTGTACTTATACGAATGTGTATCATTTTACATGAATTCAGCAGATGGTGTCAGACAATAGTGAGGTTCACAGGTCACTCCATAACTGTGGGTTCTTAGTATGGAAATTGCTTCTCGTCACCCTTCCAGTGCCTAGAAAAAGGAGATGACTAATACATTTTCAGAGAGTTTGATCCCCTATATAAATGTAACAGTGCAAATATGTAAATACTTAAATTATGCATAATCAGTGATCACAACACAAAACTGCCACTGCTTAGAAATGAACTCAGGCCATGCAGTAAGAAGCCAGTTATTCCGCAAATGCCCGACTCACAGAATACGCATCACTGGTGTGAACAACTAAGCCTCGGAAGTTGCCAATTTTCACAGCTGTTTCAAAGTTTAAATGAAGTAATACTGATAATCTACATGCAAGAGAAAATAACTTGTGCTGGCTGGCATTGGACAAGAGAAAGTGGAGTGGTAATATACAGGCCTTTCCTGTGTGGAAAATATGTTACCACAATAAATGGTATTTCTTTTGCTTGGTTATCAGAAGGCATCCAGATACTTCAAAATGCTTGAATACACAAACATTTTAATAGGTAAGCAAAGTGGACACAAGCTTGGGACCAAATAATGAAGTGCCATCAATTACAAATTATGGAGATTAAAACCAAGGAAGTTCTCATTCACAACAAATTTCAGCCCGTCTCAGTAAGAGGAAGACCAACCTCAGATTGCCTTACATTATCCTGTAACTCAAGGGTCAAGATGATGTAATAGTTCATTACTGTATTTTTATACACATTTTACAGTGAGTTGCTTTATATAATAACCCAAGGGCTGCACAGGGTTATTCCACAGGCTCTAAATTCACACAGCTTTGCAGAAAGTGCTGCTCCCAAAGTCAGGGCTTGACTTCCTCTATTCTCCCCAGAGCTGTTAGGCAGTCATCTTTCAAATACCTGTATTTGTTGCTGTGACCAATACAATATATTTTCTTGATTAAGGGAGCCTGTTGGCACATGGGGGTTGAAGAAAAAAATTCAGCAGTGGAGAGATCCTTATATTTAAAAAGGTTGGGAACACAGTTCCACTTTTATTATACTTTGACTCGTAACTTATATTTCTTTAAGGCTGGTAGGTTAGCAGCGCTAAGATCTGACACCTCTGGAGTTGCATTTGCAAAAGAAACAAACTGGATCATAATTTTCCCAAGTGTCTGCTGAACTCCTAGTTTTTGTGAGGTATAGTCTGAATTATTTTCAATTGTCTGTGAATAACTCAATTTTGTATTTTAAAATTTAATCATGCAAAAACAGATACACATAAATATGTAAACCAGTGCAAACATGTATGTAGAATTTGTATCAGTACATTAAACAAATAAACTGTCATCTAATGCACATAATAATAATGTAGCTTCCCTGACAGTTTCATGTTTCCTATCACAGACCTGTCATTCAGGGTTTGCAGCAGTATTGTGTGTCACGGGGAGGCCAGACTCAGCTGAAAGGGGACAGAACATATATTGATGGAGCCATGGAGAATGGCTACTGCTGAACCAATATCAACAGGATTGTACAGTTGTTTGATTGGGCATTTTGCTTATAATGATTAGGTGGGGAGAAGAAAGACAAGAAAAAAAGTGGTCAAATTGGACACTTGCAGTTCTTGGTAATTTAAAGAAGTTAGAAATTTCGGTACAATTAATTGTTATTTACTGAATTTAAAGCAATATTACTGGTAGTACCTATTCTTAATGCAACATTAATGCAACTTTAGATATCTACATGGTCATCCAGGTTAATCTTATCTCACACATCTTATTATATACATATATACAAAGTAATGACCTTATGGTTACACCTGGAGATGACCTAAAACTACACGTTTTGGCTGCTGCAGGAAATAAGCCTTGTAATGATCATGTGTAACAACTATTCTGAATGCCTCCTGGCAGAGGACCATGGTCAAACAGGGAAAATGAAGAAGCCTGGTGCACAAATATTATGCCAGTAAATCAAGACACAATGGCAAAAGCTTTGCAGAAGTGATAGTCAAATACTTTTAAAAATACCACACATCTAAAATAATAGACAGACAGAAAGAAAAGCAAGAAGTTGGGAATGCTGGTGGTGAATATGAAGGTGAGAGCTGTGAAGATGAGAGAGTAAATGGGCATACTGATGACAGTTGGACCAACTAAAGGTATCTGATTTTCAAGAAGGAAACTAACCCCATACTTGTAACATATTTTTAAGTAGCATGAAATTAATGCACCAAATTACATTTCTTAATGCAGAATCATCTTCAACTAAGAGCCACCTTCCATTCTTATCAATACAGTACAATATGCCAACTGCATTACACATTGTGAAATTCCTGTTTAAGAATTTTCTTGACAGCAGCTGATTACAAACAATAAACTGAGGAAAAGTTTTTAATGTAAGAAATTCAACAATGGCATACTTAGACTCGGAATATATGAATTGAACATTAAATCAAAGGAAATATTTGACTGCAGAACGTAAGATGCAGTTCACTCTGTATAAGTGCAACATCAAACATGTTAACACTTATCAGAATTAGGATCAATAATTTGTTCAAGTGACGTATAATTCTTGCTACACCTTTTAATACTGTCACTGTAGTGACAAGAAAGATGGGGAAGTTTTAAATTTCCTGTTCCATTGTAAAAAAAAGAAAAGAAAAGAAAAAAAAAAGCTGCTTGTATGTTGCAACAAAAATACAAACTTAACCTAAAATAATCTCACTCAATTTTCCAATACAGAAAGTCACCTGACATCTACTATAATATTATTAAGCTCATTATGATTTGCTACATTATATCTTGTTATGAGGCTCCATACTCAATTAACCATAGAAAAGAACAGTAATAAATTTGTGAACCTCTGATATAAAACTCAGTCTTCATCAACATTAAGGTCATGCAAGGATGTGGTTGAATTAGATGCAAAGTGTGATGCCATATCAACACTGAAGGCAGGATCCAAATTTGTATTGGGATGCAGAGCCCAAATAATTTCTTGAAGTCGCTGGATTTCCAGTTTCTGTAAAAGCAACACTCCACACAAATCCTTAAATTTCTCTACATTATTTTGTTGCATAGATTTCACCATATTCTCCAAAGCAGCTACAGTTTGCTTCAACTGCATAATCTCATCTTCATTCCTGGCCTCTTCTCCACATACTGTTGAATTTGTGACTGATTTGTTACCATCATGACTGCTCAGTGTTGAAGCACCCAACTCAGTTTGCGTTGTGGCTATCTTTTGATTGGAGTAAGCACCTTCTGCATTACTGTGCTCACTACTTCTAACACTGCATCTGTAAGAGAATGGGCACATTAAAACACAATTCTAAAAATTTCCAGTGGGTTTCCAATTCCACAGAACGAGAAAAATAATGAGTGGGTTTTCAGGCACTTGAGAGTCAAGAGTTACCCCCACCTATAAAACAAGAAATCAAGAATAAAACTGCATGTGATGTTAATATTATGAGTGATGGGAGTTGACAATGTAATCAAATATTAGCAGAATAACTACAGTTTCATGAATGGTGCTGTGAATTGATGGAATAAATAAATAAAATTACAATCAAGTGGTTGTATATTGAAATAAATGGAGAAAGGATGTCAACTGAAGAATATTGGGAAAAACATCTGAAAGCTGAAGTTAGTGAGATGAAAAATATATACCACAAACAGATGTATGAGTGCTGAAATATATAAGGGAATTTAGGACATTATAAAAATTAGTGGCTTCATGCTATATGACTATATAGTGTAACCAGTACTACTAAGGTACTGAAATAAAGGAAATTAAGGTGAACCAGACATACAAGTTAGAAGCAGCAAACAGAGCACACAAATTCTGGCAAGAAAACCTCTGGGATCAGTCCATGTCAAATGAAAGCACAATTTTACAATGTTCACATGAGACCCTCTAAAATTTTTATCACATCTATAGCATATGCTTTATGAAAGTATCAAGAATTAGTATCATAATCGTAACTATTTCTGTGATATACAAAGAGACACACTTGTTGTTCTTAGGTGTAGGACACTATGGCCTTGGCTTGTGTAGGTGTGCACCACATGGTAACTCTGCTGTGACCACTAGAACCTGAGCAAACTACAGGCACTTAAGTTCTCTCTCGTTAGTCACAGAGGGAGGTACTTGGATTCCTGTGGGCACTCAAGAACAGCATGCTCAGGAAAATATAAAAGACAGGATGTTACAGTTGGCCAGAAGTTCATAATGAAGGGCTTTGTGATTTGTACCCCTCATTTTTTTTGTGGCACTACAGCCCAAGGCTGGCCTAGGCTGCCTTGTGTTCAAGGTTTCTAGATCACACGCAATTAGACTCCCCCCACATACGGCTCCTCTGAATGAGTGCTAAACTCTATGCAGAAGCTGATACCTACACAACACACAAAAGATGAACTCCCATGCCCTCAGCCGGATTCAAGCCCAGATCCCTGCAATCAAGTGACTGCAAACCTACACCTTAAACTGCACGACCACCAGGGTCAGCACCAATTATTGTTAGGAAGATGAAATGTAGAAGGATGGGAGGGGCTAGGCACATACTGTGCATGGCAGAGAACATAAATATATACAGGGTTTTGGTGGGAAAACTGAAGTAAAGAAACAACTTGTAAGACCAAGGCATATGTAGAAAGATGTAAGAATAGTTCTTAAAAGTGAGTGGATTTACTTGGCTCAGCCAGTTGCAGGCTCTTCTGAATGCAGTAATGGACCGCTGGGTATCACAAAATGTGGGGAGCTTCTGAACTAGGCAAGGAACTGCTAGCTTCTCAAGAACACTGATCCATGGAAGTGATTAGTATTTGAGTTCACCTTTACTCAGTATACCACACAATTTACAGTCATAAAAACAGCAGCCTCTATTGATAGGAAGATGCATCAACTGAATTAGCAAACGTTCATGACATTCAAGACTAAAGCTTTGGCAGTCACTTTGTTGACTGCCACCAGAAACCATACTATTTAAAGTGAGAAAGGGAAGTGTTTTATTTAATGATGCTGCCAACTGATAATATAATTCCAATGACAGACAAAAAATGATTATAGAGTACTGCTTGAATGATAGTGACAGCAGGAACTGATGAATGTGGAGAGAAAACCTACCCCAGTGCCACTTAGTCCACCACAATTTCCCCCAGACTGGGCAGGGATCAGTCCCCAGGCTCTGTAATGACAGGCCAGCGACTAACCACATGAACATGGCACAGCCTGTCACTAAAGTATCCAGTCATTAAGATCACAAGATACATGAAATTTGTCTGTATAGAATACTTCACATACAGGGGCAGTTTTTAAAATCACAATGTCACTTAAGTTCCCCCTTCCCTTTCAGTAGCTTGGACAGCACTGTGAGTGGAATGACTGCACTATAGCCTGGACATTCCAATGACAAACTGTTGGACTTACAGCGGTGGCAAAAAATTTTTCTCTTCTCTGAAGTGCCCAAACTGGCTGTCAGGCCCGTCCAGCTTCCTATTCAACCGATCTTTCCTCAAGGGTGAAGCAGCTGCTGTATATGAAGCTGACCTCCACTGGTGAGGTTGGAATTATGTACAGCTCTACCTCCAACCCTCCGAATGCCTCGATTGTGCTGCATTAAGCACTGAGATAACTTCACCCATACCCTTTTCTTGTTAACAAATATTTACAGTGGTAAAGTTGAGTGTTTCATTGCACTGGTAACATAAACTTGAAGGACAGATGGCACTCAGATATTGACATTCCCTATTACTCATTACATTCATTACATGAGAATATTTATGTGTTATGCAATGCAAATTCTACACATATAATGGACTCCTTTCTGCAGAAGCCTGAAGCAAAACAAAAATGATACCAAGGGATAAATACAGAGTTTGAATGGGTGGGTGGGGGGGTGCAGATGAAGATGGGAAAATTATATCAAAATTGAACTAAGAAAACTGTCTACTGTAAATTGGATTGAGCCCATTCACATTATGATACATAAAAAAATTTATCAGAAGTGCACAATCTGGTTATAATACCAGTTATACATACACAGTACCTTCGGACTTTCTGCAGATCTAAACAATATTTTAGTCCCTTCCTGTAAGTAATGAACTCTCCAACACATTCTCCACAAGAACACACAAGGGCACATTTCTTTCCTTCACCTGTTTTCTGCACACGATCTGAAATGCCTTGAAGAGAGAGAGAGAACATTTCTGCTGTTACTAAAAAGTAACCCAAAATCCTTTAAACACTAAATGATTAACAACTCAAAATAACTCTATACTCATACTCACTCTAAACTGTTTACTACGCATCATTATAAAGCCTGTCTGGTGAGAAAACTGTTGAAGGGGGTCTGACACAGGAGTAGAATGCTCCTCCCACCTGGTTGGGCTGTGCAAATTTGGGTTCCTTGTATAAGTGGCAAACCACAAGCCTAACAAATTATGAATGAGAACCAGATTACAGAGGATGCTGAGAATGATACCTCTGTTATTCTTGCTGTCAGAAGAATGTTGAAATTTAGCACTCATTTCATTGCTACTGGGGGTAGGATTGAGGGCAGCAAATTTTAAAAACTGCCTGCAAGACAAACTGGACCAAAAACAGTGCCAGGTTTGAATGGCCCCCTCAGAACCTTCAGCCATCTTGAACAGAAGATACCTATGTTTCTAATTTAATGTTTACTCTAGTTACTAAAAATAACATCAACACATGAACATAAACATTCTATTTCTGGTGCCAGGAATGTACACATAACAACAGACATCATGTCCTGCATGTGCTGCAATCTGTTTTTTTTTTTTGTAAAAAACATTCTATGCAATAGGTTTCACAATTTGAATATGAGTCTCAACTTCCAAATCAATAAATAATCTTATTTAATGATATTGCAACACAATGGAATGATGATCATTAAATTGAAACTCCATAGCCCAACTAGATGCAAGGAACATCTGACTATTCCACCTGAGTTGCTCAATAATTTGAGTGAAGCTCACTGCACTATGCATTATGGTCATATGAGTTATGACATCATGTAGGCTTAATTTAATATTGTACATTATGTGCATAATTTATTTTGTCTTCTATTAAACCAACACTTAATGCACTATCTTTCTTACGCTGAGTCACGTTGTTTGACTAATACTCCAATGTGTATCGGCTCTCACTGTCGCCATCATCAGGGAGTACCATCTTAACTCTTAACTTCTCGACACATTAACTGGTTTCAAACATCTGTCTCAGCACGTGTTGCTGAAATGCAGTCTTCACTTACTATACATTATTTCTAAGGCTTCCTGGTTGTCACCTCAATGACTGGTCACTAAAATCATGTTAACACTTATTGCTTCAAACACATGATTCATAGTATCACAAATGCACCACAGTTCACATTGTTGTAGTTGCTGAGCTGAGGTATTGTGCACCAAGGTAGTTTAAAAGATAAAACAATCAAAATATTCAAACACTCTACCTGGGATGTAAAGATAGCTCTTAAACAACAGCATGTGAATATTTTAAGTGTTTTTTCTTTTGAACAACTGCGGTACGCAATACCAGAGTACAGGAACTGCAACAATATGTATGGTGGTGCATTTGTAATACTAAAAATCACGTGTTTGAAGTGATAAGTGTTAAAGTAATTTTAATGACCAATCATCAAGGTGACCACCATGAAGCCTTAGAAATCATGCATCACGACTGAAGACTGCATATCAGCAACAGGTGCTAAGACAGATGTTTGAAACCGGTTGAAGTGTCGAGAAGTTAACAGTTAAGATGGTACTCCCAGAAGATGGTGACAACAAGCACTGAAACATGTAAGAGTATTAGTCAAACAACGTGATTTGGTGTGAGAGGGGTAGTGCACTAAGTGTTGGTTTAACAGAAGACAAAATAAACCAAGTAGTCTTGTCTAAACTGGCCTATTATGACATATAAACACCAATGAATTTTCAGCGAACAAAGGATACATCATATCCCTTTGTGATACTTAACTGTTTATCATTCTTGACTCACATTTCCAAATACTATTCCTGCATCAGAAGCAATATTAATGAGTGAAAATCAAAATATAATAAAAATATGTAATTACATCTTTGTGTTGCTAAATTTTCACCTCTGAAGTGACAGAAACCACAATGCACATGCTTTACCAACACAGAGAGTGATGGCAACTGAAATGACAGCTGTTAATGTCAATGGGTTTGTCACTAAAACAAAATTGAAAGCATAACCTTCATAGTACACATTTCTTCTTGTATATTCATCAAATACAGCTGTGACTTGAATATGAGAACTGAAAGCGTAACCTTAGTTCATTATATTTTGTGCATCATCTGTTGGTTGTCACTAATTTGAACAATGAAAGCCTAACCTTGGTGGATTACATTTTGTGTTTTTCTCTATTTGTATTTTGGTAAATGAGCTCAACTCATGTAACCATCTCTGTTGTCAACCCTGATAAAATATGACATGAATTCTATACAGCACAAGAAGAATCCAATGTGCAAAGATATATACCTTCACTCAGAGACAATGGGCTTTTGGATCAGTAAACTGAGCAGACAATTTATTTTATACAGTGGTATTTTCTATGAATATTTAACAAACAAACAAACAAAAAAAAAACATAAACTTATAAGCCACACTGGACAGTGATCACAAAACTTTCTGTCCCCTAAATGTCTTCTACAGAACTCTAAGTGGATCAAAATTATAGAAAACAGCCACTGACAGCACAAATGGGGGTAGAAGAAGCAACCAAGTTTATTTGCGAGCTGATATTCAAGCAAACTGGGGAAGACCTATGGATCAGTGTTTGTGAATATGTGAACAACCTAAAAAACAATAGCGAATGAAAATGTAGTATACAAAGAAGCTCGAAAATAAAGATAACAGCAAATAATGGAATAAGTAGCAGCAGCAGCAAGGACAGTGAATCTGATGAATGTGGGAAAGGAATATCACAGGTAGCAAAATTATTAGACAGTGGTTGTACATGCATGTGACTATTACTGTCCAAAAACAACATTTATATTTTATGAAAATTCCATGGAAATTTATCACCACATACAATGGAAAGCATACATCAGGTCATTTTTTCTTGCATTAGCTGTACTTCTGGGAGACAGAAGATAAAACTGTATGCTACCGCTGTGCAAGTGACAACTCCTACTCTTCCACATGCACATACCGCTGGGCAAACAGTATTGTTTACAAACATATTCCCAGATCTGCATTACACATTCTGGGCATTGCTGCACAATTACATAAGTATTGTGACATGTCATTTTGTTGCCAAGCCTTATTAACTGTGCATTTAGTACGTAATTTTTCCTTAACTAGATTGTTTCTGCACACAAGAAAGTAAAATATTCCGATGGACACATCCCGTTACTATACTTCGGTCATCTTGGTGCTTTTATGAGGATGCCAGGGCAGAAGCAGGCTGCAGTCCTATATTTTTTTTGGCACTGTTAAACATATGAATAGTTTAATTAAGTAAAGTGGTTTCATAAACCATACAAATAGCGAAGTCGGTAATTTTGTCCAAAACATTACCATTAAAGTTACTACAACCTCGCCACGTGTCTGTGACTAATTACACACGTCTTAATACATATGGCTAAATTTAAAAGGCTATTAAATATCCAAAGTATAATACAGCATCGCTGTTATGACAAATTCTAAACGAACGGTAATTTAAATTTTGATATACGTTGAGTTACTATAGACCCAAAACCTCACCCACGAAAATGTTGCAACATTTTCGTAATTCAGGACGTACTAACCTGACACATACATATGTCTGTTTCCTACTGTACACGGATAACTTTCATCACAAATTTTTTTATCACACCTAGTACATCGAAAATCTGCACTACTTGACGCCATACTTGAACACAAACAAACGGTCCCTCCAAAACCGAATGACTTATGCGTCATCCCCGTCAGCACTGCCCTCACATTACTACCAACTGCCAGATGTGTAGGCGCAAGCAGTGCTGCTGTCTTGCAATGGAGTAATAGTAATACATCAACTAAGTGCTAGTAGCGCTGCTCGGTCGGTGAAAACGTTCTATCATTCTACAAAATATTTCCTTATCCGAAAACCTCTTCGTGTTCCCGATATTTCTTATTTCCAGAAGCCTTCGTTCTTAAGTTATAATCCTTGCTCCTTCGCAAACTTTCTTCCCAGTCTTTAAATTTCACTCTTTTTTTTTTGATTGACCAGTAAGACAGACACTGTTGCGGGGGGGGGGGGAAGTTTATTTTGCCTGAATACTTAATACCAGAGATGTTTCAGTTTCAACATATGCCGACTTGTTCAAACTTAATTTATGAATTATTTAAATTTCTTGAAACAATCACCACAAGGAATTCCTTGTCTGAAGGGTGTCATTCAGCTGCTTTCATTAAGAGACCTACAAATGATCTCACAGCTTCCTTTTCAGGGAGATAAAAAATCGCACTTCTCCATGAACTTATGACGGTCTGTAATATTTTTCTGTTCTTCAAACAGAAGGGTAGTTCTTCGACCCATTCTATTATTTTTTACCCCTTTAAATCCTTTGATATACTTAAACAATTAGAGTTTAGGCATGTTGTAATGTTTGCAGCTTTATGTACTCTTATTTGTCTGTTTGTCACGCCCTAAATAAACATCATTCAGTCTTCGTTAGAAGTGTTTGGAGGTATTGGGAAATGGAGTTGTGTAGAGATATTTGTCGTGTGGAAATGGTTGTTGGCTACCCCGTAAGACGCGGCGGAGATTTGAAGGTTGCCGTACAAACTAGGAAAAGGTGTGTAGTCAAACACAATTTAATCACTGAGGTGTATTTAATGACTATGTGACGGAAACAACTACATGTTTCGGCCTGTATTGGCCATCATCAGGTTGTCTAGGAAACTTAAGGGCTAGCTATATGCGTGCGCGCGCGCGTGGTGTAGAGATCTTTTCATGCGCATAGCTCAACAAACCGAATCAAAAAAGGAGTCAGATAAAACACTATGAAACAGAACAGATACAGATAGTAATACAAAGTGATACAGATCACTATCTAGTGATTGCAAAGGTCAGGGAAAGATTTGCAGTGGGTAAACAGGCCGCACAGAGGTTTGATAGGCAAAGATTTAACTTGAGGAAGCTAAATGAGCCAGAGGTTAGGGAACAGTATCAGATTGAGATTACTAACGGGTTTGCAGCTTTGGAGAACTCGGACGATGACGAGGACGTCAATAGAACTTGGTAAAACATTAAAGAGAATATAAAAAACGTCAGCGAAAGAGAGTCTGGATTTGGATGAATTTAAGAAGAATAAACCCTGGTTTGATGAAGAATGTTTAGGTTTTTTGGATCAAAGGAAGCAGGCTAAAATTCAGTGGATACAGGATCCAAGCCAAAGCAATGTAGATAATCTGAACAAGGTAAGGCGTGAAGTTAGCAGGCATTTCAGGAACAAAA
>Ga0123352_10001533_pt1 | contig 30892 bp, 22 predicted proteins | sample TergutLab28metaG_FD_89700 | JGI IMG/M metagenome (GOLD analysis project Ga0123352, IMG submission 89700) | Labiotermes labralis P1 segment gut microbial communities from Petit-Saut dam, French Guiana - Lab288 P1 | ecosystem: Host-associated > Arthropoda: Insects > Digestive system > Gut ...
GGAAGGAAACAAGCTAATGTTTCTGTCAGAATGGCGTGAATTTCCTTCGGCGCCTTGCCCTGCAGGGGGGGGGGGAACCTTTATAACAGCTCGCGTCTCGATGTTGTTGAAATCGCGCGCGTCCATTACATGCTTCCAAGCATGTTTCGTTCCTGGTCGGGCTAAGGACTTACTAGCACCCCAGTATAGCTATGCTTACACTTTCCGTCTGGGTCTTTGGCCTCTTATAGTGTGAAACTTACTGTTAACTTGATCAAAAATAACGCACGCACTTATAACAGTACCATTGGCTGTAACAGTGATTAACAGGTAGGGTAATTACAGTCAATAACACAACAGTGTATACCAAATTGACGTTTGTTAGAAAATGGTAAAAACTACATGTTTCGACCAACATTGGCCATCATCAAGTTTTTCATCCGAAAGATATGTATGCGGTAAGAGTGTTTATATAAAGCATGCAGCTTCCCCCCCCCCTCCCCAAGCTGGCTCACTGCCAGCATCACTAGGCTCCACACCCAGGCTATATGCCATGTTTAACTCAAAACCCACGTTGAAGAGATCTCAAAATCGATACGCGGCTGCATGCTTTATATAAACACTCTTACGGCATACAAATCTTTCGGATGAAAAACCTGATGATGGCCAATGTTGGCCGAAACGTGTAGTTTTTATCATTTTCTAACAAACATCAATTAGATATACATTGTTGTGTTATTGGCTTTAATTATCTAACCTCTTAATTATTACACATAAAGGGGATGGCACAATTCAAAATTGTAATAGTGATGCTGATAGTGACAACCAAAACAGCAGTAGCACGAACAACAGCTAGTTTCATATCTAAACAGTATAGTAATGTAAACAGTCTGAGATCCAATCGCATATTCCCCGATGCTTAAGTTTAGCCCTCTGACTTAAGAGCTAAATTTATATTCTTGGTTTCTACCTTTTAGTCTCGAAATCTGTTTAGGTGGGTGTTCGTAACATCAAACAAAGCCACACCTACTCCGCAATATCCTTTGCAGCAGGAATCAAAACAAATTTGCATAAATCGCAAGCACGGACAGGCATCACACCACTGAAGAAGCCAATTTCCTCCGCGTAATCCAAGTCTGTGGAATTTAGAGATAACGCGCTCCATGTTAAACAGATCCGTATATAAGCTGATATCTGTTTAATTTTAACAAATGGTGGAATTCAGTTTACTGTGACTTTTTCACACCTTAATCTGTTCTAAACATGAGCTTAGATGATTCGAATTTGCAATTATACCACACTGCCGACACTATTTAATTACTTGAAAAAAGTGGAAACCTTCTGTACAAGTTTAATGGCCATTTATTTATTTTATTTATTTATTTACTGCAATTGGGTTGTTACTCGGTGGCAGTGGTTATTTTACATGTAAACAAAACATGAAATTGGTTACTACTAGATTTAAGTCGGGAGGGCTACATGAGAAGCTTGTAGTGGCAACTTGGAATCTTGGGAAACATCTCAGCATTTGCTTATAGACACAGGAGAACCAAGAAAAACCTGTGTCGAGATGACCGGTCGCAGGACCTTCCGAATACTGACTTCTAGCCAGCAGTCCGGGGTCTAAAGTACAAAAAAACAGCAATACACACACATTACAACAAATACACATAAGGTGACAACAATACACACAAGACAATTACAACAATACAACAAGACAACTACAACAATACACACAAGACAACTACAATACACACGGCCAACCAACAACCATTACACACAAGACAACTTAAAACTAGCAACAATACATGCGAGACAAATTAGGATACAACATTTACAGAAGATAAAAACGCCCAAGTAAGAGAGTGCTGTGTTCAGTTTATTGTAATTGTTTTTTTCCAATCATTAATTCACTCACGCTTTCACCCCAGTCCTTCACTTCTCTTCACTTCCTCCTCCTATAAACCTTTTCCATAAAGACTTGCCCCCCCCCCCTTCCCTATACTGCGCACTTCACTTCGCCTCATTCCACTTCCCTTTATTGCACTTCGCTCCCCTCCACGTTCGATAACTTTTTTTGTTATACATGTCGTGTATAGGCCCACCGTCTCCATGTGGGTAATGACTTTCTGGTTTCCGATCAGGATGTACAGAAGAACTCCACTAATCCGGACGCTGGTTATCCGGATCGGCTTGGCCCTTCCGGTAAATTTGTCGAGAATTTTGCACAGCTAACTTGCTTGAAATTGCCGGTTATCATATCAAGTACAGTGCAGTGTTATGGCTTCTGGAACTTCAAATCAGGCGTGGTCGAAAGGTTTAGACGCCGGTACATACTGTAAATAGTAACAGCCGAATCTCAAACTGCCAGTGTAGCCTATATTCAAAGAAAAATCCGATTGTCCAGATTTTCTGCATATCCGAATGATTCGCCGTCCAAATTAATCCGGATAAGTGGAGTTATACTGTACTTGTTTATAATGAAGTTCTTCCCATAACGTTTACAGGCGCGACAGAGTTAGTAGCACACGTACTTTGTATTCTGGAGGTGCCAGGTTCGAGTGTAGGCACGAAGACTGGCTATTCGGTCTGCGGTTTTTCGTGGTTTTCTTCAGTACCATGAGACAGTTGGACGCGATGGTGTCTCGGATTAGACCGACTGTTTATTTCCATGTCCTTTCCAGTTCATTACTCGCGCAACCCTTGGACGTCACAGTGTGGCTAAAAAACATACATTTACAAATATGTGTCGCTTAACGACGGGGATACGTTCTGCGATATTCGTCATTGGGCGATTTCGTCGTTGTGCGAACGTCATAGAGTGTACTTACACAACCCTAGATGGTATAGCCTACTACACACCTAGGCTATATGGTATAGCCTATTGCTCCTAGGCTACAAACCTGTACAACATGTTACTGTACTGAATAAAGTAGGCAATTGTAACATAATGGTATTATAATATCATACAGTATTAGGGAGCCACCGTCGTATGCGGTCCGTCGTTGACCGAAACGTCGTTATGCTGTGCATACCTGTATGTGTATTGTATTCATTTTATACGTCTTTTCAAGGCATATAATGCAGCTGTTACGTTACAGGACAAATCTGGGCGTAGCCACTGTAAATCCTGAGCAGGTTACCACCACAGGGACGGGAATTCCCATCGTCTTGCTCGCCCCCGCTGGGACAGGAACTTCAAATAGTGTCTGTCTACGTGGGTCGGTCAGAAAGTCAGTTTACTTTGCGTATGGTTAAGAACCTGCACTTACTGCGATTGTATCAGGGGAAATTCGCTGACGAGCACTTGTCTTGTTGTTTCCAGCGCTGAAGCAAAATCTTGGATCCGTAAATTTAAAGATAAAACAGTCGTGACAAGATGGCTGATAACAGATGGCGCGGGCTGACGTGAACGGGAAATAGAAACGCTCGTCGTACGGGGTGATACATGGCTGGAGTGGCGGTGATCGTCTGGTGAAGTAGCAGGGTGGTGGTACAGTGATATGTCATCTGTTCTTATTGGGGCTGGAAATAAAAGGTCCAAATTACAGCCATTGTAAACCTGTTTTCTTATTAGAACTGAGCTCTTATGGGTTATCGCGCAGCGAGTAGTGGTAATTCCTTACTGACGTTTCGAGACAGCGTAGCGGTCTCATCTTCACGGATCAAGAATTGACCCCGATTAACGGTCGTACATTATTTGTATTAGCTTTCGCCTGTGATTGGTTGACTGTCTCATGCAAACGCATGCATTACAACATGGATGCACAAGTTCTCCAGAAATCTAGGAGCCACCTCAAAATTCTAAGCGCCAGGAGGGTTACATGAAAGAAGTTCCATGCTGAGAGCCCCCAACTGGTAGGGGCCCCCGTACAAAATTAAGTGGCGACGGTGGCGTGGTGTGCACGATAAGGCACTGTGCCGGAAATTAGCCACCTGGTGGAACCTGTCTCGCCATTAAGCCCATTCCGGCGATGTCGTAACGCGCTGACCACGCAGACGGCTGCGATTTCCACGTTAGTGCGTCATCGGACAGCACAATAGAGTGTGGGTATCAAGTCGAGCCACGTCACTGTCCTAGAACGTGGGCCCGTGCGTTTTTCACATGAACCGCGTAGAATAAAGGCATACACGTAATACAGAGGTCATACCGTTCTTGAGATCTGCCCTGTTCTGGGATTTTATGCAGCGTAATTGCAGATTTTTACCGACGTTTGGGAACGACCTATCTTTGAAGATGGGGACCTGATAGGTTGTACCGAAACGTCGGTGCGAAGCCCAAAGTGGCGCATATCTCATTTACACGGCGGCGGAAGCCCGAAACCACGCACATACCTTTCTGTGTTTTCTCCAAAGTACTATGCGGATTTTATAATGAATTGTTTGGTTATGTGACAACTTCATTTCAACCACACAGGCTTATACTGTGTAACATTAAATGGACTGGAATTCACGAATTTATGTATGGTACATTTGGCGGTGTTTGAAGTGCCTTGTATTATGTAGCGTCGAGTGACGAAGCGTGATGCATGCTGATACTCCGGGGTAGCTCAGTCAGTATAGTGACTAGGTTGGACGGCGTTATGATCGGGGTTCTTTTACCGACAGAACAGTATTTTTATTTTGGCCACGGCTTCCAAACCGGCTGTCGTATCCCCCCCCCCCAACCTCCTACCCATTGGTTACCTGGGGTTATTTTGTCTGCTTTAAGAAAATTTAGGCTTGAACGTCCAGACGAAGAAGTGAAGTTTGCAGCAGAACAGCAGGCCGTTGGAATTGCGTAATTAGTAGTCATGTTCATGCACGGCGGTCTGTCCATGTAGATTCACACTGTTCATTTTGAAACTGTGAAGAACGCAGTGTACGTTTGTACGTAGGGCATAGCACAGTCATTAATGGAGGGCCGTATTGCTGTTGCCGCCTGTAGCCGTTTTCCAGAACATTTGGATTGCTGCCAGGTTCCTAGGCGTAAAGCCCTCGCTTGAGCAGTCATCTCGCCAACATTTATGTTCTCAATGGGAGCCATTTACGCCCCAAGACAGACCGTTACTTACAGGAAGGAATTTTAGGTGGTTTTCACTGTTATTACAGTTTGCACCCCTATAGCGTGTAGGTAATGGCGCTTGCACCAAGTTAATTTATGAAACTGATATTTGTTAGCCATAGGAGGAAACATACGCTGTAGAATCATCATGTTTTTGTTTACATTCCTCCATAATAACCTTTGTATTAATGGGCAGATTCTTTGGCCATCACATCACGCGCGCGCGCGCGCGCTTCCTCATAGGCGTAACTTGGCTGATAACAGTAAGGTGATGGTATAAAATCCACCACCTTTTTTTATTTTGGCGCAACAGCCGCCAGTGGGCCAGGGCCTCCTCATTCCGAAGGTTACTGTATCACACGCAACGACGCACCAGTCTGTAGGACTCCTCTGGACGAGTGATCAGCTCGTTGCAGGCACCTCTACCTGACAACACGCAACACTCACAACAGACAGATATCCATGCCCCCGATGGGATTCGAACCCACAGTCTCAGCAGGCAAGCAACTGCAGACCTACACCTTAGACCACATGGCCACTTGGACTGGCACAATGTATATTAGGAACTTTAATTTACAAAGGAGTCATATTAGAATGATGGGGAAGATTCGTTTGAATGCAGGTTTTCCAGTTTCTTATGTATTTATATTTATTTATATTCCAAAAATCCAGAATTGGTTGTAACCTTTGGATATAGAACATGTCAAAAAGCAGTCTGTGAAGGCTCCATGTAAAGAAAGAACCAGTCATAAAATTGAACATGTATGTATGTATGTATGTATGTATGTATGTATGTGTGTGTGTGTGTGTATGCGCATGCACATACATACATACATAAATACATACGTACATACATACATACACACATACATACACACATACATACATACATACATACACACATACATACATACATACATACATACGTACGTACATACATACATACATACATACATAACATACACACACACACACACACACACACACATACATACATACATACATACAGACGTACATACGTACGTACAGGAACAAGCGCAGTATATACATTTATTAATATAACATGTAAGTCCACTTTTGTTATGAAGACGAAATACAGTTACAGTTAAAATACAAGGAAGGGTAACATGGGATCAGTTAAAACATCAGTAAGTTACTTGTTGTCATTAAAAATTGCAGACATTATAATTATGCAAATAGTACTTGAAATACGATATGATGTAATTTATCACTAATTGTTTTCCATTCTCTTTTCATACTGATATATGTAACTCTGTAAACTATCTGTTCAAGTATACATCCAGGGTATAAAAAGCGTGTGAATACAAAAAATGTTTTAATGTAGTTTTAAATTTTTTGGTATTATCTGAAAAATCTTTAATTTCAGTAGGAAGACTGTTAAAAATGTTGATTTCTGAATGATAAGCTCCTTTTGTTTTAAAGAATGGCCAACTTTCCCTGAGGCAGATGCATGTTATTTCAAATTTCAATTTTTTTGAGTGTCTTCACAACCCAAATAATCATTTAGATTTTTTTTTTGTCTTGAACTCAGTAACCAAAATAACTATTTTTAAGTAGAAAAAATTTTGGAGGTTCATCCCCCCCCAAGTTATGCCAATGTCTTCCTGTTTTCTAATAGACCTTACAGAGAGTGTGTGCAGTGAAATTACAAAATTGTGTTCTGTATTGTTGCCAGTATGAATGATACCCACAACTGTTAAACCACTTGCAAGTATTGTGTTGCAAGTGTTGGATGTGATTTGAATTGTAATTTGCATCTTTTCTTCAAATACCAAGTGAATTAACTATAATTTTGTAATTCAAGTAATTTTCGTCTTTAAAACTGTAGGCTAGTACATGCCTTGACATTGAAAAGGACAGCGACCACATCCTGAGCAGGCAACAGGTCCTTGTGCTTTTGCATAATGAGCATGTTGTAAATAAACCATAGGTGACTTGTTGTCAGCGTTGAAATATGTGTTACTGAAGTTTAGGTAGAGCCTTTTGTGTAGTGGAGTTTACTGAATGTAACCGCCAATTTTGCTGTGTTGGACAGTGTCAGGTATGGCAGAACCTTATTATGTTCGATGACTATGATGTTACTTGATCTTACAAGGCTATTTGTTACAGGTTCAGGTAAATCGTACACCATGATGGGCAGTCAAGACAACAAGGGCATTATTCCTCGACTGTGCGATTCGCTCTTTGACCAGATAGCGAAGCAGCAGAGCACAGAGTTGACTTACAAAGTCGAAGTCAGTTATATGGAAATATATAATGAGAAGGTGAAGTGCAATCAGTTGTTATCCTTTATAAAATTAGTTGCTGTGTCTTACTTATTTTTTTAGTGCTGGGTGAGAGAGAATCCTATGTGGCTGCAGTCACTAATGAGTGCATCAGATGCTAGGTTGGTAGTTGTTGGGTAGAGGGGGAATGATGATCGCCAGGGAACATTGAACTACGCAGATAAAAGTTCATGCCACCACCAGTTTGTCAACAAAATTCATGCATGAACTGCCTTGGTATCGAACCTGATCCACCACAGGAGGAGGCTGGTAACTGACTAAGTGAATTGTGGCATGGTCTGTGTGCTGAGTACAGGGAAAGATAGCTTGATTCAACACATCAGTGCTAGGCAAGAGTACATTTTCAAAATGTCAGGTGTTTACTTTTTGTTTGTATGGCATATCACCTGACTTTTGTGTGAGGTGTGACATCCTCTTGCAGTGACTGCAAAGAATGCTGTCTTGGGATGTGATGTTGTGTATTCGGCAGACATTTAACAACTTTCGGAGGAGTAACGTGCAGCCTTCTTCTGCGCAGTAGCGCAGATGAGTGCAGTGCAAGCTGCACCTTCTGTTCAGGACTAAATTTCTGACAGTCTGTGCTGCATAGTATCCCAGAAGATGGCATTCTTCAAGAATTATTTGTGTTTCTTTTATTTGTACAGGGTCATATAATACCACTGTTTCCTGCTTTTAACCAAAATTCCTTTCGTTTGTGATGAAATGACGTCGTGTATTATCCCCTGCATGTGCGTTTGTCTCCTCAAATGACTAATTGGTGGATTTGTGTGATAGGTGGTTTTGCCAAAATAAATGTTCACAAAGCAAGCAGATTTTGTTAACTTTGATGAAATTTGAGGTTTTTATGATTGAAAATTAACATATTGGTTTTCTTTGTTATATCATGCCATAATTTTATAGGTAATCATTTTTTTTACAGAACAGATAACAAACAGTATTGCAATAAATAACCATTGTAGCTTATTTAATGAAAACAGGGTAGGTTAATTTCTTTTGTATATGTTCACTGCCACTGTGGTATTTTAAAATATTTGTAGTCTCAGACTACTGCGATTGCCATAATCTCTCCCAGACTGAATGGTGAGACATATCATTTTTACATTGTTGTGCATTATCACAGACACAGATGAGGGTTGTCATTGCATGCAGCCAGCAGACTTAGTGCTAAGGTACAGAATTATTCAGGCTGTACAGTGCAGACTCTGGCAGCTGTTATGGTAGGGTGTATGTTAAGAAAACTTTATGCGTACACACTCAAGATGACAGTAATACTTCTCCAGTTCACTCGGTATATCCGTTTGTATTTCTCACTTTTAGGTACATGATTTGCTGGACCCAAAAACGAACAAGCAGTCCCTAAAGGTACGCGAACACAACGTGCTGGGCCCATATGTGGATGGGTTGTCACAGCTGGCTGTTACATCATTTCAGGTATGCCGATAAATGATTTTGGGCCTTAACCTGGCTACAGGGTCCCAGTTATTGTCCTTTAATAGGACAAAATCCAGGGCTGTTATTGGTCTTCTTACTGGAAGTAACACCCTGAGAAAACATTTATATATAATGGGGCTGAGCAACAACCCCAATTGTAGGAAATGTGGTACTGAGGAGGTAACCTCAGTCCACATCTTGTGTGCGTGTGAGGCCTTGTCTTCACTCAGACACACGTATCTGGGTTCCTTCTTTTTGGACCCTGAGAATATTAGGAAAGTAAGTATGGGGCCATATGGAACTTTGGTAAAGGAACAGGGCTCCCTTAATCTGGTAATAGATTATGGGGCACAAAGGGCCTGTATTAAGGCCCAGGTGCATCAGGCCTGGGAGGTCTCTAACCCAAATGCCATTCAATTCAATTCAATGTCATTAAGTCATAATTGTTACTCACACTTTAAAAAACTGTAAAATTTAGTGTAATATGATTGGTTGCATTTAATGACAGATTTGTACACCTGGGAGTCACGCAATGACATTGTTGAGGCAATGCAATACAAGCCGGAATGCTGCACGATCAATTCCTGATGGGGTCAGTGGGATTTCTCATTGACATAATCCTTCTGGTCGACTCAGCTTCTTACAGAAATTAGTACCAGGAATATTTCCTGCAGGCTAAAGGTGGCCAGTGCATAGGACTGACAACCTTACCACCTTTGTATGCTGATTGTCTCAAAATGTGGGAGCCTCAACCTCCTGGAACACTCTCTGGGCCTGTAATAGGCCTGTACAGGGATTGTATTACATGCTTTATACACATGGCTGTAGAGATATGATTTGATTTTTGTGGTGGTTAAATTTCTGGAAAATGCTGCATACAGCATAAGCAGAGAAGCTGTAGACCATTGTTTAAGGAGAGCCAGCTAAAAGAATGGGGCTTGTATTCTGGAATAGATCACGTAATGTTCTGTTGTGACGTGACCTACAATTCTGCAGAGATATAGTCCATATTTCTGTACTTATTTTCATGCTATTGGAGAATATTTTAATTATGAGAATGAGGGTGAAAAGATGTATTCCTTTCCTCTGAAGCTTTGAAGCACTATTTCTGATTTATGTCACCAGTCTTTCATTTTCTTTATAAAAACATTGTTTCTGTGATAATTGTACTAAAATGCTGTGTGCATGTATCTTAACGTTCCTTTTGCAGGACATTGACAACCTGATGGCAGAAGGCAATAAATCCAGAACTGTAGCAGCAACCAACATGAACAGTGAGTCATCACGTTCTCATGCAGTATTCTCTGTGGTGCTGACTCAGACTCTCACAGACACTAAATCTGGTGTCTCAGGAGAGAAAGTGAGTCGAATGTCACTTGTTGACCTTGCCGGGAGTGAACGAGCCAACAAGACAGGTGCTGTTGGGGATAGACTGAAAGAAGGCTCAAATATTAACAAGTGAGTTTGCTAAAAAAAAAAATGTATTTTGCATGAAGTTTGAAGTTCCACAAATGTTGTTAGAGAATCGACTTTTGGAGGTATATCGGCCACATATTAACTTCAGTCACATACAGAGCCAGGCTGGTTCACTTCTGGTAAAGAATCCCTTGGCATTCATTTGATGGTGGCAATGACACTAATGTCTGTTACTCCTGGGAGTCAGCCCACTGTTGACCAGACCTCATGTCTGACTGAACCTAATTCGAACATAACACAGAAGAGCCTGATCTCGTTTCTCAGATTTATTCGCTCTGTATGATGAGTGATAAACTTGTATAATCAGACCAATGGTCCCATTGTTCATGCAGTCTAATGTGATGTGCATTTTAAGCCACACAGCAGTTTATTATTATTATTATTATTATTATTATTAGTTGTAGTAGTAGTAGTAGTAGTAGTAGTAGTATTCATGCGCGTCTGTATCAATGCAGGTCATTAACCACTCTCGGCCTTGTGATTTCCAAGCTGGCTGACCAGGCGTCAAGTGGCAAGAATAAAGACAAGTTTGTGCCATATAGAGATTCTGTACTTACTTGGCTTCTCAAGGTATGCAATTTCTGCCTCACTGTCATAGAATCTTTTATGTTAAGGCATCAGCATTTAGCAGGCCCATGAGTTGGGTCGCTTTTTGACCTCCTGTGGCCTAATTAATATGATGTGCCATTCAAAGGTCTCTTCTTCTTAATCCATGTATTTTATAACAGTTCTAATAGTGTATGCTTTCTTCTGGGTAACTCCCAGCGTCTGAATTTTATATGCTAACATTTAGGTACACTGTGTCTGTTCCATCTAGGTTTGAGAATGTGGGAGTATAAATACTCCAACATTCTCAAACCTAGTCATTCTTCGTACCTACCCACCTATGAAGATGGAAGAGACAGAGTGTTCCAAAACGTTGACGTATAAAATTCAGACGCCAGGGAATTACCCAGAAGAAAGCATACAGCATTCAGAACACAGCGAAAGCTTGAAGGCAAGAGTAAGTTCTAATAGTTCAAGCAGTCTGTTGCTTTTGTGTTCTGTCACCAGACATTGCAGCCGAGCATGCGTCACCCCTGCTTTGACTTTTGTTAAGTCTCACATTTGGGTCTCAACCTGGACATCAGACTGTTAGATTGTCAGGAAGGAGTTTATTCCGTGGGTTTATTTTGGCTGTCCATAATATCACTGTGGGATTAGAAATTAGTGATTGCAAATTCCTTTTCCTTGTGTGAACAAGATGTTAGTTATCATATATTGTACTTGCTTGATTATTAATTTATTATTATTTAGGACAACCTTGGAGGCAATAGCAAGACTGTGATGGTGGCAACAATTTCTCCTGCAGCGGACAACTATGAAGAAACATTATCTACTTTACGGTATGCGAACAGAGCAAAACAAATTGTTAACCATGCAGTTGTTAATGAAGATCCAAATGCAAGAATTATCAGAGAACTGCGGCAAGAAGTTGAAGCTCTGAAGGAAATGCTTAAACATGCAACAGCATTAGAAGGTTACAAAGAGGTAAATGTCACTATTAGATTCGTTCTTTTATATGCATCTGGCTGAACGTGCTTTTCTTGGGTAGATGGACTCACACACACACACACACACTAGCCACTCACAGTTCACGAACACTATGTGTTACACTACATTGGAGAGGTTTTACTTTATGTATCTCTTGAGAGATTGGTTTAGTCATAGGTTATTTAACAATGCTACTCCAGTTGCAGAGGTTGACAGTTGCTCTATACTCGTCTGTAACCCTGACCAGGCAGCATATTATCACATTCTTCCTGCCAGTCACCACTCCACGATTGCTCTATGCTCATCTATAGCCCTGACCAGGCAGCACATTATCACATTCTCCCTACCAATCACCACTCCACCATTGCTCTATACTCATCTGTAACCCTGACCACACAGCACATTATCACATTCTCCCTACCAATCACCACTCCACCGTTGCTCTATACTCATCTGTAGCCCTGACCAGGCAGCACATTATCACATTCTCCCTACCAATCACCACTCCACCGTTGCTCTATACTCGCCTATAGCCCTGACCAGGCAGCACATTAGCAGGTCTTCAGTCATTAAATCTTAATCTCTGACCAACTCTTGGCTGTGTACATAGTGAGGAAGTATAGTTCACTAGTTCAGTTTGTTGTAGGAGTGTGGTGAGACTGAATCCCTTAGTAGTATGGTCTTAAATGGGCCTATCAGCTAGTGACAGAATGATAACTGGCAGGGTAAGATTAAAGTGCTGAGAAGAAAGCCAGCCACAGTCCCACTTTTCCCACAACAGATATCTCGTCGCCTGTCTTAGGATTGAACCCAGTCCTGCACTGTGAGAAGCCAGCAGCTGACTGCATTAATTAGAACAGGGGACATGGTGAGTAGATAAGGATTTGGGTATAGCCAGTTGTGGGCTATTTCGAAGTGCCGTCCCAGCATCACCGTTGGAAAAGTGTGCAAGACAGTCAGTATACTGGCTGGGACTTGAAGTGGGTACCTCTCAGTTACCAGATTAGAACTTTACCACTGCACCATGCTTAGTGTTAGTTATTGGTTGCCACTAACTGATGGTTGTGTGTCTGGCTGATACAGTAGTTTGCATAGATATTGCGGTAAGTACAGACTAAGCTGTGTTCACAGGATGCAGCCATGGTGTTCACTGATGTCTCATGCAGACTCTAAACTGCTGTGCCACAAAGGACACCAGTGTCTGCTTTCTAAGGCTTACAGTTTTTGTACACCATCACCATACATCCACTGGAGTGCATTACAGCTCTAAGGGAGTGTGTTCTTTATCTCTTGTGGGTACTAATTTTTGTTTGTGGTAGTTCAGAATAGTGTAAAATCACAAGTTTCAATGTGATGGCTTGAAACGAAGGTATGAGAAGTCATGGTGGCCTGCTAGATTTATCATCAGTATTAAGGTGGCATTCAGCATGTTGACACAAAATCTAATAGTGATAATAATTTACCAACCTGGCTGTGCACTATACCCAGACCAACCATCTGCTTTTTCCACAGTCTGATGGTGTGTAATGTTGGACCAATTTGACTATATGTTTCAGCAGCGGGTGGATCTCACAGAAAAACTGACTGAAAGTGAGAAGCTGATGAAAGCGATGTCACAGACATGGGAGGAGAAGCTGCAGAACACAGGTGAGTTGTTTGATGTAAGTGAAGAGTTATGTCTTCCATGACAGAGCAGTGAAAGTTAAGGGTTAAGTTTTATATCTGAAGCCATGATGTCTTCTGACCTAACAGCACAGTTATCTCCATTTTATGTGTTTATACAGAGCGTCTGCAGCAGGAGAGACAGCAGGCACTAGAGAAAATGGGCATCAGTGTTCAAGCTTCGGGCATAAAAGTGGAGAAGAACAAGTATTACCTAGTCAACCTTAATGCTGATCCATCACTCAATGAACTGCTGGTGTACTATCTGAAGGTATTTAACAGTTTCTACAAGTTTATTCCACGGCTGCCAAGTTAGATCAAGGCCTGGTTCTCGAGATATTCAAAATGGCTGAATACTTTCTGTACAGACCTCGTATTCGTCTCAAAACTTTACATTTAACGTGTCCTGATTCTCTGAGAGTGACATATGAGGTTTTCCGACCAAATGAAACAGTGGGTAATATTTGCTTCTTGGACAGAAACTGAGGACTACTTGGATACCATTATTTCTCAGATTTTATAACCTCTTACTTCTAATTTCACCATGAATATAATTTTTAGATTTGGTCTTCTGAATTTCAGTACAGTGTTATGGTGTAGATAAAGCAGTGTTTTCGACAAATGGTGGTCTCCATTTGCAGTTTGCTCTGAAAAATGGGGTATCATACTACACAGCATCAGACCCCAGATGTCTTGGTATAAAGCAATGTTTGAGGTTCTTACAGTTGCATTTGTGAAGACTGAAGTGGTTGTTAGACCATGGTGTGTAGTATATAGTATCTGATGTTGTGAAGGATTATAGTGCCTTCAAACTGTTTATCAATCAGCGTCGTGTAACATCCCAAAAGACATAAACTGTCATTTTTTTAATGCTTTGTTGACTATGCATCCCTGTATAATCTTGTAAATAAAGCCAACTTGGTGGACAATTTATTCATAGTATATTTATTCTTAGTATATTTATCAATCTCTGCATGTTTCGGGCAACTATGTGCCTGTCATCAGGAGAAACAACTGTATTTTTCTGACACTTGGTACTTGTTATTCTGTCTGGATGACTGTCTGGTATGTAGGTTGCGTACCAGACAGTCATCCACATGCAATAACAAGTACCAAGTGTTACATAAACACAGTTGTTTCTCCTGATGATGTGCATATAGTCGCCTGAAACATGTACACATTGATAAATATACTAAGAATTACAAGATAAACTGTCATGTTTATATTGCTTTTGTTTGGTATTCATTACTGTTTATTATTAAAAATAAGTGTACTAAGATAAACAGCTGTGTATTACATGTCATTCATTTGATAAAATTGTCTGTTTTGGTGTGAAAAGCATTATTTTGATAGTCATGGGATAATTAAAATGGCAATTGTGTTTTGACATAATTTTTGGTCATTTTGTTCAGAGGGAAAACATTACTTTGCTGTTTTCCCACTATGTGCATGAGGATACTCAGTTTCTTTCTGTATTTGTTCTGTTAGCAGTTCTGTTCTTTTCTTATTTTAATAGTTGGCATTGCCAATATTGATTATTTGTAGTGAATTTATTTTTGCGCCACTCATTCACTGTTTACAGCGCGTCTTCTGAAACATACTACTCAACCAACTAACACCCTTTACAATTTAATGTCATTAACCTTTTGGTGCCGGAATTATTTTTTTAATTTTAGCACATCCTGTATATAAAATGTGAAAATACAGGAACCAAATATGTTAGAATTATGAAACAAACTGCATTTTGAAGAGAAAAAAAACGGAGAGTATATACCATGTTTAAAATATTCAGTACCCATATTTGTTGAATAAATATACAAAATGCAACTTTAGAGGTTAGCGGTGCGGTACGACCACTATAGTTGACATTAGGCGTCAAAAGGTTAACATAGACTGACTTTTGGTATTGTTCTTTGTGTGTACAGGAACGGACTTTGGTAGGCGGGCGAGAAGCACCTATGGAGCAGGACATTCAGCTCTCCGGACTCGGAATTCAACCAGAACATTGCATTATAGTCATAGAGGATGGTGGGCTGATTATGGAACCACTCGCAAATGCTCGGTCATATGTGAATGGTCTCCCTGTCACTGAGAGGATTCCCTTACATCACGGAGACAGGATACTTTGGGGAAATCATCACTTCTTCAGAGTCAATTGTCCCAAATCAGCAGGTAGCACTTTGCATCACATTACCACTATGCTATTACTACCCATACAGCACGTATCTGATCCATTGTTTTTTGACTTTATCACATGAATACATACTAAAATTGTTCAGTGAAATGTCAAGGCAGATGTGCATTTGTGCACATGTGCCTGCACGGGTGTGTGTGGGTGCCTGAGTGGGCATGTGCACATGCATGTGTGCATTGGTACTTGTGCGTTTCCCTTCCAGTGTTTTCATTTTATGTGGGTCATCTCGTAACGAATTGTGCGTAGTCTTCCTTGCACATTTGTAGGTAATGGGGTAACAGAGCCTCTCCTTCTGTCACTGTCCTTTTACAGCCCCTCAGTTTCATTCTCTTCTCATATTCTTTCTTCTGTTTTACATCTTTCCTCATTTGTTGTTTCTGTCTTCATCTGTGTCCATGTCCATTCATAAAATATCTTCTGCTGCATATTAACCATTTGGGTCCAGTATTAAATGCAGGGTATGCTCTGCAAGAGCCAGAAATTAAAATGGCTGCCATTACTCTGCATGTATTTTGGGCAGTGTTTGTATGTGACCTTGGACAGTTTAGCCACATGCTGTATATTGACCATAGTTGACTTCTGGCACCAAAGGGTAAATTTATCATTCAAAGTGTTTTATCTTTAAAATTTCTCTAGTCCTCCCCCTCCCCCCCCACCTCACTTCCTCTGTTTTTGTTTTCCATTCTATGTCTCTTAGAACACTAAACTCTTCTAGTTGCTGATTAATATTACACTTAATCTGTCAACAGCGATGGCATCTGAACCACAAACTCCTGCGCAAACAATTGACTACAACTTTGCTCGCGAGGAACTGATGCTGAATGAGCTGAGCAATGATCCTATACAGACTGCCATTGCTCGACTTGAGAAGCAGCATGAGGAAGACAAGCAAGGTACATTGCCAGGCTATTTAAGTTGAAGCAATGGGTGATGGGGGTATGTAATACGAGAACAATGGAGGAGTGTGAGGATTCGTGTGTTGCGGCGTGTGGGATGGGGTGGTGCCAGGTATGTGCATCTTAATGGAAAACCACTCTCATCAGACATTGAAGTAATATATCCACGGTAATCTGGGCACTGCTTATGATACATGACTGTGAAATTATTGTTACTTTTTCCTCTCTCATGCATATAGGACAAATTGTAGATTTACAATCGTAGTGTAGAAAGTGAAAAGCAATGAATTTCGTCACTTTTTTGTGTTGACTAGTTGCACTGGAGAAACAGCGTCAAGAATATGAGAGACAGTTCCAGCAGCTGCGCAATATCCTGTCACCCTCCACGCCTTACTCACCCTATGTGCCATTTGATCCCTTTCGGCTGGGCAAGATCACACCTTGTACACCCACCACGCAGATGCGAGTGGAGAAATGGGCTCAGGAAAGGTGAGTACATTGCTGTAAGATATGTGAGGTTTGTTTGTTTTTGTTGTTTATTTGTTAGTTGGTTGGTTTTTGTTTCTTTGTTTGTTTGTTTATAACCATTCACACATATTTCTCTTAACAAAAATAACCTTTAGTCATCTTTCTTGTCCAGTATGCACATAACACTCATAATTTTTATGTTTTCAGCTGCAGATTACATTGCATATGGGGTAGTATTTCTTCCTACTTTAGGGTTGATGGTATATAAATGGATTTTAATGTTGGCTGGGAATTAAGTTCACTGACCCTGCAGAGAAGTTTGAAGACATTGTTGATAACAAAATATAGATGTGATAGAATGACATCTGAAAGGCTAACTAAAAGGGAAGGTAACCTAAAAGAAACTTTGCTCTGCTGCACAAATTTTTGTCATAGTGGGTAATGTATTTGCTTTACAGAGATGAGATGTTTAAGAGGAGTTTGGGTCAGTTGAAGGCTGACATTCTTCGAGCAAATGCTTTGGTACAGGAGGCCAACTTTTTGGCTGAAGAAGTTGGAAGGCAAACAACCTTCAGCGTGACTCTGCAAATACCTCCTGCGAATCTTAGTCCAAATCGCAAGGTGGGTAAAGAAAACTTGATGAAGTGCGTGCATGTCTTGCATTGTCATCTTCTGTAATTCTCTTGAGTGCCCGTAGTCTCTCAAGCATGAGACAGTTGAACAGTAAAATTGTTCCTGTTGTTACATGTCATTCTTTGAATAGTGTGGAGGTAAGGCTTCAGACATTCTAGGCACCAGCAATGGACAAAGGTGAGTCCCAGCTAAGAAATTCTCACAGAATTTCTGTGGGACATCTTTCTGGAAAATGGCAACTAAGAACAGAAGAACTGTAAATTCTGATAAAAAAGGACTAACAACTGTGATGGATATATTGGTGTGTGATGATGACAACAGCGATGAAGATGCTGACAGTGTGAATAATTCAGATAATATTGCTTTGATTACAAGACTGTAATTTGATGGATTTCTTAGGATTTGGCCATTTTAAGAAACAATTGAAAATTGTTTCTTGTTTCAGGCAGGACGTGCGGTATGAAACATCCTAGTTTTGTTACCGATGTAAAAAATTATTCTTCATTTACAACAGAATGTGTCCTCTTATTTGCTGTGGGTTTTCCCACAAATATATACTGTTAGCAGTTTGTTTATAAAAGCCATCAGCTGTCCCTCTTGAACAGTTAAGACACTTCTCAAACATAGCCGCTGAATTTTTTTAAGCTGAGTAACCAGTTTTATGTTCTGAGAAAGCAGATTATGAGCACAAGAAGAAGATTATGAATGCTAGAAAAATGGTACAAGCACTAAAAGCAGGTTATGAACACAAGCAAGAGATTTGAACACTAGATACAGAAGCTTAGGAATTTTTAACAGGCAACCTGTCAAAGTTAGTCAGTTTTTTTTTCTCCCTTATGTTTTGAGTGTGTTTTGAAAGAGAACTTGTTCTTACCTACAGATTGAGAAATTATACTTCTTCTTCTGGTATTGAAAATGTAATCTTGATTTTTAAATGTTATAATAATGCTTATATTTCAGCGTGGAGCATTTGTGAGTGAACCTGCAATCCTGGTGAAGCGAAAAGGACTGGCAAGTCAGGTGTGGTCCATGGAGAAGCTGGAGAACAAACTGATAGACATGCGTGAGCTGTATGAGGAAAGGAAGGAGAAGAATCTTCCCCTGCAGGTGAGAGTGCCTGCATACAAGAGGCATGAGTAGTGTTTGAGTCTGATTACCATTGGTGATATTATCATCAGTTTTGAGGACTTCATGGTTATGAATGTCCCAGTCACACTCTTCTGGAGTGGAATGGTTTGTTGTTTGGTAGATATGTACCAGTGTTTCGGAAGAATCTGCTTCCTTCATCTTGATCCACCCTGAAGATGGAGGCAGCAATCCTTTTTTCAGTGTTAGTTGCTGAATCACAGAATATATCTCAGCATCGTCTGAAAACCTTGATTTTATACAGAGTCTTCTAATACCTAACGCTTTGGTAATGTGTCTTGATTTGCAATGGGAAAGTGCATGGTTCATATCCCAGCAAAGGGTTGGGGATGGAGGCGAAATGTTCCTCCAAAAAGGTAAAGCAATCCCATTACAGGCCTGGACAGGCCTTGAGGGTTCCAGGAGGTTGAGGCTCCCAGATATCAATACAATCAGCACATGAAGGTGGTAAGGTTGTCAGCCCTACACACTGGCTGCCTTTACCCCCCAAGAAATATTCCTGGTACTCATTTCTGTTAGAGGCTGAGTTGACCCCAGGGCCATAGTGCAGCCAGAAGGATTATGTCAATGAAAAATTCCAGTGACACCATTGGAATCAAACCCGCGACGCTCCGGCTTGTAGCACAGTGCCTCAACCAAATGCACCACCGCATGCCTCGAAGTGTTCCTGTAAAATGCTGATATCTGCCTACCTGACTACACAGTGTAATACGTATGTTTAGTGTCATATGTATTATGTTTATGTGTTTTAGGATGAAGCTCCTCAGAAAGGCATAGATCCCTTCTATGAGTCTCAGGAAAATCACAATCTCATTGGTGTAGCCAATATATTCCTTGAAGTTTTGTTCCATGATGTGAAGCTGGATTATCATACGCCGATCATCAGCCAGCAGGGAGAGGTAGCTGGCAGGTTACAGGTGAGGGAGGGTATCTTTTCTGCTTTACTTACACTTGCAATTTTGTTGATGTTAGTTTCCACCAAACAAAGTTGTGTGAATTTTTCCGAATCATCTCTGACATTATTCATTATTTTTCTCATTTGAACATGCATATCCATTTAAAGGTTTCAGTATTTTTATTTCTTCTGTTTCATTTGTTTTCATGTTCAGCCCTGTCTTTCACATTTATGTCTCGTAACACTGCCCGTATTTTTATGCATTCAGTATGGGATCACATCAAGATCTGTTATACTGTCCTAGATTTGAGGCTGTCACAGTGGTGGTGCTGAGGCTTCAGGTTTTCTGTGATGTGATGCTGTGTCACTGGGTGAGTGATTCTTGTCATATTGAAGGAACTTGCCCACTGACACAGCATCTCATTCCAAAATGCCTGAATTTTCAATAGCGTACTTGTTAGTATAAAGTATACTGAAGTCTGTGACTTTTGTATGAATCACTGTTGGTGTGTTTTAATGTTATTTCCTAGAAATGTAAGGAAACCATGTTATGTACAGTCCCAAACCTTCAAGTTAACTGAAACTTTAGGGCTGGTTTTTCTTTGGTTGGGTATCTGATGTCATTTATAAATTCTTAACTTCAGTTATTCCACCTGGCAGCCATATAAAATTTTGAATTAATCTGCATGCTAATACTATCTGATGTGACATCCTGAAATTGTAGGACATAATTATGGCTGTGTAAAAGAATGATTTTTACTCTGTTGTAATCCTTTGTTTACCATGATAAGTTCTGTGATTGCTAAGTAAGAGTCTAGTGTGATACTTGAATAAGTACAGTAATTCATTTTAAAAATACCTTTTAGTTGTAAATTGTATAATAGTTCTTTGAAAACATATAGAAAAGATAAATTCAGGTAGAATGTGCTGTATCTTTCGTAGGTCGAACTTAGTCGGGTTGCAGGCTCCCTTCCTCAGGACAGGGTGTGTGAGGCTGCATCAGATAGCTCGGGAGACAGTGGAAGAGAAGAAGATGAAACAGTACAAGGATCTGGTCAAGTGACCATCAGGGTTTGTATCCGTACACAGTGTAATCTGAAGCGTATGTCCGAACTACTTGGCACTGGCCGAAGCTAGAGCTGCACTGCTTTACATGTGGACAGTTGGATGATTCCAGCCTAACAGTCAACTGGAGTCTCCTGCTGAAGGTGTCTGCCAAGCATCTAGGTGACACTGCAACAAGAGGCTGTAGTAGGCACATGGACCAGTGTATTGGAAGCCACCAAACAAGCTTTCTGTATGCAGTGAGTGATTGTAGCCCCAGACAGTGGCAGCCCAGGTAGCTGGGACTTTACATATGCCATAACATTAACATTCGTTGTGTGAGCTGTGATAGGCTGATTGAAACATTTCAGTATGATTGACCTGACCCCTCTCCTCACATTTTTTATCAGCATCCATATGAGCCTAATTTGGTCCCCCTGAAGATGGAGGTAGCATGTTCCTCTATACACAAGCATGATCCTGTCTGGTGTAATGACCCAGAAGACCCACCATTTGCATGTACACCTGCCTTGAAAACCAGGAGAATTAGGTTATATGTTGTGTGTAAGATGCAGGGAATGCCAGGAAAATTTTATTTAATTCATTGGCACTGGAATTGAATGCGCATTGTGATAAGCGGCAGGCCAGAATTTGAATGGGGGCTGCATTAGAGTGGCCATTATAGGGCATCAGCAATACCCAGAACTTGGTATTTTGAGCATAATGCTGCAGGTTGTGAATATATGAGATTAAGTGCCAGAGAGTTAATGTTTGCAATTATGTAGGTGAGGGGAGGATTACATATAAAGATTGCCTTTTTTCACTTGCTTATCAGTTTATAATCTGTGTTGATCCTTGTCACAAAGTCTCATCTTGTGTTCATTATATATAACCCATAATGATCGCCAGAAAGAGGTCGCCAGGCATAATGGTGATGATAGTGTTTGAAACTTCCCTCTCCCCTGTCTTCTGGTCTGTGAACAGAACAGCTGGATGGCTCGATGAGAATACAGGGAACTACATAATGGGTGGGTGAAGCACAACAGTTTGACAGAAATGTGGAGGGTGTCGATCCATAGCATTCTTTCTCACACTCCCAATTTCATACCATGGACAGCGTAAAGGTAAGGGTAAAGGTAAAGTTCACCCTTGAACAGGCCACGAAGGCCCAGAGGGGGAGTAGAAGTATAGTTCTGCTCTTCCTTTAACCTTGGTGCTAGATAGGCGTGGGTGGTCAACACCACGTCCCAGCTGCTTTACCCCCAGGAAGGACCCAGTACCCATTGTTCAGGAAGCTGGGTGGGTCTCAGAGCTGGTCTGGACAGGTGGGGAAACCACCAGGATTTGATCTCCGAACCTTCCAGCCCGTATTGAGTCGCTATACCGACTATACTATCCAGGCTTCCCATGGACAATGTTGCCAAGCAAATTAAGGTGATGGAATGAAATTTTTTTTTTTGCAGGTAACAATCAAGCAGGCATCAGGCCTGCCACTCTCTCTCTCCAACTTTGTATTCTGTCAGTATTCATTCTGGAACCATCCGGACAGCATCGTGGTTCCGCCTGTGGTCAATCCAGAGTACCCAGTCACATGCTCTTCTGGACGGGACTCTATGACATTCAAGTTCGAGCACCATCATGACTTCGATATTCCTGTGACAGAGGAGTTTTTGGAACATTGTTCTGGTAAGTTGTCTTCGTTAAACATTTCCACTATTTGTGCGACATGTTATAACTTGGACATGTTCCAGGCAGTTTCACTGCTAAGTAGTATAACAGCAATGTGTCACAGCATAGACAAACTTTGAACACCTGTGGCAGTGTAAGGGCAGACAGATGTTTTCAGTTGTTATTTTCTTTCGATGAAAGACCTTGAAATTTTGTGAAGTAATGGCGAATGTGAAAATTTGTGTGGAGATACATAGATTGTAAACTTACCCGTAAAATTTGTCTGAAACAGTTTTTGTAGATTCAAAAAGTATGAATATTTTGATGGTGTGAAATGTGGGATTATTTCTGATGATTTTATGTAGCTTGTAATCTGTGTTAATGCATATTCTTAACTAAATTGCACCAGCACTAATCCATAGCCATACCACTGAAATTTGTAACTAAGTTGTACTGACACTAATGCATCCTTACCACAGAAGTTCTACACTAAACTGCACCAACACTAATCCATAGCCATACCACTGAAATTTGAAACTAAGTTGTACTGACACTAACCTATCCTTACCACAGAAATTCTTTACTAAACTGCACCAACACTAATCCATAGCCATACCACTGAAATTCTTAACTAAATCCTATCAACACTGATCCATCACCTTAGCACTGAAATTTATGGCTAAATTGTACCAACACAAATTCATAGCCATACACTGAAATTCTAAACTGCGTTGTACTGTCACTAATAAAGAACTTTACTGCAGAAATTCTAACAAAATTTTACCAACACTAATCCATAGCCTTACCACTGGAATTTAAGCATTTGAAGGACAGTAGTCATATAAAACTTACCATTTTTCCGGAACTTTATTTATTGTCATAAAAAAGTAAAGCAGTCCCGTTACAGGCCCAGAGGGTCCCAGGAAGTTAAGGTTCCCAGATTTCATGACAACAGCACAGGATGACGGTAGGTTGTCAGCCTTATGTACCAGCCACCTTTACCCCCAGGAAATACTCCTGGTACTCATTTCTGTTGGAGGCTGAGTTGACCCCAAGGCCATAGTGTGATCAGAAGGATTTTATGCCAATGAAAAATCTGTTGACACACGCTGGGATCAAACCAGCGACCTTCTGATTTGTAGCACAGCACCTTAACCACTGTGCTACCGCAGTCCCCTTTATTGTCATACTTGAGATATTTATCAATATCGTCTTATTTCTCATACATCTCACAAGCATCGGTTCTAAGATACTTTCTTTTCCAGCTTGGAGTACATTGTGTGTACCAGTTATGGAGTATACTGTTGAAGTATTAAGCCTTTATAGCATACTGGTTACCATAATTGTCACCTGTATTAATGTTAAACATTCTGTATTCTGTGCACGGTGTGTGTGCTGGGTTCATATGATTGTCAAAATAAACATTGATTATTTCCCTAAAAACATGGACTTCTTGTTCTCTGTAGTGATGATCTGTTGTACGTAGGCCGCTCCAAGAGTAATGCCTCCTATTTATTTCCGTGGAAACTACAATAGATACAAAGAGCACAATAACACTATTTGATAGAGCAAATTCTTAGCTACAAAACATTGTTTTTCGACATAGTCACCACCAGTGACTATGCACTTTCGCCAGAGATGAACAAGAGCCTGCATGCTGCACTCGTAAAAATCTACACCAGTGGAGGTGGCCCACTGTTTCACAGCTTGTACAACGGCATTGTAGCTGGGAAAATGTTGCCCACACAGTCCATCTTTCATCCGCCTGAACAGATGGAAGTCAGAAGGCGTCAAATCTGGACTATACAGTGGGTGTGGTGTGACAGTCCAGCAAAGATTGACAGTGTGCTCCACCGTCTTCAAACTGGTATGGGGCCTGGCTTTATCGTGTTGCAAGAGAAAAGTAGTCTTCTTCTCTGGTCTGACTCTGGAAATTCAAGCCTCTAACTTAGTCAGCATCACGATGTAGCAGTCACAGTTGATGGTTTGTCTGGGTTCAAGGTAATCCAGAAGGATCATCCCTTTCCTATCCCAAAAGACATTGCACATCATGTTACCCTATGAGGGCAGTGTCTTGAATTTTTTCTTTGATGGGGAATTCACATGTCACCACTCCATGGACTGGGGTTTTGACTCCGGCTCGTAATGGTGACACCACGTCTTGTCACCGTTGATGATGCAATCCAGGAAACTGTCACCCTCACCCTCGTATTGATTCAGTAGGTCCCGACAAACTTGCATACGGTGTTCTTTATGTTCCTGTGTGAGCATTTGTGGGACCCACCTGGTGCAAACTTTGCTATATTCCAACATTGCCACCATTGTTTCCAACTGGATTCTTTGAAATTTGGAGAATTTGTTGATGAGCTGAGGAAGGGCTGTGTTCCATGGAAATACATTTCCTGCTTCAAAGATTTTATTTTATTTCCAGAGGGAGCCCTCTCGATTGAAGTTTGGGGTCACCGCTGTGCAGGATTTACCAAATCAAAAGAAGGCTGGGAAGTTGAGCAGCAGCAACTAGCTAAGGCTCGATCTTTGGCAGACAGGTAAGTGATAAGAATGTGTTGAATCGTGAGGAGCATGGAACATTGGCATAGATGGTAAATAAAAGTGAGTGATAAAGGACGTATTGAATTGTGCGGAACACGGAACACTGGCATAGATGGTAAATGTAAAATGTTAAAGTGTAATGTGTGAGAGACATCTCCCTGAAACAATATCCTGGTGTACTTATTTGAACATGAGATATGAGGTTCTCATTGCTGTGATTATTATAATGAGATTGTTCTGGGATGTAAACAGACATTAACCATATGTTTGAGAAACCTTTAACCTTCCCACAGATATTTAACTTATTGAATTCATTAAGACAAGTAGAAAATGTTTCGTTTGTGGTTAGCGGGAGGACATTACTGTCACACATAACATCTTTGAATTAAGGTTTTAGCCTTCTGGGATGTGGCACCATGTTGTGTGGTACATATGTATCACCATCTTGATGATGATATCATCTTGTTCTTTTTAAACATTGGTATCCACCAACCAGACTGTACAGTGTCGCATCTCAGAAGAGTGATCGTAGTACTCAGGTTGTCACATGCAAGTTTCACATCTGAGAGATGGGCTGTTCATACAGATTTTCCAAGGGTTTTGTCAGTAAACAGATTTCATGATGATACATCAAATTAGGCCAGGATTGCTTCCTTCGACATCCTTTCCAAGCAGTTATTCACCTTGTCACTCTCTTCACTTGGTGCTATACAATCTTACGTAAGGAAAGTGCCATTAAATACACCAAGGGACTTAATAGGATTTTCATCTTTCCCATTGTGTGTCTTCATACAGTATTTCTGTAAGTTGTATTTTAATATTATCTTCCTGATTACTCCCACATCCTCAAAGTGGTAATGTCAACTTGCTCAGTCTAGTTGTGAAACTGTCCTCTGTGCACTTTGTCTATTCTCATATTATTGTCTCTGAGAGCATTCTTAAAACATCTCTCCAGTATTTACTCAAACAAAGAATGAGAATGTATACAATAATGGTACCAGCAAATGCACATAAGTACAGGGTATACACAAAAGAATGATACAGTTTCAAAAGTTAACAAGAAATTTATTTCTCACCTTACATGGGCACAACGTACACCATCAGCAGTGGCAACTGTCGAAGTTTCTCATGCGTTAATCACAATACTTCAATGTGTGCACCCTGGGTCACACGACACACATTAACACGGTAATCAAATTCATCCCTTCTCATGCTTACTGCGGGGCCCCGTGGCCCCGCAGTAAGCATGAGAAGTGAACTGCTGGTAGCACATGAGAAACTCGGACAGATGCTGCTGCTGACAGTGTACATTGTGCCTGTGTAAGGTGAGAAATAAATTTCTTGTTAACTTTTGAAACCATACCATTTTTTTGTGTATACTCTGTATATTGAAATAAGTTTCTCTACACACTAAACTCCTTATGTTAGTTTGTATATAATTCCAAGTGAACAGCCATTGGTTGGCACACTCAAGGTTGTAATGGTATAGGCATTTATTAATTTTCTGTTTTTTGAGGTACAGGAATTTTAATTCTTGGTTTTTTCGTGTGGGTTGTTGGGCTGCTCTTGTAGTGTTGATACATTGTCAGTAGTTATTATTGATAGTAATGTTCATATACTTTGGAGTCATTTGGTTTAACCAACACTTTTGTTAAACCAAATGGCAGCATTGGTTTTGTGTAATTTTTCCTTTGCATTTTTGTAGGTATATGTATTTTTCCCTATCGGACATTGATAAGCCCATATGACCCGTGATCTGTGCATTATTCCAATGTATTCAGTAATGGTACAAACAGCGCACTTAAGTATATTAAAATTAGTTGGTGCTATTATTGCGTATATTTAAATAATGCACAGATCATGGCTCATAACAAGATTCGAATTTTGTGTATCATCTGAAAAAGGGGTTTGGTGGTGGGTCATTCTGTGTTCACTCACTCTCAAAACACATTCTGTGTAGGTGTTTTCCTGGATATTGAAATTGCAAGGGGGGGGGGATTGTCTTATATTTGAGTAAATGTGATAATTGTGTGTTCCAGTTTGTTGTATCGAGAGGCTTTATGTTTCTGTCCAGGTGGAGCGAGCTTACTCGTAAGATTGAGCTGTGGGTGGAGATCCAAGAGCTTAATGAGCAGGGTGAATACTCTCCTGTGGAAGTGATAACAAAGCCAGATATCCTTACTGGAGGAATTTATCAGTTGCGTCAAGGTCAGCAGCGAAGGATTCAGGTTCGCGTGAAGCCAGTACAAAATTCAGGAACACTACCCATTATATGTCAGTCCATTGTCAGTATTGCAATTGGCAGTGTGTCTATGAGGTGAGTTGGAGCAGTGCTATGAGCAAGTGGGGTAGTGTCAGTTTGTTACACTGTGCAGCTAGTGGATATGTTTTTTAGAGGCAGCATGGTCCTCAGAAAATTTAGTACCTGTCTACTGAACCAGGGCCTTTATTTTATCTCACAACTATAATTTGTCACTTCCCACTGCTGCTGGGTATGTGACATGTTGTCCACCACCATTTCCACATGGACTGGTCTGGGATTGAACCTGTGCCACCACAGTGAGAGGCCACTGAATAACTGTCTGAGCAGTGGCACAACCATAAATTTAATTGGGTTTTTCCTTCTTGCTTGTACCTTTCAGGATATTATTACCAAATTCATTTGTTGTTTATTGTGTACATATATATTTTCTGTATTAAAATGACAGACAACTGTATCAAATTAACCCTTATCCTGCTAACGTGGAGAATATGGTGAGCTCCTAATAATGCCAGCAGATGGGATTTAACTCACCATTTAAAGGGCTAAGAATGTTAAAGGAAGGCAGGTGGTGTTGCAAATGACTTATCACACCCAAGTTAATTAAAATGTAAAACTTGGCTGTTTTATGTACTTGTGCTATACTGAATAATGGCAGAAAAATAGTAGTGTTAGAAACAGAGATGTTCCTTCATGAATTTATTTGTTGCGAGAGGGCAGTACCATGTCTGCGCTGTGCACACGATACACGTGGACAGTTATGCAGTACATGACCATTTCACAATCTGATCACTTGAAATTTCCTGATATTATTTGTCCAGTTTGTGTTTCATGCTATTTGTGTGGGTTACAGGTCAAGGTTACAGAAACCGTTGGATTCTTACCAGGAGGAAGATTTGGCTCTTCTGAGGGAGAAGTGGAGTGAGGCATTGATGAGGCGACGGCAGTATCTTGATCAGCAGATACAGAAGCTAATCAACAAACAGGGTAGGTCATCATGGCTGAATTATCAGTACATATACATTGAGACAGGAAGATTACCAATGGCTTAGTTTTTATGTTGGGGTCCATTAAAACTTGTTTAATTTGTGTGGTGATCTCCTTAACAGTGCTTTTTTTTCCTAAATTTTTGAGTGAAGAGACCATATAAAGGACCCTGTTAACAAGTTACGCATATCTTGATGTATGCTGGTCTGTCCTTTCTAAGGCCCATTGTCTCACTTCTGCCTTAGAGATGGATCCTGTACATTTCTCTAAACTAGTGGTGTCCAACCTTTTTGGTCAAAAGGACACAGCTGTTACTGTGGCCTGGTTTGCAGACTGCACATGTAACACTGACAGTAAGTGGTAATATGTAACAGCCCAAATTGTTGTGTAATTTTTATAATATATCCATAATTAAAAAAAAACATGGTGGTCCTGGGGTGGACACCCATGTTTTTAAAATGTTTGAAGCCTCTTTACAGCTTACAGCCCAAGCTTCATTGTGTGTAGATGTCCTTGAAATCCTGTTTGATATCTCCAGACTGAGTTAAGCCAAACAGTCTGTCATGTTCAAAGATAGTATTCAGGTGTTGTCATAAACCTGTAGAATTACAGTACATACATGGTGTTCATGTTTGAACAGATAAGTCGGAGCAAGATTTAGAGCGAGAGCAGAGCCTTGTGGATCAGTGGGTAAGCCTCACAGAAGAGCGAAATGCTGTTCTGGTACCATCATCTGGCTCTGGTATACCTGGGGCGCCCGCGGACTGGGATCCTCCACCAGGAATGGAACCTCACGTGCCAGTTTTATTCCTTGATCTCAATGGTAATGTTATTTGTTTGTGAATGTAGCCATATACCCTTACCAAGTTCCAATCAAAAAGACTCATATTGTCTGATGTTGCAATAATAATTTGTTGTAGTAACCAATCAAATCTGACTAGTGTCTTCTCATTCAAAGTTCTGTCATTGCTACGGATGAAGGGTTTGAACTAAGCAGAAAAATATGGACATATATGACTGGAGACTGACCTCAAAACAATGTTGGTGATGGTCCTTTGTCATATCATTGGCATCACTAAGTCCCCTGTATGCTGATATCAAATAAAATTCTTTGTAACTCTTTAAAACCTAGTGGTAAATTAACTGTATGTACCAGCTGCTGTGACATTAAGAAACTCTGCATTTTTCCCACACAGTGTGTAAGCATAATACAGTTAAGCTGTCCACTTTTATGGTATGTTACATGGTGTAGGTTGCTATCAGGACAGCCTATCAGTCCCACCTTCAAGGGTCAAGCAGTCCGAACATGGGACTGACAGGTTGCCATGAAGCACCAGTCAACAAGTACCAACATACGCTGCATGACATCCCAGAAGGACAGAGACCTTAGGTATACTGCAGTAAAAGTGTGAAATCTCACAGCATGCCATGGTTTCCTTTACAGCACTCATTGATTGGTCTTGGAGGGTTTTGAAGCACATTTATATATGCTTTTCTTCTTTTCCTTGAGTGTATCATGTGTTCCTCCAGTTTTGTCTCATATGCTGTGATCATCCTAAGAGTACTGTGTGCTATGTGAGCTTGATCTTAGACAAGTGTGTGGGGTGTGTGCACTGAATTTATTTGTCAGAAGAGGGGCCATAAGGTGAGCTCTTGTGGACATGGGTTGTATAAAAGGCAGGGAATTTCTTGACTAAATTCCTTACTGTTAACTTCTAAAGAAAAGATGCAGGGAATTTCTTGTCTTCCTGAGTCATTGTGAACTGTTTCACACAGTTTATGCCGATTGTGAAACTGCTAGATACATTGTTAGTTTATAAAACGTGTTTCTGGCATGAAATGTTCAAGCGTGCAGTTAGCATTAACACTTCAAACCTGATGTTTCAGCTGATGACCTGTCAACACATCAGTCTGGTGATGAAGTTTCTGTAACAGGGCTCAATTCAATCCTACCTAAAGAGCATGGTAACAAGTTCTACAATCTGCCCATTATCAGGCACTTTGAGAAGGATGTTTGTGCTGTAGCTGCCTGGGATTCATCAATACATGACAGCATGTACTTAAACAGGGTTACAGAAGGTCAGTGTAAAGCAGATTTTGACACAACGGGATGTGGCATCATGTAGTTTGGTAGATAGGTACCTGCACTTTGCAGGCAGCACATTTGTGACTGCCTACCCAACAGCATGGTTCTAAATCACAGAACACGGTAGTCTTCATATTTACTGCTCTGAGAGTCTCAAACCTGACACAAGTGTAACTTCTTAACTGCTACATTTTTAAGGTGTGTTAAGTGTCTGTTGTTATCATAGTAAGAAGTTTTGATGTGAGTGACTCACTTGGTACTTTGTTATATTGTGTTGATTTTATTGATTGATCATGACACATTTCTTACAGCAAACGAACGTGTGTACCTGATACTGAAGACCACAGTTCACCTCTCCCATCCAGGAACAATGGACCTGGTGCTCAGAAAACGTTTAAGTATCAACATCTACAAAAGACAGAGCATCACAGATCGCATTCGGCGGAAGATTGTTAAGTCTGACTGCCTGACTCAGTGTGGAGTTACATATGAGGTTGTGTCCAACATACCAAAGGTTTGCATCTTCCTCTTTATTGCTAACAGCAAGGAACAAATTATAAATTTAGTTTTGAAATAAGAAAGTCATTTTAGAACCTGTCACTTTAGTCGACAGATCGTTTATTAGGAACAGTTA
>Ga0123352_10001534_pt1 | contig 30866 bp, 106 predicted proteins | sample TergutLab28metaG_FD_89700 | JGI IMG/M metagenome (GOLD analysis project Ga0123352, IMG submission 89700) | Labiotermes labralis P1 segment gut microbial communities from Petit-Saut dam, French Guiana - Lab288 P1 | ecosystem: Host-associated > Arthropoda: Insects > Digestive system > Gut ...
GTAGATTATTGTTGTGTATGTGCGTGTGTTTGAGTTTGTTGTCGTGTGAGTGCGCATGTGTTGGTGTTTGTTGTTTTGTAAGTGCACGTTTGTTGTTGTTGTGTCAGTGCGTGTGTATTCGAGTTTGTTCTAGTGTGAGTGCTTGTGTGTTGGAGTTTCTCGTTGTGTGAGTGCTTGTGTTTTTGAGTTTCTCGTTGTGTGAGTGCTTGTGTGATGGAGTTTGTTGTTGGGTGAGTGGGTTTGTTGGAGTTTATTGGTGTGTGAGTGTGTGTGCTGTTATTTATTGATGTGTGAGTTTGTGTATGTTGGACTTTGTTGGTGTGTGAGTGTGAGCATGTTGGAATTTATTAGTTTGTGCGTGCGATTGTTGGAGTTTATTGGCATGTGATTGCGTATGTTGGGGTTAGTTGTGTGAGTGCATGTTTTGGAGTTTATTCGATTGATAGATCGTGTGTTTTAAGTTATTATTTTTGAGTGGGGTTGTAGGTTTGTGATTGCGTGTGTTGGAGTTTATTGGTGTGTGAGTGGGGGTGTTGGAGTTTATTGTTGTGTGAGTGCGTTTGTTGGAGTTTATTGGTGTTTGTGTGTGGGTGTTGAATTTTATTGATGTGTGAGTGCGTTTGTTGGAGTTTATTGGTTTCAGAATAATGGTGTTGGAGTTTATTGGTGTGTGAGTGCATGTGTGTTGGAATTTATTGTTGCGTGAGTTTGTGTATGTTGGAGTTTATTGGTGTGTGAATTCGTTTGTGTTGGAATTTTTTGTTTGTGCGGGTGCGTTTGTTGGAGTTTATTAGTGTGTGTGTCCGTGTGTTGGAGTTATTCTTGTGTAGGGGCTTGTTTTGGAGTTTATTGGTGTTTGAGTGGGGTTGTTGGAGTTTATTTGTGGGTGAGTGCCTGTGTTTGAGTTTATTGATGTGTGAGTGCATGTGTTTGAGTTTATTGGTGTGTGATTGTGTGTGTTGGAATTTATTGGTGTGAAAATGCTTGTGTTGGATTTAATTGGTGTGTGAGTGGGGTTGTTGGAATTTTTTGTTGTGTGAGTGTGTGTGTGTTGGAGTTTATTGGTGTGTTTGAGTAGGTGTGTTGGAGTTTAATGGTATGTGATTGCGTGTGTTGGAGTTTATTGGTGTGTGAGTGCGTGTTTTAGAGTTTATTGGTGTGAAAATGCTTGTGTTGGAGTTAATTGGTGTTTGAGTGGGGTTGCTGGAGTTTATTGGTGTTTGATTGGTGGTGTAGGAGTTCATTGTAGTGTGAGTGCGTGTTTTGGAGGTTTTTGGTGTGTGAGTGGGGTGTTGGAGTATATTGGTGTGAGAATGCGTGTGTTGGAGTTTATTGGTGTGTGAGTGGGGGTGCTGGAATTTATTGGTGTGTTAGTCGGTGTGTAGGAGTTTATTGGTGTGTGAGTGCGTGTGTTGGATTTTATTGTTGTGTGATTGGGGATGTCGGAATTTATTGTATGTGAGTGCGTGTGTTGGATATTATGGGTGTGTGAGTGCGTGTGTTTGAGTTTATTGGTTTGTGAGTGTGGGTGTTGCTGTTTATTGGTCTGTAAATGCTTGTGATGGAGTTTATTCATTTGTGAGAGCATGTGTAGGAGTTTATTCGTTTGTGAGTGCATGTGTGTTGTATTATATGTATGTGTGTGTGTGTTGTGTGTGTGTGTTGGAGTTTATTGGTGTGTGAGTGCGCGTGTGTTGGAGTTTGAAGGTGAGAGAGTGCGTGCTTGTTGGATATATTATAGTGTTAGTGCATGTGGGTTGTAATTTGTTGGTGTGTGAGAGCGTGTGTGTTGGATTTAGTTGGTGTGTGAGTGTGTGCGTGTTGGATTTTGTTGGTGTGAGTGTGTGTGTTTTGGAGTTTGTTGGTTTGTGAGTGCGTGTTTGTTGGAGTTTGTTGTTGTGTTAGTGCGCATGTGTTGGAATTTGTTGTTGTGTGAGTGCATGTGTGTTGTAGATGTGTCAGTGCGCGTGTGTTGGAATTTGTTTAGTGTGAGTTCATGTGTGTTGAATTTTCTTGTTGTGTGAATGCGTTTGTGTTGGAGTTTGTTGTTTTGTGAGTGCGTGGATGTTGGTATGTATTTGCTGTGTGAGTGAGTGTGTTGGATTTTATTGGTGTGTGAGTGCGTGTGTTGGAGTGTATTGGTGTGTGGGTGGGTGTGTTGTAGTCTTTTTTTGTCAGAGTGCATGTGTTGGAGATTATGGTTGTGTGATTGTGTGTGTTGTAGTTTATTGTTGTTTGAGTGTGTGTGTTGGAGTTTATTGGTGTGTGGTTGTGTGTGTTGGAGATTATTGGTTTGTGTGTGGGGGTGTTGGAGTTTATTGGTTTGTGAGTACATTTGTTGGTGTTTATTGGTGTCTGAGTGGGGGTGTTGAAATTTACTAGTGTGTGATTGCGTGTCTTTTGGAGTTTATTGGTGTGTGAGTGCATGAATGTTGGAGTTTATTAGTGTGTGGGTGCGTGTGTGTTGGAGTTTATTGGTGTCTGAGTGCATGTATGATGTAGTTTATTGGTGTGTGAGTGCGTGTATGTTGGAGTGTGTTGGTGTTTGAGTGCGTGTGTGTTGGAGTTTGTTGGATTGTAAGTGGGTGTTTTGGAGTTTGTTGGTGTATGATCGCGTGTGTTTTGGAGTTTGTTGGTGTGAAATTGTGTGTATGTTGGATTTTGTTGATGTGTGAGTGGGAGTGTATTGGAGTTTGTTGTATTGTGAATGATTGTGTGTTGGATTTTATTGTTGTGTGATTGCATGTATGTTGGAGTTTATTGGTGTGGGTGCATGTGTGCTGAAATTTCTTGTTGTGTGAGTGCATGTGTGTTTAGTTTGTTGTTGTGTGTTTGCATGTGTATTGGATTTTGTTGTTGTGTTTGTGTGCGTGGCATTTTGCTCTTGTGTGAGTACACGGGTGTGGTTGTGTGAGTGCGTGTGAGTTGGAGTTGGTTGTTTTGTGAGTGCATGTGAGTTGGAGTTTTTTGTTGTGTGAGTGCATGTATGTTGGATTTTGTTGTTGTGTATGTGCATGTGTGTTGGATATTGTTGTGTGATTGCATGTGTGTTGGAATTTGTTGTTGTGTGAGTGCATGTGTTGTTGTTTGTGTTCATGTGTGTAGGAGTTTGTTTTTGTATATGTGAGTGTGTGTTGGATTTTTCAGTTTTGTGAGTACGCAATTGTGATTGTGTAAGTGCGTGTGTGTTGGAGTTGGTTGTTGTGTGAGTGCGTGTGATTTGGTTTTTTTTGTTGTGTGAGTGCATGTATGTTGGAATTTGTTGTTGTGTGATTGTGTGTGTGTTCGAGTTTGTTGTTGTGTTAATGTGCGTGTGTTGGAGTTTGTTGTTGCGTGAGTGCATGTGTCTTGGTGTTTATTGGTTTGTGAGTGTGGGTTGGAATTTATTGGTTTGTGAGTGTTAGTGTTGGTGTTTATTGGTGTGTGAGTGTGTGTATGTTGGAGTTTATTGGTGTGTGATTGTGTGTATGTTGGAGCTTATTGGTGTGTGAGTATGTGTGTGTTGGTATTTAGTTGTGTTTTTATGCATTTGTTGCAGTTTATTGGTGTGTGATTGCATGTGTTGGAGTTTATTGTTGTATGAGTGCATGTTTTGTAATTATTGGTGTGATATTGCTTGTGTTGGAGTTTATTGGTGTTTGAGTGGGGGTGTTGGAGTTTATTGGTGTGTGAGTGCATGTGTTTGAGTTTATTCTAGTGTGTGATTGAGGGTGTTGGAATTTATTGGTGTGTGAGTGCGTGTGTTGGAGTTTATGGGTGGGTGAGTGCGTGTGTCTTAGAGTTTGTTGTGTAAGTGCGTTTGTTCAATTTTGTTGTATTGTGAGTTCGTTTGTGTTCTATTTTGTTCTCATGTGGGTGTGTTTATTGGAATTTGTTGTTGTTTGAGTGCGTGTGTTTTGTGGATTGTTGTGTCAGTTTGTGTGTTGGGTATTGTTGTTGTGTGAGTGCGTGTTTGTTGGAGTTTTTTGTTGTGAGTGTGAGAGTGTGTTGGAGTTTGTTGTTTTGTGAATGTGCGTGTGTTGGGATTTTTTGGTTTGTGAGTGAGCAAGTTTAGTTGTGAGAGTGAGTGTGTGTTGGAGTTTGTTATTGTGTGAGTTTATTTGTGTTGGTGTGTGTTGTTGGATAAGTGCATTTGTGTTTGAGTTTGTTGTTGTGTGAGTGCATCTGTGTTGGAGTTCATTCTTGTGTAAATGCGTGTGTTTTGAAGTTGGTTGTTGTTTGAGTGCGCATGTGTTGGAGTTTGTTTTTGTGTGAGTGCATGTGTCCTTGAATTTATTGGTGTGTGAGTCGTGTGTGTGTTGTAGATTATAGGTTTTTCAATGCACGTATGTTGTAGTTTATTGGTGTGTGAGAGTGTGTGTTGGAATTTATTGGTGTGTAAGTGTGGGTGTTGGATTTCATTGGCGTGTGAGTTCGTGTGTTGTAGTTTATTGGAGTGAGAATGCATGTGTTGGAGTTTATTTGTGCATGAGCTTGGTTGTTCGAGTTTATAGGTTTGTGAGTTCGTTGGATGGAGTTAATGGTTGTTTAGGTGCGTGTGTTAGAATTTATTGGTGTGTGAGGGCATGTGCTGGTGTTTATTGGTGTGTGGGTTCATGTGTTGGAGTTTATTGATGTGTGAGTTCTTGTGTTGGTGTTTATTGGTGTGTGGGTTCGTGTGTTGTACGTTTTTATGTGTGTGGGTTCATGTGTTGGAGTATATTGGTTTGTGATTGCATGTGTTGGATTTTATTGTTGTGTGAGTGCGTGTGTGTTGGACTATATAGGTGTGTGACCTCGTGTGTTTTGGAGCTTGTTGGTGTGTGAGTGCGTGTGTGTTAGAGTTTGTTTGTGTATTAATGGATGTGTGTTGGTTTTTGTTAATATGTGATGCGTGTGTTGGATTTTATTGGTGTGTGAGTGCTTGTGTTGCAGTTTATTTGTGTGTGAGTGGGTTTTTTGGACTTTATTGGTGTGTGAGTGCATGTTTTGGATTTTATGGGTTTGTGATTGCGTGTTTTCTAGTTTATTGGTGAGTGAGTCCGTGTGTTGGAGCTTATTGGTTTGTGAGTAGGTGTGTTGGGTTTTATTGCTTTGTGATTGGGTGTGTTGTATTTTATTGGAGTGTTTTTTGTGAGTTTGTGTGTTGGTGTTATTTCATAAGTGAATGGGTATTTTGGAGTTTATTTGGGTGTGATTTCGTGTGGTGGAGTTTATTGGAGTATGAGTGCATGTGTCGTCGTTTATTTTTGTGTGAGTGCATGTATGTTGGAGTTTATATGTGTTTGGGTACGCGTGTGTTGCAGTTTATTGGTGTGTGAATGCATGTGTATTGGAGTTTATATGTATGTGATTGCATGTGTGTTGGAGTTTATTCGTGTGTGAGATGGTGTGTGTTGGAGTTTGTTTGTGTGTGATTACCCGTGTGTGTTGGAGTTTATTAGTTTTTGAGTGCGTGTGTGTTGGAGTTTATTGGTTTGTGAGTGAGTGTGTGTTTGAGTTTATTGGTGTGGTAATGCGTGTGTGTTGTGGTTTGTTGGTGTGTGAGTGCGTGTGTGTTGGAGTCTGTTGATGTGTAAGTGCGTATGTGTTGGATTCTATTGTTGTGTGAGTGTGTGTGTCGGATTTTGTTGTTGTGTGAGTGCGTGTGTGTTGGATTGTGTTGTTGTGTGAGTGTGTGTGTTGGAGTTTGTGGTTGTGAGAGTGCGTGTGTGTTGGAGTTTCTTTTGTGAGTGCATGCATGTTGGAGTTTGTTGTTGTGAGAATGCATGTATGTCGGAATTTTTTGTTGTGTGAGTGCGGGTGTGTAGGAATTTTGTTGTTGTTTGAGTGCGTTTATCTTGCAATTTATTGGTGTGTGTGTGTGTTTGTTGGAATTTATTGTTGTGTAAGTGGTGTTGGTGTTTATTGGTGTGTGAGTGCATGTGTTGGAGTTTATTTGTGTGTGAATGTGTGTTTTGGGGTTTATTGGTGTGTGAGTGCATGTGTGTTGGAGTTTATTTGTGTGTGAGTGCATGTGTTTTGGAGTTTGTTGTGTGTGTGCGTGTGTGTTGAAGTTTGTTCGTGTGTGATTGGGTATGTGTTGGAGTTTGTTGTGGGAGTGCGTGTGTGTTGCATGTTGTTTGTGTTTGAGTGTGATTGTTAGTTGGTGTGTGAGTGCATGTGTGTTGGAATTTATTGTTGTTTGAGTGTGCGTGTGTTGGAGTTTGTTGTTGTGTGAGTGCGTTTGTCTTGGAGTTTATTGGTGTGTGAGTGTGTGTGTGTGTGTGTGTGTTGGAATTTTCTGGTTGTTTTAGTGCGTGTGTTGGAGTTTATTCTTTTATGAGTGCGTGTGTTGTAGTTTATTGGTTTGAGAGTGCGTTTGTTCGAGTGTATTCGTGTGTGAGTGGGGATGTTGAGTTTATTATTGCGTTAGTGCGTATGTTGTACTTTATTGGTGTGTGTGTGTGTCTGTGTGGATGTTTCGGTTTATTGGTGTGTGAGTGCGTTCGTTGCAGTTTATGGGTGTTTGAGTACATGTGTTGGAGGTTATTGGTGTGAGAGATAATGTGTTGGAGTTTATTGGAGTGTGAGTGCGCGTGTTGGTGTTTATTTTTATGTGAGTGCGTGTGTTGGAAGTTATAGTTGTGTGAGTGCATGTGTTGAGTTTTATTGGTGTGTGAGTGCGTGTGTTGCAGTTTATTGGTTTGTGAATGCGTGTATTGGAGTTTATAGGTGTGTGAGTGCATGTGTGTTGCAGTTTATTGTTGAGTGAGTGCGTGTGTGTTGGAATTTATTGGTGTGTGATGGTATGTGTTTTGGAGTTTGTTGTTGTGTGAGTGTGTGTTTGTGTTGGAGTTTGTTGGTGTGTGAGTGCGATTGTGTGTTGGAGTTTGTTGGTGTGTCAGTGTTTGTGTTTGGAGTTTGTTGTTTGTGTGTGTGTGAGTGTGTTGGGGTTTTTTGTTGTGTGAGTGTGTGTGTGTGTGTGTTGTAATTTGATGTTTTGTGGTGTGTGTGTGTTGTAATTTGATGTTTTATGGTGTGTGTGTGTTGGAGTTTGTTGTTGGGTGAGTGCGTGTGTGTTGGAGTTTTTTGTTGTCTGAGTGCGCGTGTGTTGTTGTTGTGTGAGTGCACGAGTGTTGGGGTTGGTTGTTGTGTTAATGCGTGTTTGTTGGAGTTTGTTGTGTGAGTGCATGTGTATTGGAATTTGTTGTTTTGTGAGAGTATGTGTGTTGGAATTTGTTGTTGTGTGAGTGCACGTGTGTTGGATTTTGTTGTGTGAGTGAATGTGTCTTGGAGTTTCTTGGTGTGTGAGTGCTTGTGTTTGAGTTTATAGGTGTGTGAGTGCCTGTGTCGGAGTTTACTGGGGTTTGAATGTGTGTGTGTTGGAGTTTATTATTGCTTGAGTGTGTGTATGTAGGAGTTTTTTGATGTGTGAGTGCGTTTGTGATGGAGTTTATTGGTGTGTGAGTGAATGTGTGCTGGAATTTTTGGGTATGTGATTGCATGTTTTGGATTGTATTGGTGCGTGATTGCATTTGTTGAAGTTTATTGGTGTGTGAGTGTGTGTGTTGAGTTTATTGGTGTGCGAGTGCATGTGTGTTAGAGTTTATTGTTGTGTGATTGCGTGAGTTTTGGAGTTTATTGATGTGGAGGTGCGTGTGTGTTGGAGTTTTTTAGTGTGTAAGTCCGAATGTGAGTTGGAGTTTGTTGGTGTGTGAGTGCGTGTGTGTTGGATTTTGGTGGTGTGTGAGTGCATATGTGTTGGATTTTGTTGTTGTGTGAGTGCGTTTGTGTTGGATTATATTGTTATGTGAGTGCATGTGTGTTTAATTTTGTTGTTGTGTGAGTGCATGTGGGTTGGATTTTGTTGTTGTGTGAGTGCATGTGTGGTGTAGTTTGTTGTTGTGCGAGTGCGTGTGTGTTGGATTTTGTTGTTGTGTGAGTTCTTGTGTGTTGGAATTTTTTGTTGTGTGAGAGTGCGTGTGTTGTTGTTGTGTGAGGACGCGTGTGTTGGAGTTTGTTGTTGTATGAGTGCATGTGTGTTGGAATTTGTTTGTTTGTGATTGGATGTGTGTTGGAGTTTGTTATTGTGAGAGTGCTCATATGTTGAATTTTATTGTGTGAGTGCATGTGTCTTGGAGTTTATTGGTGTGTTTGTGCTTGTGTTGGAGTTGATTGATTTGTGAATGTGTGTGTGTTGGAATTTGTTGGTGTGTGAGTGCGTGTATTTTGTAGTTTATAAGTGTGTGAGTGCTTGTGTTTTAGTTTATTTGTGTGTGAGTGCGAGTGTGTTAGAATTTATGGGTGTTTGATTGCGTGTGTTTGAGTTTATTGTTGTGTGAGTGCGTGTATTGGAATTTATTGTTGTGTGAATTCGTGTGGTGGAGTTTATTGTTGTGAGAGAGCGTGTGTTGGAGTTTAATGATGTGTGAGTGGGGGTGTAAAGGTGGGTGTAAAGGTTTATTGGTTTGTGAGTGTTTGTTTTATAGTTTATTGTTGTGTGAGTGTGATTGTTGGAATTTATTGGTTTATGAGTTCGTGTGTTGGATTTTATGGGTGTGTGAGTGCATGTGTTGGAGTTTATTGGTGAGTGAGTGTATGTGTTGTAGTTTATTGGTCTGTGAGTGCGTGTGTGTTGCATTTCATTGGTGTGTGAGTGTGATTTTATTTCAGTTTATTGGTATGTGTGTGCATTTGTTTTGGAATTTATTGATGTGTGGGTGCATGTGTGTTGGTGTTTATTGGTGTGTGGTTGAATGTGTGTTGCAGCTTATTGGTATGTGAGTGCATGTGTGTTGGAGGTTATTGGTGTTTGAGTGCAGGTGTGTTGTAGTTTTTTGATGTGTGTGTGCTTGTATGTTGGAGTTTATTGGTGTGTGATTGCATGTGTGTTGGATTATGTTGGTGTGTTAGTATGTGTGTTTTGGAATTTGTTTGTCTGTGATTGCATGTGTTGGAGTTTATTGGTGTTTGAGTGTATGTGTTGGGTTTTGTTGGTTTGTGGGTACATGTGTTGTAGTTTATTGGTGTGAGAGTGCGTGTGTTGTAGTTTATTGCTATGTGAGTGTGTGTGTTGAAGTTTATTGGTGCGAGAATGTGTGTGTTCGAGTTTATTAATGTGTGAATGGGGGTTTTGAATTTTATTTGTGTGTGAGTGCGTGTGTTGGTGTTTTTTGTTTTGTGTGTGTGGGTGCTGGAGTTTATTGATGTGTGAGTGTATGTGTTTTAGATTATGAGAGTGTGAGTGCATGTGTTGCAGTTTGTTGGTGTGTGAGAGCGTGTGTCTTGGTGTATGGATGTTTTAGTTTGTGTGGTGGAGTTTGTTATTGTGTGAGTGGGGGTGTTGGAGTTTATTGTGTTTGTGAGAGCATGTGTTGGAGTTTACGGTTGTGTGGGTGCGTGTGTTGGAGTTTATTGGTGTGTGAGTGCATGTTTTGGAGTTTATTGGTATGTTAGTGCATGTGTTGGAGTTTATTGGTTTTGAATGCGTGTGTTGCAGTTTATTGGTGTTTGTGTGCGTGTGTTGGAGTTTATTGATGTGTTAGTTGGTATGTTGAAATTTATTATTTTGTGAGTGAGTGTTTTGGATTCTATTGGTGTATGAGTAGTTGTGTTGTGTTTTATTGGTGTGTTAATGTGTGTGTTGGGCTTAATTCATGTGTGAGTGGGTGTGTTGGAATTTATTGTTTTGTGGGTGTGCGTGGTGGAGTTTATTGGTGAGTTAGTGCATGTGTAGGAGTTTATTGCTGTGTGAGTGCATGTGTGTTGGAATTTACTGGTTTGTGAATGCATGTGTGTTGGAGTTTATGGGTGTGTGAGTGCAAGTGTGTTGGAGTTTATAGGTGTGTGTGAGCGTGTCTGTTGATGTTTATTGGTGTGTGAGTTTATGTGTGTTGGTGTTTATTTGTGAGTGAGTGGGTATATGTTGGAGTTTATTTGTTTGTGAGCGCTTGTGTGTTGGATTTTATTAATGTGTCAGTGCGTGTGTGTTGGAGGTTATGGGTGTGTGTGTGGGTGTGTGTTGGAGTTTATTAGTGTGGTAGTGTGTGTTTGTTGGATTTTATTGGTGTGTGTGTGTATGTGTGTAGGAGTTAGTTGTTGTGTGAGTGCGCATGTGTTGGAGTTTGTTGTTGTGTGAGTGCGTGTGTCTTGTATGTGTGTGTGTGTGTGTGTGTGTGTGTTTGTGTGATGTAGTCTGTCTTCTATTTTATTGGTGAATGTGTGTGTGAGTGAGTGTGTGTTTGTTGTAGTTTTTTGGTTTTTGAATGCATGTATTTTGTAGTTTATTTGTGTGTGAGTGTGTGTGTGTTGTAATTTTGTGGGTGTTTGAGTGTGTGTGTTGGAGTTTATTCGCGTCTGAGTGCGTATGTTGTAGTTTATTGGTTTGAGAATTCGTTTGTTTGGAGTGTATTAGTGTGTGAGTGGGGGTGTTGGAGTTTATTGGTGTGTTTGTGCTTATGATTTATTTTATTGGTGTGTGATTGTGGGTGTTCGGATTTATTGGTGTGTGAGTGTGTTCGTTGCAGTTTATGGGTGTTTGAGTACGTGTGTTTAAGTTTATTGGTGTGTGAGTTCATGTGTTGGAATTTATTGGAGTGTGAGTGCACGTGTTGTTGTTTATTGTTGTGTGAGTGTGTGTTGGAAGTTATTGGTTTGTGAGTGCATGTGTTGGGGTTTATTGGTGTGTGAGTGCATGTGTTTCAGTTTATTGGTTTGTGAGTGCTTGTCTTGGAGTTTATTGTTTTGTGAGTGCATGTGTGTTGGAGTTTATTGTTGTGTGATTGCGTGTCTTTTGGAATTTATTGGTGTGTGAGTGCATTTGTGTTGGAGGTTGTTGTTGTGTGAGTGTGTGTGTGTTGGAATTTGTTGGTGTGTGAGTGCGAGAATGTTTTGGAGTTTGTTGGTGTGTCAGTGCTTGTGTGTTTGTGTTTGTTGTTGTGTGAGTGTGTGTGTTGCAGTTTGCTGTTATGTGAGTGTGTGTATGTTATAATTTGTTGTTTTGTGGTGCTTGTGTGTGTGAGTTTGTTGTTTTATGTGTGCGTGTGTGTTGGAGTTTTTTGTTTTGTGAGTGCGCGTGTGTTGTTGTTGTTGTGTGAGTACACGTGTGTTGGAGTTGGTTGTTGTGTGAGTGCCTGTTTGTTGGAGTTTGTTGAATGGCTGCATATTTGTTGGAGTTTGTTGTTTTTGAGAGTATGTTTGTTGGAATTTTTTGTTTCGTGAGTGCACGTGTGTTGGATTTTGTTTGTGTCAGTGCATGTGTCTTGGAGTTCCTTGGTGTGTGAGTGCTTTTGTTTGAGTTTATTGGTCTGTGAGTGCTTGTGTTGGAGTTTATTGGGGTGTGAATGTGTGTGTGTTGGTGTTTATTGGAGTGTGAGTGCATGTATGTTGGAGTTTATTGATGTGTGAGTGAGTGTGTGTTGAAGTTTATTGGTGTGTGAGTGCATGTGTGCTGGAATTTTTGGGTGTGTGAATGAATGTTTTGGAATTTATTGGTTTGTGATTGCATATGTTGAAGTTTATTGGTGTGTGAGTTTGTTTCTTGGAGTTTATTAGTGTGTGTGTGTGTGTTTTTGTTGTAGTTTATTGGTTTTTGAATGCATGTATTTTGGAGTTTATTTGTGTGTGAGTGTGTGTGTGTTGGAATTTTGTGGGTGTTTGAGTGCATGTGTTGGAGTTTATTCATTTCTGAGTGCGTATGTTGTAGTTTATTGGTTTGAGAATGTGTTTGTTTGGAGTGTATTAGTGTGTGAGTGGGGGTGTTGGAGTTTATAGGTGTGTTAGTGCTTATGTTGTAGTTTATTGGTGTGTGATTGTGGGTGTTCGGTTTTATTGTTGTGTGAGTGTGTTCGTTGCAGTTTATGGGTTTTTGAGTACGTGTGTTGAAGTTTATTGGAGTGTGAGTGCACATTTTGTTGTTTATTGTTGTGTGAGTGTGTGTTGGAAGTTATTGGTTTGTGAGTGCATGTGTTGGATTTTATTGGTGTGTGAGTGCATGTGTTGCAGTTTATTGGTTTGTGAGTGCGTGTGTTGGAGTTTATTGTTGTGTGAGTGCATGTGTGTTGGAGTTTATTGTTGTGTGATTGCGTGTCTTTTGGAATTTATTGGTGTGTGAGTGCATTTGTGTTGGAGTTTGTTGTTGTGTGAGTGCGTGTGTGTTGGAATTTGTTGATGTGTGAGTGAAAAGTGTGTTTTGGAGTTTGTTGGTGTGTCAGTGCTTGTGTGTTTGTGTTTGTTGTTGTGTGAGTGCGTGTGTGTTGCGGTTTGCTGTTGTGTGAGTGTGTGTATGTTCTAATTTGTTGTTTTGTGGTGCTTGTGTGTGTGAGTTTGTTGTTGTATGAGTGCATGTGGGTTGGAGTTTTTTGTTCTTTGAGTGCCCGTGTGTTCTTGTTGTGTGAGTACACGTGTGTTGGAGTTGGTTGTTGTGTAAGTGCCTGTTTTTTGGAGTTTGTTGTGTGATTGCATGTTTGTTGGAGTTTGTTGTTTTTGAGAGTATGTGTGTTGGAGTTTGTTGTTGTGTGAGTGCACGTGTGTTGGATTTTGTTTGTGTCAGTCTGTGTGTCTTGTAGTTTCTTGGTGTGTGAGTGCTTGTGTTTGAGCTTATTGGTGTGTGAGTGCTTGTGTTGAAGTTTATTGTGGTGTGAATGTGTGTGTGTTGGAGTTTATAGTTGTGTGAGTGCGTGTGTGTTGGAGTTTATTGTTGTGTGAGTGCGTGTATGTTGGAGTTTATTGATGTGTGAATGTGTGTGTGTTGACGTTTATTGGTGTGTGAGTGCATGTGTGCTGGAATTTTTGGGTGTGTGAGTGAATGTGTTGGATTTTATTGGTTCATGATTGCATATGTTGAAGTTTATTGGTGTGTGAGTGTGTTGGTTGGAGTTTATTGGTGTTTGAGTGTGTGTGTTGTGTTTATTGATGTGAGTGCATGTATGTTGGAGTTTGTTGGTGTGTGAGTGCATGTGTGTTGGATTTTGGAGGTGTGTGACTGCTTAAGTGTTGGATTTTGTTGTTGTGTGAATGCGTTTGTGTTGTATTATTTTGGTATGTGAGTGCATGTGTGTTTAAGTTTGTTGTTGTATGAGTGCCTGTGTGTTGGATTTTGTTGTTGTGTGAATGCGTGTGTGGTGGATTTTGTTGTTGTGTGAGTGCGTGTGTTGGAGTTTGTTGTTGTGTGAGTGCTTGTGTGTTGGAATTTTTTTTGTGTGAGTTCATGTGTGTTGTTGTTGTGTGAGGATGCATGTGTTGGAGTTTGTTGTTGTGTGATTGATGTATGTTGGAGTTTTTATGTGAGTGCATGTGTGTTGGAGTTTGTTGTTTTTGTTGTTCTGTGATTGGATGTGTGTTGGATTTTGTTATTGTGTGAGTGTGCATGTGTTGGATTTTATTGTGTGAATGCATGTGTCTTGGAGTTTATTTGTGTGTGATTGCTTGTGTTGGTGTTTATTGGTGTGTGAGTGCTTGTGTTGGAGTTTATTGGTGTGTGAGTGCTTGTGTTGGAGTTTATTGATTTGTGAATGTGTGTGTTGGAGTTTGTTGGTGTGTGAGTGAGTATATTTTGGAGTTTATTGGTGTGTAAGTGCTTGTTTTTGGAGTTTATTTGTGTGTGAGTGTGAATGTTTTGGAATTTATGGGTGGTTGAGTGCGTGTGTTGGAATTTATTGTTGTGTGAATGCGTGTGTTGGAATTTATTGTTATGTGAGTACGTGTGTTGCAGTTTATTGTTGTGAGAGAGCGTGTGTAGGAGTTTAATGGTGTGTGACTTTGGTTATTGAGGTTTTTTGTTTTGTGAGTGTTTGTTTTATAGTTTATTGGTGTTTGAGTGGGGTTTTTGGAGTTTAATGGTGTATGAGTTCGTGTTTTGGATATTATGGGTGTGTGAGTGCATGTGTTGAATTTGATTGGTGAGTGAGTTTCTGTGTTGGAGTTTATTGGTCTGTGAGTGCTTGTGTGTTGTAGTTGATTTGTATGTGGTTGCATTTGTTTTGGAGCTTATTGTTGTGTGAGTGCATGTGTTTTTTTTGGTTATTGTTGTGTGAGTGCTGGTGTGTTGAAGTTTTTTGTTGTGTGATTGCTTGTGTGTTGGAATAAGTTGGTGTGTGGGTATGTGTCTTTTGGAATTTATTTGTGTGTGAGGGCATGTGTTGGACTTTATTGGTGTGTGAGTGCATGTGTTGTATTTTGTTGTTGTGAGAGTGCGTGTGTTATTGTTTATTGATATGTGGGTGCGTGTGTTGGAGTTTATTCGTGCTAGAGTGCGTGTGTTGGACTTTATTGATGCGTAAATGGGGGTTTTGAATTTTATTGGTGTGTGAATGCGTGTGTTGTTGTTTATTGGTTTGAGAGTGTGGGTGTTGGAGTTTATTGGTATGCGAGTACATGTGTTGGAGTTTAAGAGTGTGTGAGTGCATGTGGTGGAGCTTATTGGTGTGTGATTGTGTGTGTTGGGGTGTATGGGTGTTTTAGTTCATGTGGTGGAGTTTGTTGTTGTGTGAGTGGGGTGTTGGAGTTTATTGGTGTGTGAGTGCGTGTATTGGAGTTTATTGGTGTGTGAGTGCGTGTGTTGAAGTTTTTTGGTATGTGAGTGCATTTGTTGGAGTTTATTGGTTTTGAGTGCGTGTGTTGGAGTTTATTGGTTTTTGATGGTGTGTGTTGGAGTTTATTAATATGTTAGTTCATATGTTGAAATTTATTGGTTTGTGAGTGGGTTTGTTGGATTTTATTGGTGTAAGAGTGTTTGTGTTGGGTTTTATTGGTGTGTTAATGGGTGTGTTGTGTTTAATTCTTGTGTGAGTGGGTGTGTTGGAATTGATTGGTTTGTGGTTGCGTGTGGTGGAGTTTATTGGTGTGTGATTGCATGTTTTGGGGTATATTGCTGTGTTAGTGCATGTGTATTGGAATTTACTGGTTTGTGAATGCATGTGTTTTGGAGTTTATGGGTGTGTGAGTGCGTGTGTGTTTGAGTTTATTGTTGTGTGAGTGCGTGTGTGTTGGTATTTATTGGTGTGTGAGTGCATGTGTGATGGAAGTTATTTGTGCATGAGTGGGTATGTGTTGGTGTTTATTTGTGTGTGAGCGCGTGTGTGTTGGATTTTAGTAATGTGTGTGTGTTGCAGTTTATTTTTGTGGGAGTGGGTTTGTTTTGGAGTTTATTAGTGTAGTAGTGCATGTGTGTTGGATTTTATTGGTGTGTGAGTGTGCGTGTTTTGGAGTTTATTGGAGTGTGAATGCGTGTGTTTCGGATTTTGTAGGTGTGTGGGGGTGTTTGTGTTGGGTTTTATTGGTGTGTGAGTGCGTGTGTACTGGAATTTATTGGTATGTGAGTGTATGTGTACTGGAATTTATTGGTATGTGAGTGTATGTGTTGGATATTATTGGTGTGTGATTGCATATGTTGAAGTTTGTTGGTGTGTGAGTGCGTTTGTTGGATTTTATTGGTGCGTGAATGTGTGTGTTGAGTTTATTGTTGTTTGAGTGCATGTGTGTTGGAATTCGTTGTTGTGTGTTGCATGTGTTTTGGAGTTTATTGGTGTGGAAGTCCGTGTGTGTTGGAGTTTATTGGTGTGTGAGTGCTTGTGTGTTGTAGTTTTTTGTTGTGCGATCGCATGTATGTTGGAGTGTATTGGTGTGTGATTGCATGTTTGTTGTAGTAGTTTGGTGTGTGAGTACATGTGTTTTGGAATTTATTTGTGTGTGAGTGCGTGTTTTGGTTTTTATTGGTGTGTGAGTGCGTGTGTTGGATTTTATTGGTGTGTTAGTGCATTTGTTGTAGTTTATTGTTGTGAGAGTGCGTGTATTGTAGTTTATTGATATGTGAGTGCGTGTGTTGGAGATTATTGGTGCGAGAGTGCGTGTGTTTGAGTTTATTAATGTGTGAATGAGGGTTTTGAATTTTATTGGTGTGTGATTTCATAAGTTGTTTTTTATTGGTTTGTGAGTTGGGTGTTTGTGTATATTGGTGTGTGAGTGCGTGTGACCAGGTGTATGGGTTTTTTAGTTCGTGTGGTGGAGTTTGTTGGTTTGGGAGTGGGGTTGTGTTGGAGTTTATTTGTTTGTGAGTGAATGTGTTGGAGTTTATGGGTGTGTGAGTGCGTGTGTTGGAGTTTATTGGTTTGTGAGTACGTGTGTTGAAGTTTATTGGTATGTGTGTGCATGTGTTGGAGTTTATTGGTGTTGAGTGCGTGTGTTGGAGTTTATTGGTGTTTGTGTGCGTATGTTGGAGTTTATTGGTGTGTTAGTTCGTATGTCGAAATATATTGGTTTATGAGTGGGTTTGTTGAATTTTATTGGTGTATGGGTGGTTGTGTTGTGTTTTATTGGTCTGTTAATGGGTGTGTTGGGGTTAATTCTTGTGTGAGTGCTTATGTTGGAGTTTATTGGTTTGTGGGTACGTCTTGTTGAGTTTATTGGTGTGTGAGTGCATGTGTTGGAGTTTATTGGTGTGTGGGAGCATGTGTGTTGGAATTTAGTGGTTTGTGAATGCATGTGTGTTGTATTTTATGGGTGTGTATGTGTTATGTGTTTTGGAGTTTACTGGTGTGTGAGTGCGTTTGTGTTGTTGTGTATTGGTGTGTGATTGTATGTGTGTTGGAGTTTATTTGTTAATGAGTGGGTATGTTTTGGGATTTATTTGTGTGTTATTGTGTGTGTGTTGGATTTTATTAATTTGTGAGTGCGTATGTGTTGGTGTTTATTGATGGGTGAGTGCATGTGTGTTGGATTTTGTAGGTGTGTGAGTGCGTGTGTTTTGGAGTTATTTTGTGTGTGAGTGCTTGTGTGTTGGAGTTGTTGGTGTGTGAGTGCATGTGTGTTGGAATTTCTTGGTTGTTGATTGCGTGGTGTATGATTTTGTTGGTGTTTAATTGCGTGTGTTTTGGAGTTTTTTGGTGTGTGACTGTATGTGTGTTGGAGTTTGTTGTTATGTGAGTGCGTGTGTGCTCGATTTTGTGGTGGGTGATTGCGTGTGTGTTGGAATTTGTTGGTGTATGAGTGCGTGTGTTTTGGAGTTTGTTGGTGTGTAAGTGTATGTGTGTTGCTTTTTTTTGGTTGTGTGATTTTGTGTTTGTTGGAGTTTGTTGTTGAGTGAGTGCGTGTGTTTTGGAGTTTGTTGTTGTGTGTTTGTGTGTGATGTTTTTTGTTGTGAGAGTGCGTGTGTGTTCTCGTTTGTTGATGTGTGAGAGTAAGTGTGTTGTTGTGTGTGTGTGCATGTGTTGGACTTTGTTTTTGTGTGAGTGCGTGTGTGTTGGAGTTTGTTGTTGTTTGAGTGCATGTGTGTTGGATTTTGTTGTTGTGTGAATACATGTGTGTTGGTATTTGTTGTTGAGTCAGTGCGCATGTTAGGATTTTTTGTTGTGTGAGTGCGTATGTCTTGGTGGTTATTGGTGTGTCATTGTGTGTGTGTTGCATTTTATTGGTGTGTGAGTGTGTGTGTTGGATTTTATTGGTTGGTTTTGTGTTTGTGTGTGTTTGAGTTAATTGGTGTGTGAGTGCGTGTGTGTCAGAGATTATTGGTGTGTGAGAGCATGTGTGTTTGATTTTATTGGTGTGTGAGTGCGTGTGTTGGAGTTTATTGGTGTGTGATTTCGTTTATTAGAGTGTATTGGTGTGTTAGTGCGTGTGTTGGAAATTATAGGTGTGTGACTGCATGTGTTAGAGTTCATTGGTGTGTGAGTGCATGTGTTGAAGTTTATTGGTATGTGAGTTTGTTTTTTAGAGTTTATTGGTTTGTTAGTGCATGTGTTGTAGGTTATTGGTGTGTGATTGGGGGTGTTAGAGTTAATTGGTTTGTGAGTGCATGTGTTGAAGTTTATTGGTGGATGATTGGGGGTGATGGAGTTTATTGGTTTTTGAGTGCATGTGTTGGAGTTTATGGGTGTGTGATTGCGGGTGTTGGAGTTTATTGTTGTGTGAGTGCGTGTGTTGAAGTTTATTGGTATGTGAGTGCATGTGTTGGAGTTTATTGGTGTTTGAGTCCGTGTGTTGCAGTTTATTGGCGTGTTAGTGCGTATGTTGATATTTATTGTTTTGTGAGTTGTTGTGTTGGATTTTATTGTTTTATGAGTGGTTGTGTTCGATTTTATTGGTGTGGTAATGGGTGTGTTTGGGGTTAATTCATGTGTGAGTGGCTGTGTTGGAGATTATTGGTTTTTGTTTGCTTGTGGTGGATTTAATTGGTGTGTGAGTGCATGTGTTGGAGATTATTGGTGTGTGTGTGTGCATGTGTGTTGGAACTTACTGGTTTGTGAATGTGTGTGTGTTGGAGTTTATGGGTGTGTGAGTGCATGTGTGTTGGAGGTTATTGGTGTGTTAGTGCATGTATGTTGGAGTTTATTGGTGTGTGAGTGCATGTGTGTTGGAATTTATTGGTGTGTTAGTGCATGTGTGTTGTAGTTTATTGGTGTGTGAGTTTGTTTGTGTTGGAGTTAATTGGCATGTGAGTGCATTTGTTTTGGTGTTTATTGTTGTGTGAGTGCATGTGTGTTGGAGCTTATTGGTGTGTGAGTGTGTGTGTGTTGGTGTTTATTAGTGTGTGATTGCTTGTGTTTTGTAGTTTTTTGGTGTGTGATTGCATGTATGTTGGAGTTAATTCGTGTTTGATTGCGTGTGTGTTGAAATATGTTGGTGTGTGAGTACGTGTGTTTTGGAATTTGTTTGTGTGTGAGTGTGTGTTTGGTGTTTATTGGTGTGTGAGTGCATGTTTTGGATTTTATTGGTTTGTGAGTGCGTGTGTCGTAGTTAATTGGTGTGAGAGTGCGTGTGTTGTAGTTTATTGATTTGTGAGTGCGAGTGTTGGAGTTTATTGGTGTGAGATTGCGTGTGTTTGAGTTTATTGATGTGTGAATGGAGGTTTTGAATTTTATTGGTGTGTTAGTTCATGTGGTGGTGTTTATTGGTTTGTAAGTTGGGTGTTGGAGTTTATTGGTGTATGAGTGCGTGTGTTGGGGCGTATGGGTGTGTTCGTTTGTGTGGTGTAGTTTTTTGGTGCGTGAGTGGAGGTGTGTTGGAGTTTATGGGTGTGTGAGTGCATGTGTTGCAGTTTATTGTTTTGTGAGTGCGTGTGTTGAAATTTATTGGTATGTGAGTGCATGTGTTTGATTTTATTGGTGTTGAGTGCATGTGTTGTATTTTATTGGTGTTTGAGTGCGTGTGTTGGAGTTTATTGGTGTTTTAGTTCATATGATGAAATATATTGGTTCGTGTGTGGGTGTGTTGTATTTTATTGGCGTGTTAATGGGTGTGTTGTGGTTAATTCATGTGTGAGCGGGTGGGTTGGAGTTTATTGGTTTGTGGGTTCGTGTTGTTGAGTTTATTGCTTTGTGAGAGTATGTGTGTTGGAATTTAATGTTTTGTGAATGCGTGTGTGTTGGAGGTTATGGGTGTGTAAGTGCGTGTTTGTTGGAGTTTACTGGTGTGTGAGTGCGTGTGTGTTTTGTATTGGTGTGTGAGTGCATGTGGTTTGGAGTTTATTAGTGAGTGAGTGGGTATGTTTTGGGGTTTATTTGTGAGTGAGTGCGTTTGTGTTTGATTTTATTAGTTTGTGAGTGCGTGTGTGTTGGATTTTATTGGCGAGTGTGTGCATGTGTGTTGGTGTTTATTGGTGTGTTAGTGCATGTGTGTTTGATTTTGTAGGTGTGTGAGTGCGTGTGTTTTGGAGTTTGTTTGTGTGTGAGTGCATGTGTGTTGGAGTTGTTGGTGTGAGAGTGCATGTGTGTTGGAATTTCTAGGTGGGTGATTGCGTGTGTGTTGTATATTGTCGGTGTTTAAATGCGTGTATTTTGGAGTTTGTTGATGTGTGACTGCATGTGTTTTGGAGTTTGTTGTTGTGTGAGTGCGCGTGTGTTTTGGAGTTTGTTGTTGTGTGAGTGCGCGTGTGTTGGATTTTGTTGGTGGGTGATTGTGTGTGTGTTGGAGTTTGTTGGTGTTTAAGTGTGTGTGTTTTGGAGTTTATTGGTCTGTTCGTGCGTGTGTGTCGAAATTTTTTGTTGTGTGTGTTCGTGTTTGTTGGAGTTTGTTGTTGTGTGATTGTGTGTGTGTTGGAGTTTGTTGTTGTGTTTGTGTGTGTGTGTGTGTTGATGTTTGTTGTTGTGTGAGTGCGTGTGTGTTCGAGTTTGTTGATGTGTGAGAGCTAGTGTGTTGTTGTGTGTGTGTGGATGTGTTGGACTTTGTTTTTGTGTGAGTGCTTGTGTGTTGGAGTTTGTTGTTGTTTGAGTGTATGTGTATTGGATTTTGTTGTTGTGTGAATGCATGTGTGTTGGAATTTGTTGTTGTGTCAGTGCGCATGTTGGGATTTTTTTTTGTGTGAGTGTGTGTGTCTTGGAGGTTATTGGTGTGTCTTTGTGTTTGTGTTGCATTTTATTGGTGTTTGAGTGTGTGTGTTGGATTTTATAGTTTGGTGAGTGTGTGTGTGTTGGAGTTGATTGGTGTGTGAGTTCGTGTATGTCGGAGATTATTGATGTGTGAGAGCATGTGTGTTGGAGATTATTTGTGTGTGAGTTCGTTTGTTAGAGTTTATTGGTGTGTTAGTGTGTGTGTTGGAGATTATTGGTGTGTGATTGGGGGTGTTAGATTTCATTGTTGTGTGAGTGCATGTGTTGGAGTGTATTGGTGTCTGAGTGAATGTGTTTGAGTTTATGTGTGTGTTTGATTGCGGGTGTTGGAGTTTATTGTTGTGTGAGTGTGTGTATTGAAGTTTATTGGTATGTGAGTGCATGTGTTGGAGTTTATTGGTGTTGGGTGCATGTGTTGGAGTTTATTGGTGTTTGAGTGCATGTGTTGCAGTTTATTGGTTTGTTAGTGCGTATGTTGATGTTATTGTTTTGTGAGTTGGTGTGTGGGATTCTATTGTTTTATGAGATGTTGTGTTGGATTTTATTGTTGTGTTAATGGGTGTGTTGCAGTTAATTCATGTGTGAGTGTGTGTGTTGGAGGTTATTGGTTTTTGGTTGCGTGTGGTGGAGTTATTTGGTGTGTGACTGCATGTGTTGGAGTTTATTGTTGTGTTTGTGCTTGTATGTTGGAATTTACTAGTTTGTGAATGCGTGTGTGTTGGAGTTTTTGGGTGTGTGAGTGCATGTGTGTTGGAGTTTATTGGTGTGTGAGTGCGTGTGTGTTGGTGTTTATTGGTGTGTGAGTGCATGTGTTTTCGATTTTATTGGTGAGTGAGTGGGTACGTGTTGGATTTTGTGTGCGAGTGCGTGTGTGTTGGATTTTATTAGTGTGTGAGTGCGTGTGTGTTGGAGTTTAGGGTCATGTGAGTGGGTGTGTGTTGGAATTTATTAGTGTGTTTTTGCGTGTGTGTTGGATTTTAGGTGTGTGTGTGTGTTTTGGAATTTATTGGTGTGTGAGTGCATGTGTGTTGGAGCTTGTAGGTGTGTGGGTGCGCGTGTTTTGGAGTTTGTGTGTGAGTGTATGTGTGTTGGAGTTGTAGGTGTGTGAGTGCATGTGTGTTGGAGTTTCTTGGTGGGTGATTGCGTGTTTATTGGAGTTTGTTTGTGTTTAAATGCATTTGGTTTGGTGTTTGTGTGTGACTGTGCTTGTGTTGGTGTTTGTTGTTGTGTGAGTGCGTGTGTGTTTTATTTTGTTGGTGGGTGATTGCGTGTTTGTTGGAATTTGTTGGTGTGTGAGTGCATGTGTGTGTTGTGTGTGTGCGCGTATATTGGTTTTCATTGTTTTGTGTGTGTGTGTTATAGTTTGTTGTTCTTTGAGTGCATGTTTGTTGGATTTTTTTGTTGTGGGTGTGCGTGTGTGGTGGAGTTTTTTGTTTTGTTTTTGTGTGTGTGTTGGAAATTTTTGTTGTGTTAGTGCGTGTATGTTGTAGTTTGTTGTTGTGTGAGTGCGCATGTTGTTGTTGTGTAGGCGCACATGTGTAGTATGATTGCGCATGTGTTGTGTGAGTGCGTGTTTTGGAGGTTGTTGTGTGAGTGTGTGTGAGTTGGCGTTTGTTGTTGTGTGATTCCGTTTGTGTTGGAGTTTGTTGTGTGAGTGCGTGTGTCTTGGGTTTTATTGGTTTGTGAGTGTGTTTGTGTGTATTGGAATTTGTTTTTTTGTGTGTGCGAGTGTGTCAGTTTTTGTTGTTGTGTGAGTGCATGTATGTTGGAGTTTTTTGTTCTGTGAGTGCGTTGTGTTGGAGTTTGTTGTGTGAGTGCACGTGTTGTTGCATGTGTGCACTTCTGTGTTTGTTTTGTGAGTGCATGTATGTTGGAATTTGTTGTTGTGTGAGTGCGTGTGTGTTGGAGTTTGTTGATGTGTGAGTGCGGGTGTGTTGGACTTTGTTGTTGTGTGACTTCATGTTTCTTTGAGTGTTTTAGTGTGTGATTGTGTGGGTTTTGGAGTTTATTGGTGTGTGAGTGCATGTGTTTTGGAGTTTATTGATGTGTTAGTGCATGTGTGATGGAGTTTATTGGTGTGTGAGTGCGTGTGTGTTGGAGCTTATTGGTGTGTGAGTGCGTGTGTGTTGGAGTTTGTTGGTGTGTGAGTGCGTGTGTGTTGTAGTTTTTTGGTGTGTGAGTGCGTGTGTGTTGGAGTTTATTGTTGTGTGAATGTGTGTGTTGGACATTATTGGTTGTGAGTGCGTGTGACGTTATTTGTTGGTGTGTGATTATGTGTGTTGGGCTTTATTGGTGTGTGTGTGCATGTGTCGGACTTTATTGGTGTGTGAGTGCGTGTGTCATTGTTTATTGATATGTGAGAGTTTGTGTGGGAGTTTATTGGTGTGTGAGTGCGTGTGTTGGTGTTTATTGGATATTACGTTTTGTTCTATCACCCTAAACAAATAGTATTAAGATTTTCATTTATTCGAATGTTTTGGCAGTACGTTTCTGAGGGAAATATTCTTTATCATAGCAATGAAATGTGCATATTAATTTAATAATATAACAGCAGATTGTGATGGTGTACCCTTTAATCTAGTGTGGTTGAATGGCTCATATTGCCGTACCTCCATCCACCATCGTCTTTTTTCCATGCTGCTGAACTTTCGCTCTGGTTCCTTGAGATTTTTGATCATCATTTCTTCATAACTACATTCCTGCAAGCGGAACTTGTGACAAGAAACTTTGTATGTTTTTTGTGAGGTGATCTTTTGATTTTTTGTTTGATATTACAGCCTCACATTCTACTTGAAGTTGAATTTTGGATGACCTGATTTTGTGTTGTTTGTTAGGTATGAGACTGGCTGGTGGTGAGAAGGAATGGAACACAATGTGGAACCTGTACCTGGATGAGCAAGATGCCCAGGAGAAAATTAAATTGCTTCAAGGGCTGGCAATGTCTTCAGAGCCCTGGATTCTGGAACGGTAAGGTTAGATATCAGAGTAGCTAAAGGCAGTTTGTTTGTGGATTCCCCTATTATTGGTTACAGTCCCATTTGTCAAGTATTGTAGATGGCTGATATTTGTGTACACTTAAAAAATTATGCAACCTGTTATTATAACATTAATATTTCAAGAGCTGCTGGTTGAAGTAAGAAACATATAATGTTAGAATAATTGGATAATTGTGCAGTGTAGGTAACATTCTTTAGAATTAGTATCCAATACAGTTCAGGACTGAACTTTGCTGTTCCATTTCCCAGCTTACATGCTGCGAAGCTGAGTCCTGAACTGTACATGATGCCTACAAGTAAATCTTGTTTTAGAAACAAGAGTATATTCATGTGAGTGTATATTTGTGTATTTGCTTACATTTTCATTAAAAAAAATAAAATATGTATCCACGTTGCTTCTGCTTAGGAAATGTTCACAGTACAGCTTTAGTATGCCATTCTTGAAAACAGATACAGACACATATTCCCATATTGACACTTGACACATTAAATGTTGTTATTGTCTTCTGAATGGGAATTTCCAAGTAGTCTTGAATGTACAGATTTGATAAGGTCTTTCGAAATGCAGTAGGAATTTTGCTTGTGTATGAAAGGACAGTGAAACGTATTTCCATTGTTCCTGAAAGGACAGTGGGGAAAGAAACTGTAAATGCAGGAACAACGCAGTTGCAGGAAAGAATGAAATGTGTGAGAAACAAAATATGAAGATGTTACATATTGCACTTCGGCCTACAAGAATAAACATTCTGACTGCCAAGTATGTAATGACTGACAGTGACATTCTGACTGCCCAGTATGTAATGACTGACAGTGACATTCTGACTGTCCAGTATGTAATGACTGACAGTGACATTCTGACTGCCCAGTATGTAATGACTGACAGTGACATTCCGACTGCCCAGTACGTAATGACTTAGTGACATTCTGGTTGCCCAGTATGTAATGACTGACAGTGACATTCTGACTGCCCAGTATGTAATGACTGACAGTGACATTCTAAGTAATTGCACAAATCTGTATACATAAATGGGTCATTCCAACATGTTGGAACTAATGTTTCTGGCCATCTTCAGGGAACACTGATAGAGGAAGGGCATATATTCCTTTTGCCAATATTAAATGCTAAAATACCCACTGTAAAATAGTTATTACAATAACCATGTATATAGTGGCAGTTATAAGTTACAACTGTATAGAGCCCATAATGGTATTGTACACATCCATACAGCTCAAATGATAAAAATTTTGTTCAATTCTAGAGCAAATGGTCCGTAATCATAGGAAACTGTTCATATGCAGTATTTTGTCACATATCTGCTTGTACTGTGGAATTTAGAATATCCTGATATATCATGTATTATTTAATGTAACTTAATTATGAATAATATTTTATACATATGTAATTGATGTGTTTTCTCCTTGGAGATGGTCCATAATGGACTGACACATGTTGGAGTTGTAATGTTTTATGGTAAATTTCATATGTTGCAATAATGTACATTTGTTGAACGTTGTATTGCAGATGGTTGATTAATGCATGGAAATGAATAGCATAACTTTTTTGTTTTTTATTTTCTCTAGCTCATTTGTACTTCATTTGCATCAGGTCTAAATATTCTCAACACTTTTCTGAAACACCATCATCCTTTGTTCTGTTCTCAAGGTGAGAGAACAAGTTGTCCATCCATATCAATAAACTGTTGTCTGGCACAATTACAACTACATTTACAGATGGTAAAATATTGTACATTTTGTTTGTTGCAGTTATATACAGTTTGCCAAGCTTGAAAGTAATGTGAGATCTCAGGATTTCATTACAGTACTGGCTTATATCTCTATGAACCCTATTGGAGTTCCCATTGTGTGGGATTTTGTCAGGTAAGGCAGAACTCAGTATATTAATATCAGTCACATCTTAAAACATCCGACGTAGCCAATATATTTCACTGAAAATTCAAATACATCTCTTGCCTCTTTTTAACAGGCTGATTCTACTTTTTATTCACTTAGTCAGTGAGTAAATATGTAAAATTGTGGATGGAACTAACTACTGTGTGTGTGTTAAATACAGTTCAGTGGACACCAGACAGGTGATGTAACTGTATGAGAGGCAGGGTGTACTTCCCAGTGTTGGATCTTTTAAATTCACATATATGAATGGAACTGTTTGTTTCAATGAACTGATTGGTTACAGTATGTATGACTGGTTCAGTTGCCAGTGGAGGAGGATTTTTCTGTCAATCAGCATGAGCACAATTCCTCTGGGACCCATAAAACCTCTACAGAACATCCTGTGTATAACGAAATGGCTCTTTCTTCCTTTGACTGTACTTTGTTGGGCGGGGCCTGACTGTTTATTGTGAGGTTTTGTAACAGTAACATTTTGTTTTATGAGGTGAGGTCATCAGCACCACACCTAACACTCAACATGGAGGAACAGGGTACCCATTTTAGTTTGGGTCATCACCTTTGACCTCTCCAGCATGAGAGGCCCTACCAGTAACTATGCCACTGCCAGCATACCTGTTAGGGTCATTTGACCACACAAGCCCCACCACTACATCAGAGTAGGAATGCCTTTGTATGGGAGCGAAATGGCTTCTGCATGTAAATGATGCTGTCCTTTGGTGTTGAGTATCATAATAACCTTCTTCTTCTTCCTCTCCTCCTTTTTTCTTCCTTCTCTTCCTCTCCTTCCTCTTCCTCTCCTTCCTCTTGTTCCTTTTCCTCCTCCTCCTCCTCCCTCTTCTCCTCCTCCTCCTCTTTCTCCTCCTCATCTTCATCCTCCTTTTTCTCCTTTTCTTTCTTCCCCTTCTCCTCCCTCTTCTCCTCCTCCTCATCCTCCTTTTTCTCCTTTTCCTTCTTCCCCTTCTCCTCCCTCTCCTCCTCCTCCTTTGTCTCCTTGTTTCTCTCCTCCTCCTTTCCTTCTCCATCTCCTTCCCCTCCTCCTCCTCCTCCTCCTCCTCTTCCTTTTCTTCGTCTTCTTCTTCTTCCTCCTCTTCTTCCTCTTTTTCTTCTTTTTCTTCTTCTTCTTCTTCTTCCATTAGCTTTACAACCCTTTGTGGGATTTGGCTTTCTCAACCAGATCAATCACAATAGTTTTACCTCTTATTTTTGCTGTTTGCTTTCATGATGCAGTGTGTGACACAATGATACCACCATACCACCTTTTTCCATTCATCCACATTCATAAACTCACAGTATCTGGCTGCTGAACAACTTGAGAACTTTAAGCAAGGAACAAAATTTTATTTGCAGTAATGTTGTGGTGTAAGGTATGATGTTTTTCTTAAAGGTATGATGTTTTGCTGTAAGGTATGATGTTTTTCATTAAGGTATAATGTTGTGGTGTAAGGTATTAAAGCTAATCTTTAGACAAGGCTTCCCTGTTGTGTTTAGATAGACATATAAATGAGGAAGAATACAAAATCACAGTCTAAACACAACTTCATCTTCATTCAAAAATAGAACTCAACAATAGCAAGGCAATGATCACAAAAGCTGACAATAACTCTATACTTATTCTCTCTATACAAGACTATGACAAACTGAACAATAAATACGGATCCTACCAACTCATTCCAAAACACTATCAGAAGATAATTAAAACTAGTGAAACACTTATCTGACAAAAAGCTGATTGTTGCTTGTAGATAAATTTGTTTGGACTGTGGTTTTGCATTATTCTTCATTTACATGTGTGTGAAAGTTAGTTTAATGGTTGATATAAAAATAGATTTTGCTGTAAGTGGTATATAGCCCTAGAATGTCGTATAGTGTGGGACGTCTGTGATTTTAATTTATATGGCATTGTAATGGCTCATCAGCATTTTAACTGACAAATACAGGAGGTGGTGAAAACTACATTGCTGTGCAAGAAATTCAGTTAAGGGTTTAGAGAAATGTGTTTCTGATGTTAGGTTAGGTTAGGGGAATGTGTTTCTGAGGTTAGGTTATGTTAGGTTAGAGAAATGTGTTTCTGAGGTGAGGTTAGGTTAGGTTAGGTTAGGGGAATGTGTTTCTGAGGTTAGGTTAGGTTAGAGAAATGTGTTTCTGAGGTTAGGTTAGGTTAGGGGAATGTGTTTCTGAGGTTAGGTTAGGGTCAGTGAGAGAAATGTGTTTCTGAGGCCCAGTAATAACTAGAATGTACCAGTTGTACTCAGTAGTAAGATGACCTATCTGTAACCTGACCAGATTTATCCATAGCATTAAAAATGACAATGCTTAGCACTTACAAATGTAACACTTTATCCCATTGAAGTACTTTATTTACCCAAATGCAAGACAACCATAATCTAAGACATCTACCCCAAAAATAAAATTCTGTTTACAAAAAATATTCTACTTAATACACAAAGCGTGTCAGATTATGTCTGCCTTTACCAATCAGTGTCACTGTCTCCATCTTCTCCATCTTCTCCATCTTCACAGTCAGTGTCTTCATCTTCCTCACACTCACTCCTAACATTCCCAACTTCTTCAGTGCCATTCCAAAACATATTATCTTCAGTATCTTCCACTGCATTGGATATACAGCACCTCCTAACACTCTTCATTGTCCGTTCTGGTGAAATGCGTTTCCGTGCTGTTACGATCCACATTGACTAACTATTACAGTTGGTTTATTAACTTATGTGAACCCATGAAATTAACAGTTCTCTCCATAGATGATGTTGCTGGTGTTTAGAATTTATAAATACATGTGTTCTTGTTTTTTGTGTCATGTCTTTGTTCTGATCAGTCTGAGTTCGTGGCTCTGTTTATGGTCCAGATTAAATTTTGAGTCATGTAGTTAATTTTTGAATTGTCAGTAGCCATTTCCCTGTTATTACCCTTAGACTAGAACTGTTCTCACTGGCACATTTTAGCATGTTGACTGTTTCTGTGGCACTAAGTGGCCAAGAATAGCTTGATCTAAGGGGTGCACCATACATAGGTGTTTTCCTTGCTTGAGGACAGAACTTCCAAAATATCATGCTTCCTTAAAAAATTAGACAATGGACCAAGTACACACACATACACACACACACACACACACACATACAAATAATACAAAAAGTAAATTGTGTCGGTTAAGTTTAGTCATGCTGTGTTTTTTCTTTCGTCTATACGTGATGTTTGGTAATGTAGGCTTTGCTTTGGCTCGGCATGGTCCAGTTCCCAGAGATCTGGTTTGGCGCACTATGGTACAGTAAAGTCTGGTTTGGTGCTTCATATATGAATTTAAGGTGATTCACGTATTTAAGCACCAAATTTAAGGGGAAAAGTTTGCCCTGTATTCGAGTAAATACAGTACACTGAGCATAAATGATACATTCTTATGTCTGCTGTCCATCACTAGACCATGACAGACAAATGTGATAGCATGACCAGCTGTATGGCTTAACACTTTGGCATCTAACATCAGGTATATCAATCGCACAGTGAGATGCTCAAAGTGCCCAGCATCAGAATAAGGTGATGGCATTTCATGGCCTTTTTATGCAGCTCTGATGTAAGTTCTGGTTTTGTGCAGCTCTGATGTAAGGTCTGGTTTTGTGCAGCTCCCACAAGACATTTAATCCCAACACCAAAGGGTTACATTTCAAGTGAGGTGAGCAGAATGTGGCTATGGTTGGCAATGCTGAGGCGAAGCACAGCAGCTCAGCAAGTGGTGGTATTTTTAGGATGTAGTGAGTGTACATGTATGGCTGTCATTGCATGCTACATTGACATTGGACATTGATCTCAAGCTGGTAGGTTTTTGGAATAAAGAAAAATCAGAAAAGGTCAGCTTGCAGTTGAGTAAATATTGTATTTACAATCTGAAACAGGCGTTAAAATAGAATATTTAATTCTAATCATGTGGTTGGTATTTGTTGCTTACTTATAAGTACATTCTGTTTGTACAGGGGTGAATGGCAGTACCTTATGGGTAGGTTTACCTTGAATGATCGCTACCTGGGGCGGCTTATTCCAATAATCACAGAAAATTTCACATCTAAACTGAAGTTGAAAGAGGTAAGTGCAGATTGGTTTTGGAACATATTTAGACCTTATATGGTGTATTAGTTTGTTGCAGTACTATCCTCTGCATATTAACTTGTATCCTGCATGATATTTTAAGTTCAGACAGCAGTGTGCAAGTGGTTCTAATGTGTCACAGGATCATAGTTTGTTCATTGACGGGGTCAAGCATTTCAGAATTATTATTGGATTGCTTGACTGTGAGGAAGAAGTCACCACAGCATCACATCCTGCAAGACAGCAGTCTTCATGTTATCTTCTTATTTGACATTCAGAGGACCGTGCATTATGATATATTCTTATAATAAAAGCCAACAAGATGCATTAATTTCTTAACTTTATTTTGGTAAAGAAATCTACATGTTTCAGACAGACTTACTGTCCATCGTCAGGAGTCTGAACACAGCAACTGGTATTTGTCACACAGTTATGTTGACTGCTAGCGAGGTCATCCTGGCCTCACTAGCAGAGTCAACATAACTGTGTGACAAATACCAGTTGCAGTGAATACAGTGTTCAGACTCCTGACGATGGACAGTAAGTCTGTCTGAAACATGTAGGGTTCTTTACCGAAATAAAGTTGAGAAATTAGTGCATCTTGTTGACTTGTATTATAAGAAGTTATCTCCTCAGTCTGTTCACGTTAAGACATTGATTTTTATTAGCCTATCACAGTTGAAGCATTGTATGTTTTTCTGTGTCATTACCAGTATTTTAATGGAACATAGAATCCTTCCAAGGCTAAGATGCAGTTCACAGAAAACAGTGTACTTCATCAAAATGGAGTGTCTTGCTCTTCTGGTCATGCATGTTTTTACCCATGAGTTGTATTCGGTATAGTTTCTAACATAATTCCAAATTGGAAGAGGCCAGACTCAAAAAACTGCCCTCAGTGAACAAAATCTCCTACTTGCTACATTGTTTTGAGGGATCACCATTGAAATGTATAACTGCAGTAACATGTCATTTGTAAAGTGCTGGGGCAATTGGCTTTAATCTGTTGATGAGATAGGGACTGACCAGAAGACCATCACCTAATGACTAATAGGCTAAAAGAAATTTGCAGTAATAGTAATATAATAATAATAATAATATTCCCTACAAAAGACAGCTATACTTGGAACATCACACATAATACGGAAAGTACTGCAATGTGAAGCTTGAAGCCTGAGCGGTGGGGATCACCACTGGCTCAAGAGAAGTACCAGGAAGAAATGCCTGTGACAGGAGACATATGTATCATATAATAATAATAATAATAATAATAATAATGCAGTTAGAAGCAGCCCACGCAGTAGAAATTACAAAATTGGCGGAATATGTAGATATGAAGGAAGACCCACTAATACAGGTTGTCAGAACACACCAACACAACACTGACTCAGTAGTGTTACAGAGATCTAGATGCCTGAAGACAGAAGTACAGAAAGAAACGAGAAAAGTAAAGGACAGTATAGCAGAGAAAACAAAAGAAAGATGGCAAGGCAAGAGGATGCATGGACAATTCCCATGTAACTTAGACGAAAAGCTGGTGGACATTGAACAGTCATATCGCTGGCTAAAATCTGGTGACATCAAGGGA
>Ga0123352_10001541_pt1 | contig 30819 bp, 32 predicted proteins | sample TergutLab28metaG_FD_89700 | JGI IMG/M metagenome (GOLD analysis project Ga0123352, IMG submission 89700) | Labiotermes labralis P1 segment gut microbial communities from Petit-Saut dam, French Guiana - Lab288 P1 | ecosystem: Host-associated > Arthropoda: Insects > Digestive system > Gut ...
AAAAGGGGTGTTTCTTCATGTTTTGTTTTAATTGCGGCAATGGGCTTCAAAATAATGTTAAGTTTTGTGTGAAGTGTGGTGTAAAAATAGAAACAGCATCTTCAAATGTTGAGACAGAGCCAAAATCTGACCCTCGTTACCGCAAGGTTTCTCGTGAGGATGAAGCTAATTCAAACCAGAAATATGGGCAAGCAGATATAGATAAATGGTCAAGGTCGTTAAAAGACGACAGAAACAAAAAAATGTGGTGGATTGTATTTCTACTGAATTTCATTCCTTTCATATCGTTTCTTTTTCTTGTTCAAATTAATGGGTTTACATGGTTTACGTCAAGCCTGTTGATACTCACTTTGTTTGGTGATATCATCTGTATTGTAATCGCACTTCGCTTTAATTCGCCTGATTTACGCAAAAAAAATTTAGCGGGCTCAATAGCTCCGCTAACCGTCACAATCTTTTCGGCAGTTGCCTTTTACCTTTAAACTTTAACGCACGCCTAAAAAAATTGGCAAAGCCTTCGTAGTTAAGATATTTACTGTCATTTTCAAGGTCAAGATAATATTTTCCGCTGTCAATGTCCATTGAAAGGCTGTCTAGCGGAAAGCCTTTTTTGCGGAGCTTGTGCAGTTTATCAACTAAATAAAAAGGCTCGAACCAAATATCCTCACCCATATATTCGTGCAATTTGCCTTTTTCGTCCACTAGGCAAATTGCATTTTTATATCTTGCCTTGGCTTTGCCTCCCAGTTTTGATACAAGCAAAGAATAGAATGTCGTTTGCTAAGGGTGGAAATAACGCAGATTATGCTTATTTTCTACACACTATAAGTCTGCGAATTTTATTTTTTACCGATTGGTTTGTTAGTTGATTAACGTTTCAGCTTGCACTAGATTCCTCCATTTTTTGAATGTCGGAATTAGAAACCAAATACACATCACCATAAAATTCTTTTTTACCATCCTTTACACGGATAACACTTTCATAGCACCCTGCGTATATATCGATTGTTTGTGAAAGTGGAAATAAATCCTTTTCAAACAAAACTGAGTTGTTAATATCAATATGCGCCTCAAAGGCGAAATTATCAAGCTCAAGACCATCCGTGACACTACTTTTCCCAGCGGTGTATCTCGCACTGCCTATTGATATATGTTTTGAAGAAATCCATTTTGCACTCATATTCATAGCCCCTGCACTAACGCCCATAATAACACTTGCATTGCTATCGTTGATAGCCGTTAAAATGTCATATTCATCCAAAAATGCCCTTTGTACAGCTGCCTTGCCACCAAGCAGAAAAATAGCACAAGCATTTTTTATAACATCCTGGGCATCTTCTTTTGTTGTTCGATAATCAATTATGGCATACTCATCAAACTCAACACCGGCAGGGATAAGCCATTGACTTTCTGCTATATTAAATTGCTCATAATTAAAACTATGGTCTGCGGGATTAGAGCCGATAAATACAATTGATTTTCTTGTTGGTAAGTCAGCCAACAACATAGTTGCTATATTTTTTGGCAGTTTGTCATTGAACCAGTCAAAATAATAGTGTGTTTTCATTTATGTTCCTCCTCATGCGTAAAAGCACTATTTCGCTTATGTCCCAAAAATATAAATTTTACGCACGTACCACATTCGTGGTGGTACATAAGTGCGCTCTTTCTTTTTGTTAAATAGACAAGCTGATAATTCGTTCAGCCAGTAAAGCTATTTTATCACAATATAAATGTTCTGTGACGATGTAATGCATTGCGTTATTTCCACCTTTAGCAAACGACATTCTAGTAGGCAATCGTCATGTCATCGTCCATATAGTCACCAATGCCGCGGATATTTATGCTCGGTTGTTGGTCGTCATCCAATCCATCAATATACAGTCCGCTATCCGCCGAAAACACGGGCATCTGCAAGGCTTCGTGGTATGCCAATGCTTTAATTTTTGCATTTTCCAACGGACTGTTACCGTATTCTTCCACATGTATTTTAGGCGCGTTAACATCCGCAAGGCTCAAAATTTCCATGCCAAGATTGATGGTTTGCTTTTGCATAAATGCAATTTTTGCGGCATTTGTTGTCCCATAAACTATTTTCATACCATTTCCCGCCTTTGGATGCAATTTGCCGCAAGCATGGCGGAAAGCTCGTCCATGCTGTCAAATTTTTGTTCATTACGCATCCATTGTTCAAAAATTACGGTTATAAATTTGCCGTACAAGTCGCCGCAATAGTCCAAAATATGGGTTTCGAGTGTCGATGTTGTATTTTGAGCATCCACTGTTGGGCGCAACCCTATATTTGTAATGGATTTGTACGCCACACCATCAACAAGCGTTGTGGTAGCATAGACCCCATTAGGCGGTAAAATTTTATCGGGATGAGGTGTAATGTTTGCGGTAGGAAAGCCTAATTTATGCCCATTTTTCATGCCATGTACCACTTTTCCCGTTACATAAAAGCTACGCCCGCAAAGCTCACTCATCAATGCAAAATTTTTCTCTAATATCAATTTCCGCAAATAATCCGACCCGATTTTATGCCCGTCGTGCACAATGTGAGGGATTGCAAAAACATCTATGCCAAGCTCTGCGCCAACTTTTTTTGCCAGCTCAACATTGCCTTTTCCACCTGCCCCAAAACGATATTCCTGCGCCACAACCATTGCATGGGCGTTGAGTTGCTTACTCAAGATCTCCCTCATAAACATTTCCGGCGTAGTTTGCGCAAATTCGTCATCAAAATCCAGCTCTATATAATAGTCAATGCCCATTTTTTGGAAAATTTCAAATTTCTCTTTGGGGTCAAGTATGGTCTGAAAATGTTTCCCTGTAAAATATGACATGGGATGGGGCGCAAATGTCAAAACAAGAGTTTTTAAATCTTTTTCGGCAGCGACACGCTTTAGTTCGTCAAAAATGGCCACATGTCCACGATGCACACCATCAAATTTCCCTATAGAAACAGCCGTTTTGGCTGATATTATCGCAGATTTTCCAGTGAAATGCTTCACAGCACGCTCACTCCTTTGTTAGCAACATTGTTTTTGGACGCAAATGAGTGCCGTCAGAATGATAAATACCTGCCAAGCTACCCTTGTGGTCAAAAACAAGGCATTGTCCAAACTCTAATTTATTTCCGTTTTCAATGTATTTTTGCGAATCAATGTTCATTGTAATTTTTGGCAAATGTGCCAAGGCACTTTCCATGGGCATTATTATATTTTCCAGCCCACCGCTTTCGGCGAGCTTTTTTAGCTTGCCCAAAGTTATTGCATCATCCAGCATAAAATTGCCGCTTTTTGTGCGTAGTAACTCACCCATATGGGCAAATGTCCCTAAAATTTCGCCCAAATCGTGGCATAATGTACGAATATACGTTCCTTTTGAACAATCCACACGAAGTACGAAAGTTTGCGGTGTTGCATCCAAATCCCAGCGAGCCACTTCTAAATTACTAATTGTAATTTGCCTTTGCTTACGCTCTACTTCCACACCCATTCGTGCCTGCTCATAAAGCCTTTTACCGCCAACTTTTATCGCAGAAAACATGGGCGGGATTTGTGATATTTCACCTAAAAATTGCTCCAAAGCTAATAGAATTTCGGGTTGCTCCGCTCGTTTTTCGCTTTGTTCAATCACATTTCCGTGAGCGTCTTGAGTATCTGTCGCACTTCCCAGCACAACCTTTGCTATATACTGCTTGTCCGCCCCCATTATATAATCTGCTATTTTGGTTGCTTTGCCAAGACATATAGGCAAAACCCCTGTTGCCTGCGGGTCTAATGTGCCTGTATGCCCTGCTTTGCTTTTCGTTAAACGTTTCACAATTTGCACTACATCGTTTGATGTGAAGCCACGCTCTTTGTAAATATTAATTATTCCGTTATACATCGCCGTTCACAACCTTTTGCAAATGAGCAAGAACCCTTGCAATGCCCTCGTTAAGGTCTGATTCAAAGCTGGCGGCAGCCGCAAATTTATGCCCTCCGCCGCCAAAAGCTGTGGCAACGATGTTCACGTCCACATCACGCCCTCGAAAGCTCGCTTTTATTCGCCCATTTGTGCGTTCTGTAAAAAATATTGCAGCCTTTGTGCCTGCTATATTCATTAGGTGTTCGGCTATTCCGTCTAGATTTGCGTAGTCTGCACCTGTTTGGTTTAAGTCACTTTGAGATACGATAGTATATGTTATGCCATCCAAAAATTTTATATTTTGCAAGGCGCGGGTAAAAATAGCATTTTCAACTTTAGTGCGGCTGTGCATCACCCTTTGCTGTATAGTCCCAAAGTCTATACCTACTTCCATTAGGTATGCAACAATACGCATTGTTTTTGGTTTGGTGGCAGTATAGCGAAAAATACCTGTATCACTAACAATTCCCATATACAACGCTTCTGCAATATCTTTACAAATTTTAACATGCGGTTGCAAAATTTCATAAATCAGCTCGCAGGTAGAGCCTGTGGAGGCATCCACAAAATTGTACAAAGCAAATCCATTATTACTTATATGATGGTCAATATTTATCGTAGTTTCGGCACGATAAAAAATGTCGTCAGCAAAAGCTATACGGCTAAAATCGCCGCAATCCACCGCAACAAAAACGTCAACAGGCATTGTTGCTTTGTCGCCGTTAAAAATAAACTCTTTTCCACGCACAACATCCAGTTTTGGGTTGTATTTGTCCAAAACTACTTTTGGGGTCAATCCTTGCGCATCAAGGGCAAGAGCCAACGCAAAAGCAGCCCCCACCGCATCTCCGTCTGGACCGTGGTGGGCGGCTATCACTACATTTTCGCCGTTTTTTGTTAGTTGCTGCCAAATTTCAGCTGGGCTTGGCATTATTCGTCGCCCTCTTTTGCCACATCATCAAGCATTTGATTAATGCGGAAGCTGTGGTCAAGGGAGTCATCTAAAATAAATGTAAATTCTGGAGTTTGACGCAAATTGATGGCAGATGCTATTGTGCTGCGAATGTGTCCTTTTGCGGACTCAATAGCTTCCATTGTTTTTTGTTTTTGCTCGTCATCTCCCATTACGCTGATAAAAGCCTTGCAAAACTTCAAATCAGCAGTGGTTTCAACACGCACACAGCTGGTCATTGCTTGAAAGCGCGGGTCTTTTATGCCTGCACGCAAAACTACATTAAGCTCGTTTTGAATTTCTTCGTTTACTCTTATTAGTCTTCTGTCACGCATTATTAATTCCTCCTATGACGTTCTATGAAGTTCTTTTTATTTCCACCATCTCAAAGGCTTCAACCACGTCGCCTTCTTTTATGTCATTATATCTGCTAAATACCAAACCGCACTCATAATTCGTCAGCACTTCACGTACATCGTCTTTAAAGCGGCGCAGGGTGTCTAATGTGCCTTCGTATACAACAATATTATCACGAAGCACACGAACTTGCGCATTGCGGGTAATTTTACCGTCTGTAACATACGCACCGCCAATAGTACCAATGCCAGAGGCTTTGAAAATTTGGCGAATGGTGGCATGACCCAGTACCTTTTCCTCAAAAATTGGGTCAAGCATACCTATCATAGCGGCTTTTACATCATCAATCGCATTATAAATTACACGGTATAGGCGGATGTCCACTTGATGCTCTTCTGCCACACTTTTTGCAGCGGCTTCCGGGCGCACGTTAAAGCCGATTATAATGGCGTTTGAAGCAGATGCCAGCATAACATCGGATTCTGTAACAGCACCAACGCCCCCAAGAATTGTGCGTATGCGCACTTCTTCGTTAGACAACTTTTCAAGACTTGCCTTAACTGCTTCAACCGAGCCGCCAACGTCGGCTTTGATAATAAGGTTAAGCTCTTTCATCTTGCCGGCTTGTATTTGGCTGAAAAGGTCATCAAGCGACACCTTTTGAGGTGTTTCTTCAAGCATTTTAACACGCTGTTTGGAGATGATATTTTCCGCAACATAACGTGCTTCTTTTTCACTTTTTGCCGCAAAGAACAAATCGCCAACAGCAGGAACGCTTGTTAAGCCTAAAATTTCAACAGGAATGGACGGACCAGCCGTTGTAACCTTTTGTCCTTTGTCATTTACCATTGCACGGACTCGCCCATGGGCGGCTCCTGCAACAATAGGTTGCCCAACTTCAAGCGTGCCTGATTTTACCAATACTGTGGCAACGGGCCCTCTGCCTTTGTCAAGCTGAGCTTCAATAACTGTTCCTCGTGCATTTTTATTAGGGTTTGCTTTATATTCTTTCATATCAGTTACAAGCAGAACCATTTCGAGCAGATTTTCCAAACCGTCACGAGTCTTTGCAGATACAGGAGCCATAATGGTTTGCCCTCCGTATTCTTCTGCAATAAGCTCGTATTCAGTAAGTTCCTGCATGACACGGCTTGGGTCTGCGGCTGGTTTGTCAATTTTATTGATGGCAACAATTATTTCTACCCCAGCAGCTTTTGCGTGGCTTATAGCTTCTATTGTTTGAGGCATAACGCCGTCATCTGCCGCTACCACCAAAATAGCAATATCTGTAACTTGTGCACCACGCATACGCATTGCTGTAAACGCCTCGTGTCCGGGTGTATCAAGGAAAGTAATCGGGCGGTCGTTAATTGTAACTGTGTAAGCACCAATATGTTGCGTAATGCCGCCCGCTTCGCCCATAACAACGTCTGTTTTTCGTATAGCATCAAGTAGGCTTGTTTTGCCGTGGTCAACGTGTCCCATTACAACCACAACAGGCGGACGCTCTTTAAGCATCTCTTCGCCTTCTTCTTCCTCAGCAAAAACTTCCTCAAGAATGTCAACTTCGACTTTTAGCTCGGCAAGTATATTGTATTCAATAGCAATTTCTTCGGCCTTTTCAAAGCTAATTTCCTGAGCCAGTGTTATCATCTCGCCTTTTTTGAAAAGGTTTTTGACAAGCTCTGCGCCTTGTTTGTTCATCACTTCTGCCAATTCTTTTAATGTAAGAGTCGCAGGAATTTGGATGACTTTTGGCTCGTCAGATTTTTGCGCTTGTTTTGACGTTTTGCGCATATCAATAGCTACTTCACGGTCATTGCTTCGTGGGTCGTGTCTGCGGTCTTTTTTGCCCGCCTCCAATTTCTGCCTTCTTCCGTGCTTATCTGGCGGAGTTTCTGTCGTCTTTTTATCGCCCAGCTTACCTTTGCCGCCAAAGCCGCCGCTTGCTCTTCCGCCGCCAACTGCTGGAATTTCCTGCCTAAACCCGCCGCTTCCGCCTTGTGGGCGTGCGCCGCCGTCTTTTCTGCCCCAGTCTTGTCTTGCGCCGCCTTGACCTTGCGGACGCTGACCTTGTGGTCTGTCGCCTTGTGGGCGTGGTGGGCGGTTGCCGTAATTCGGTCTGTCGCCGCTGCCTTGGGGTCTTGGGGGTCTGTCGCCGCCCTGCCCTTGGGGGCGTGGTGGGCGGTTGCCTTGCCCCTGCCCTTGGGGGCGGTCGCCATATTGCCTTGGGGGTCTGTCGCCTTGTCCTTGGGGGCGCACGGGGCGTGGGAGTGGTTTTCCGTCTGGTCCAAGAGGACGTTCTCTGCGTGGCAGGGGTTTTCCGTCTGGACCTAATGGACGCTCACGTCTTGGTAATGGGTTTCCGTCAGCGTCCAAACGTGGTGGACGTGGTATTGGGTTTCCGTCTGCATCTAGGCGCACGGGGCGTGGGAGTGGCTTTCCGTCTGGTCCAAGAGGACGTTCTCTGCGTGGCAGGGGTTTTCCGTCTGCGTCTAAACGCGGCGGGCGTTGTTGCCCCTCCGCTTTCTCTGCTTCGATTTTTACCTCATTTTTTGCAGCTTTTGGTTGCTCTTCTTGCTTTTTTACATCAGAAACTTGGGCATTGACATTGAAATGCTTTTTTACCTTGTCAATATCCCCTGCTTCCAAGCTCGCAAAATGCGTTTTTGCTTCTATATTTAGTTGGGGCAAAAATTTCATTATGTCTGTCGACCCTACCCCTATTTCTTTTGCTAGTTCATGAATTCGCTTTTTGGACATATCTCTTTCGCCCGCCGCCCTTTCTCAATTAATTCCAAAATTTTGGTAACAAAGCCTGTATCGGTTATAACCAGCGTAGCTCTGTTATTCATACCAATATGTGCCGAGACCATCTCCTTATCAAAAAGACTGTGTATTGGTACATTGTAATAGCTTGTTTTGTCGGCAAATTTCTTTTTTGTGTTATCGGATGCATCCGTTGCCACCAAAACCAGCTTTGCCGCACCGCTTCTTATCGCCTTTACACAACCGTCTTCTCCTGTTATAATTTTGCCAGCCTTTTTTGCCAAAGCCAACATAGATAAAATTTGTTTTTCATTAGGTAACATCTATTAACCTGCTTTCGTCAGATTTTTGAGCATAATTTTTCAAAGATTGGTGCTTGACGAAAACGGGCGTACCCATAGGTACGGACGTTTTTGGCAAGTGCCGAGATTTGGGAAATTTGCCAAAAAGATGATGGAATGAGGTTAATAGATGTTGCCATTAGTGTTTTTCATATTATCTCACGTATTTCATCATAAATTTTTTGTGGCACTTTGCCTTTGAAAGATCTATCAAGTCCCCGGCTTTTTTCGAGCATTTTCAAGCATTTCTCGTCTTTGCAAAGATACGCACCACGCCCAGAGGCTTTGCCTGTTTCATCTATACAAAAGTTGTCTTCGGGTGTTTTAACAATACGCAATAATTCTCTTTTGTCAATCATTTGTCTGCAGCCAACGCATCGTCTTTGAGGGTGTGTGTTCCGTGAACCTGCCGCACCTTTTGTTTTATTTATTTTTATCACCCTCTACGCCATCGTCAGACCGCTGTTCATCTTCATCGTCGTAGTATTCGTCGTCATCGTAATACTCGTCATCGTCGTAGTATTCGTCGTCATCGTAATACTCGTCATCGTCGTAGTATTCGTCTTCACTGGAATATTCGTAAAACTCTGCAGCTGCTTCGGCATATTCATTAACATCGACACGCTCTTCGGAAGTTTCAGCTTTGTAGTCCAAATAATCCTCTGGTAAGACAAACTCTTCTTCGTCCGACTTGCTTTGTGATTTAATATCAATTCGGTATCCCGTCAACTTTGCCGCAAGCCGAGCATTTTGCCCCTCACGTCCAATGGCTAAAGAAAGTTGATTATCAGGCACTACAATTCTTGCCATTTTACCAACCTCTTCAATGCGTACAGCCAAAACAATGGCTGGCGAAAGGCTTGATGCAATAAATTCACGCGGGTCAGCAGAATAGTTTATAATGTCGATTTTTTCTCCATTAAGCTCCGATACAACCATATTTACACGTTGCCCGCTTGTGCCAACGCAAGAGCCTACTGGGTCTACATTTTCATTTTCAGAGCTAACTGCAATTTTTGTGCGAAAGCCCGCTTCGCGTGCTACAGCCTTTATGACTATTGTTCCGTCTGCTACCTCTGGCACTTCTTGCTCAAAAAGACGCGCAACAAGCTCTGGATGCGAACGTGAAACGCTTATCATTGGTGCTGAGCGGTTGCCTTCACGCACATCCAGCACAACAACTTTTAGGCGTTGGTTTTGGAAATAATCCTCACCTGGCATTTGTTCCACAGGCAACATTATTAGCTCTGTTTTTCCTGATGAAACAAATACATTGCGCTTTTCAATCCGCTCTACAATACCGCTAATGAGTTTTAATTCACGGTCTTTATATTCGCCAATAATCATATTTCGCTCGGCTTCACGCAATTTTTGCACCACAACCTGCTTTGCAGTCTGTGCTGAAACCCTCCCAAATTCTTTTGGGGTCACAATTATGTCAACAACATCGCCTATATTATATTCCTTGCTTATCTCTTTTGCATTAATCAACGAAATTTCAAGATTGCTGTTTTCCACTTCTTCCACAACGATTTTTTGCGCAAGCACCTTGATTTCGCCCGTTATTCTGTCTATTGTGGCCCGAATATTCTCGCTTGTGCCAAAGTGCTTTTTACATGCAGACAAAAGTGATGTTTCTATTGCTTCAAAAAGCACCTCCTTATCTATGCCTTTTTCCTTTTCAATCAGATGAATTGTTGTAACCAATTCGCTGCCTCCAGGCATCGTACATACCTCCAATATATTTAGAACCAAAGTCAATGAATATCCCTTGGGTTCTTAAAAATTATTCTCTAAACAATAGCAAAGAGCGGACACATGCCCGCTCTTGCCACAAAATATGATAAGAACACAATCATTATAGCACAGCTTTAAAACGATTGCAAGCCTTTTTTCGTAGTTTTTTCCAAAAAACTTCTCACATCATGGTCTGCGTTAGACTTGCAAGACATATGCGACATATGTGTGCATTCCGCACAAAGTCCAAAGGGACGCAACGCCTGCTCGCGGCGTATCCCAAAAACACCTTGCGGACAAACCGTATTTTGCATTTCTTCCACTCGTTTCACATCTTTCAGCTCCCGTCCTTAATTCATATCTCTATTGTTGCCGCTCGTATTCTATTTTAATCCTCTGACTGCATATACTTGTAGCAATATAAATTTTTGACAAGCAAAGGTGGAACAATATGAATTATTTTAGGCGTTTTTTCACTTTAACAACCGGCTCTCAAAGCAGCAGGCGTGATGCAACGGGTCGTGTTGTGTTAGAAGCCAGAAATGACGTGGTAAAAACCACGGTTTTTTTGCAAGATGTGCAAGAAGGAGCATATAGGCTTGTAGCTTTTTCAAAGGAAGGTTTGGCGGCAGACATAGGGGCAGTTATTATAAACGAAAAAGGTCGTTTTGACGGCAAATTTGAACTTAACAGAAAGTCTGTTGCAGGCTCGGGCTTGGCGGCAGAAGATGTTGAGGGCATGACGATTATCACACCTCCAAACGGCACGGATTTTTCTGTTGTTTTGTCGGGGTTTTTGTCAGAGCCGTTCCCTTTGCGGGCAAATTTACATTTTGATCAGCCGAAAATAGCCGCATCTGAAATAATTGAAGATGATGCCGAGGATGAAGTAGCGGAAATGGTAGAGGAAATAATAAATGAAGTGGTTTTGGACGAAATTATGGAGGAAATTACGGAGGATGCGCCAGAAACATCCATAGAAATTGCAGAAGAGACCTCGGAAGACTACGTCGAAGAAATAGAGGATGTTGAAGATAATGAAACTGTGGAGGAAGTAGAGCTCGAAGTTCAAGAACAAGCTCCTGCACCTACCTATCCTTTTTCGGATTTTGAGCATAGCCACAAAATGCCTCCTAGTCAAAATGAGCGAATAGATAGATTTTTTGGCGGCCGCAATGCCGTGGATGTATTTAAAAACCACGAACCAAAAACAGACTGGGTTGCCGCCAGCCTTGTTGACGTACAAAATTTGGGACTTTACACCGATACTGTCAAAAATAACGAGCTTATCACAGAAAAAGCAAAACAATACAGGCATGTTTTGCTTGGGCGCACCGCAGAAAACCGCTATATTTTAGGAATTCCTGATGTCCTTGAAAAAAATCACAATATAACCGCACAAAGCGGCTTCACCGCTTTTAAAACTTGCAATCCCGACTCGCAAACCCAAAGCGGGCATGGGTATTGGATAATGGAGCTATAACAAAAAATCAACCAGAAAACCGCATCAAACCGATGCGGTTTTTGCATGTATACGAATAATCTCAGTCATAATGAAAAATTTTCATTTTTGAGTACATATTTTGGTATATCGCTATTGACAATCGTCAATTACTAGGATATACTAATAGTAACACAAATTTTGGAAGAAAAGTAGGGTTGATTTTTGCACAAAAGTGTGCATGATTTAAACGGCTGCCATTCGGCTGCCTCCCTTGTCAAACTTGCTAAATAGCAAGCATCAAATTATTATCTTAATTTAAAGGTGATGAATTTACATTAATGGAGGTGTTTCAAAAATGAAACAAAAAACATTGGTTACCATGATTGTAACTTTAGTTTCACTTCTCAGCTTTGCTCTTGTTGTGTATGGAAATGTTATGGAAGAATTTCAAGATGACATTTTAAGGCAAATCCAACTTTATGAAGAAAGAGTTGAATTTGAAAATAGGGTAAGAATTGAGGCTTCTGATGAAAGCATTGAATTGCAGATATCTGAGGGGACACTTCAAATAGTATCTTTGTGGGAGTTGTTTTTAAGCAACCATCCAAATCAAATCAACTTGACAAGATTAGATTCAAGATTTGAAACTGATTTTGTTATTCCAAATATTACTTTCTTTGCAACTCCAGAGCTGGGTCAGCCCCATTTTCGCATAGGGTTAGAGAGTGAGCCAACAGACCGAGATATTGAATTTATTTTAGATTTTACAGGCATTCCTAGAGATAGAGTACAATTTAATGTTATCTATTTTGTGCGACAAGGTCTTTCGATAGAAGATTTAGACCCTGAAAATCCTTTGCATCAACCTCTTATTCACTCCCTGTTGTATGCAGAAACCTATATGCACACTTACTATGATGCAAATATCGAATATTATGGTTTAACGCTTTATCCTACTTCTGTTGGTAGTGTTTCTATGGGTCAAATGATTTTTGTTCCAAGCATTGGCAGTTTTTTTACCGTGGGTCATCCCACTAACAATCAAGGAAGAACTTTTGTTACAGCTCCTCATCGCGCTATACCTCATCAAATGTCGGTTCTTTTGTCGAATCGTTCTCTTACTACAACAGGTTCGCAAATAGGAAATCTCACGGGAAGCATTTTCAATAACCAAGTGGACGTTGGCTTTATAACCACCTTACAAAACATTACTATTTCCACTAATTTACCCGATCTCGGTATGGGAATTACAAACTTTAGGGCTACGCCGTTTGTGGATTCTCGGGTTAGGTCATACAGAGGTATGAGTGGTGTGCAAATAACTTATATCTCAAGCACAAATGGAACTGTCGAATTTCAGCCTGGTGATATAGGAACAAATAAAATTCTTACCTTTCACGATGGAGTGAGTCAAAGCGGAGATAGCGGAGCTGCTTTGATACGCGTTGGGGGCATCAATGTAGAAGTTTTGGGTACTCGTGCGGGACTTGGAAGGAGTAATATTGGATTTATGATGGGAGTTTATACACCGACTACAAGATATTAAACGGATAGGCGTACTTAAAGTACATATTTAGACAAATAGCAATTCCTTGCTTTTGCTAAAAACCATCCCATTGATTGGGGTGGTTTTTAGCTATGCTTCTAAACCTCCTTAATTTTTACAGTAGCACTATATGTATTAATTTTAGATTCACACGATTTGTCGCTGTGTCGTATTATGAACAAAAAACTTCAAAGGGGTGTCCTATGACCTGCAAAAATTGTGGAAAAGGCATTTATCATGGCATAGAACTTTGTTTTCAATGTCAAAAAAATCCTGACAGCACAAAGATTGGGCAAGTGGAGCAGGATGAAATGTTGGAAGGTGAAATGGTTGAAACTACAGGCGAGCGAAGCTACGACGGCAGTTATTTAGAAAAAATTCACGTATATTTTGGTGGTTCACTTTTTTTGGCTGGCGTGCTGTTGTATTCAATTCCGATTGTTCTTAGAGTTTTCTCTGGGTCTAGTGTTGTCGCACTGGCTATTCATTTAGTGCCAGCAATCGGTTTACTTATGTCGTTTGCCGCCGCAAAGCACCCAAATCATCCAGAGAGGACATTGGCGGCTATCAAAGTTATTAGAGTTGGTGTAATAATAGGATTAGTTTTAATGTGTATTTTTTGGCTTTCGGGATTACAAGCCTTTGTTTCTTTAATCGGACTAGGAGATGGAATGCTTTTAGCTGTACCTTTTGTGGTGATGCTGGCTAGTGTTTCGGCAATTATTGCATTTTATTACATACCTTTCATACGTATACTTAATTGCATACAATATGGTGTTTCTTGCAATGAATTTAAACCATTACGTGGTTCAATTCCTTTTGTAGTAATGTCATCGTTAAACATAATCTTCAACATTGTAAGTATATTTTTGCCAAATAATTTTGCGCAATTTCTATCACATCAATCTAATTCTAGTATAGTGTTGGACACCGTGTCAATTTCTTCAATTAATAGCACTTTTACTGTAATATCAAGCACAGGGGTTGTTGTTTGCCTTGTTGTGCTGTGGAAGTTTAACAAAAGTATACAAAAACCATCCCATTGAGTTGGGATGGTTTTTTGTTATGCTTCTAAACTTCCTTAATTTTTACAGTAGCATTAGATGTATTAATATTCAGCTTCACACGGTTTGTCGCTGTGTCATAATTAATGGACTTACCGCTTACATAATTTTTGGAAATTTCGCTGACAACAAGGTCTGATAGCTTACATTCGCAACGGGCATTGGAGGTGGAGGCTTGCAGTTTAACCGCCGTGCCTTGCGGTATAGACACATCAACCCCGCCGTTTGATGTGGTTGCTTCAATAATACGCTCTATGGCAGCAGTTCCGGGCTTTGACGCAAGAGATGATGCCCTAAAATCACTCGGTGGGTATTGGCTGTTCGTTGTGCTGTGGTGTGTTTCGGAAGGGTTTGTGCCAAAAGCATTCTCTATTTTTATGCCGCTATTGCTTGTTTTAAGGTATAGCTGCTCTACGTCAATATTTTCTGTTTCTATCTTTGAATTGGAAGTGGTAAGGCGTGCTACCTTCGCTTTGGTATTCTCCATTTCTATTTTGGAATTGCTCGTCTTTGCGGTGATGGCATTTGCGCTTACCCCTGCAATCTCGATTTTAGAGTTTTTGGTCAAAAGTTCGACATCGCCTGCATTTACATTGTGCAGCTCCACCTTTGAATTTTTGCTTTCTCCGTGCAAATGACCTATAAATACCCGTGGCACACGGCATTCTACGCTTAAGGACCTCACGGCATTGTAGTCGTACAAAAGTTCGTAATTGCCATTTTCCTCATTTACGTGAACCCGAGCATTATCCCGCTTTCCGCTGTATTTAATTTCCATTTGTATTGTATCGCCGTCATAACCCTCAATTTCCACCGGGGCATTTTTGCCAAGAATTTTAAGGGAATTAATGTCTGATGCAATCCGGTCTGACGTATATGTTACAATGGTTTTGTTGCGGCTTACTCCAAACATATTTGATAGGTTAATATTAATATCCACATCATCCACCGCATCAAGGGCATCGCTCAATGCATTACGTATGGTGCTGCCAATATCGGAAAATCCGTAATTTGCAGATTTGTTGCGGTTATTGTTATTGTTGTTTGTGGTGCAGCAATCGTCATCATCCCCGTCACAATCACATTCATCATCATGGTCATTCTTGTGTATTATTACCCCCCGAATTGCTTCTTCGTCAGGCACTTGGCGCAATAATGCCATTGCTTCGTCCACGCTAACTTTCCCCTCTTGCAGCATCTCTAGTATTTTTAGTCTTTCTTTGCTCATAATTCATCCTCCTCATAATAATTAGATTTAAACACGGCACAGCGTGCTTTTGAAAATATGCATGTTTCACGCATTTTTCAAAAGTGCGTGGTGTCGATGTTTAATCGCAATTAGTGTCATTTTTAAACTTTATGACTATAATGTCCAGCCTGCTATTGGGCTGGCGGCTTGCTGGTTAATTGCATCTTGTGCGGCGTTGCGGTCTGCGTTAAAATTCGCATTGCTGTTTATCATTTCTTTTACCTTCACAATAATTTTTTTCATATTAAATTCCTCCTGTAATCTTTTTAATTTGATTTTTGTCAAAAAATGGTATAAAATTTTCTATAATTTCTATTTCATCTGGGTTAGTTAGGGCGGCAAAATGCTCTGCCATAATATCTCTATGCTTGCGGTTAAAGGCGGGCATGATGTCTTCTATTGTATCAAACCTGCCTTCACCAAGCAGTTTTTGCAATGCAGCCGTTTTCATATCGTTTGAAAGATGTGTGATAATGCCTTCTAGCAAGTCGTAATCCCTGCGGTGCAATATATGCTCAATAACCACCGCCTTATGGACGTTTGAAGCATAAGGCAACAATTCGTCCAGCACCATTCCATAGTCGTCTATACTCAAAATTATTTTTATAAGCTCGGATTTTTGCGTGTTGTTAAGATACACGAAAAAATCAAGGCTAATATCAAGGTCTTGCATTTGTTTTAGCTTTCCCATTTGGGTTAGCACTTTGTCAAAGAGCTTGTTATCTATCAAGCTGTTAAAATCTATTTCTCCTTCGATACTAGCATCTTCTGCTTTTCCTGCTGATAATATCTCGTCAATGCTTACTTGCAGTATCCGTGATAAATCTGGCAAAAATGCAACATCGGGCATATTTTCGCCTCTCTCCCATTTGCTAACAGCTTGGGCGGATATGCCAAGGGCTTCTGCTACATGCCCCTGTGTAAATCCCAATTCTTTTCTTGATGTTTTTAAGAAATTACCAACACCTCCAATGTCCACAACGTTTCGCACCCCCCTTTGTTTGATGTTTTCCGCTTTCTATTAATATAATACCACCCCATGCCGAGCTTTGCAATAAACCAAAGGTTGATTTTTTGGTTTAGTTTTGTTATACTAGTTATATGGAAAAATATGGGATTACAAAATACCGATTAAATAAAAAAAGGGTCGCCTTGTGTTTGCTTTGTTTTGCGGCTGTAATGCTTTTGTTATGGGAAGTGTTTGGCGCAGGGCTTTTATTGTGGCGTGCGCAAATAGAATTTGTTCCAACTTTGGAAGTAAAAACTGAGCAGATAAATTCAACACATATTACAAGCCATGGAGTTTTTTTGATAAACGACTCTGTAATTAGTTTTTATAACAGCCGCGGCGAAAGGGTTTTTACGCACAAACACGGTCTTATCAACCCAAGAACGTTTACTAGCCAAAATGGTGATTTTGTGGCAGTGGCATCAGTTGGAGGCAATATTGTCAACCTATACAGTGTTGCGGGTTTTATCTTTACTTCAATAACTCCATACCCCATTTCCAATTTAGCCGTCAATAACTATGGGGTAATTGCTGTAATTCTCCGCAATAATGATAGCAGTCATGTCGCATTGTATAACCTTTCGGGATATAGTGAGCAACTTATTAACTTTGACACAAGCCGCTCGGTGCCAATGGCAATACGTTTTTCACCATGCGGAAAAAATTTAGCAATCGCTCTTACGGAAGTAAACATGGCGGGCGTACTATCACGTGTAAAGTTGGTTTCAGCCGCCTACGGTAATATTTTAGCAAAATCTAACGATATTGAAAGGCAAATTATTGGTCAACTACATTATATGGAAGGTAATATTCTAGTGGCTGTGTCTGATGCTCAAATTTTTGGTATAGATGCCCCATCGGGCTACGTGGTTTGGGCAATGCCCCTTGCCAATCGTGTTTCCGCTTCATATTTTGACGAGAACCTTTTTGCAATCATCCACAACAATGTTGAAGTGTACAATGCAGACGGGATAAAAGTTTTTTCTGTCGAAAAAGACAAGCCCTCGCATGTATTCATTAGTAACGGACATATAATTGTTGTAGACAGCGAGGGAATTTTTGGGTATAATGTAAATGGTGACATTTTGTGGCGGTTGTCTCCAAATGCCGATAGCATTGTATCCATCGGCTTTTTGAACAATTTGCAGCAACTTGTCATTATACAGCAAGGCGGAATACGTTTTTTTGAAAGGAGATAATTTTTTGAACTGGCTTGACATTTTAGTAATTTTAATAATGGCTGCCTGTATTTTGGGCGGAATGTGGCGTGGTTTCATACGCGCCATACTTGGCTTTACCAGCTTCATTATCGCCATTTTTCTAACAAACTTACTCTATCCTTCGCTTGGGCGTTTTTTGCGTGGCATTGACGGTCTTTACGCATCCATGTCTACGTCAATTTCCCGTATGTTAAATTTGGAGGGACGTTTTGAGCAAGGCATACATGGTACATATACTCAATTTATAGAAAATTTGCCTTTGCCTGCCGCCGTCCGTGACACTTTATTGCAAAATTATTCCGACCAAACTGTTGCAGAATCCCTTAACGCAACAGGTGTGGTTGACTATATATCAGGTTTTTTAGCTGGTCTTGCCATTAATATAATTGCGATTGTTGTCGTGTTTGTGCTGGTTTTAATAGGGCTGGCGGTTTTGTCCCGCTCTCTTAACCTTGTGGCGAAGCTGCCTGTTATACGAACATTAAATAAACTGCTTGGAGCAGCCGTCGGTGCTGTTTTTGGACTTTTGCTCACTTGGCTTGTGCTTGGCATTGTGGTGGTGTATTTTTCTGCAAATTCTGCGACAGACATGCAGGCTTTGCTCGAAGCATCTGTTATAGCAAGACCTATAAACGAAGCAAATTTCATGTTACATTTTATACTGCGCTTATTCCCTTAAGTAAACGCAGATTTACTCCGCAAAGCAAAACCCACGGTCAAAAGCCGTGGGTTTGAATAATTACTTGCCGCTATTGTTGCCGGTTTTGTTACCACCAGTGTTGTTGTGGTCTTGGCTGTGGTCTTGTTGACCGCCTTGGTTGCCGCTTTTATTGTTATTTTTATTATCCACCTCGCAAACCTCCCTTCGGTTTGGTAATTCTTGCAATAGTATTATTTTCAAACATTAGCAAAATTATACACAAGTTTTTTAGCTATAATTTCACTTCGGGGGCATTTCAATGAAAAAAAAGGTTGTAATGGCAATGAGCGGCGGCGTGGACTCCTCTGTTGCCGCATATTTACTCATAGAGCAAGGCTATGAAGTCATTGGTATAACAATGTCTGTTTGGCAAAGCGAAACTGCAGAAGAAATTGCAGCACGTAGTGGATGCTGTGGAATGACTGCTGTTGAGGATGCCCGATACGTTTGCTCACAGTTAAACATCCCCCATTATGTGCTTAATTTTCGGGATATTTTTCGCCAAAAAGTCATTGACGGATTTGTGTCAGAATATCTTGCAGGGCGTACGCCAAATCCTTGTATTGCCTGTAATCGTTACGTAAAATGGGAATACCTTTTCGCTAAAGCAAAGGTTTTGGGGGCGGATTTTGTTGCCACTGGGCATTATGCCACCATTGCACAGCACCCCGACACAAAACGACTTACCATACAAGCGTCAGAATCCGCAAAAGACCAAAGCTACGCTCTATATAATCTTTCGCAAGAAGCTCTTGCGAAAACGCTTTTTCCTATCGCCGATATGCCAAAAGATGATGTGAGGAAAATTGCTTACGACAAAATTGGGCTGCGTGTGGCGCACAAGCCCGACAGTCAAGAGATTTGCTTTGTGCCATACCGTAATCACGCCTCTTTTTTGGAAGAATATCTCGGACAGCCCTTGCCCATGGGCAGCTTTGTGGATGAAAGCGGCAAAATTCTTGGACAACACAGCGGCATTGGACGCTATACCATTGGTCAGCGCAAGGGGTTGGGCGGCTTTGGCGTGCCTATGTTTGTTAAGGCAATTAATGCACAAAGTTGCGAGGTGGTTCTGACCTCGGACGAAAATGCCTTGTTTTTTGATGAAATGACCATTTGCGACCTAAATTTTATGTCTCACAAAAATATTGATGACGGCATGGAGGTTTTTGGAAAAATACGTTATGCCCACAAAGCCGCCCCTTGCACAATTTCTCTTCAAGACAAACAAATTATTGCAAAATTTAAACAGCCCCAACGTGCGATAACGCCGGGGCAGTCTGCTGTTTTTTATGATGCTCAAAACCGCATTGTTTGCGGCGGGATTATTCAATAAAAATTTTTGCTAATTTATAACCAAAGGTGCGTTAGAGGTGGATAATTCCATATCCACTTTTTTTAATGCACTGTTATAATTCGCTGATTTTGCTTCCACAAATGATTTTTCGTTGCGGGCGTAGTCCATGCTAACCAACCCCAATTTAACCGCATCCAAAGCCGCATGAGCTTTTATATTGTAGCCTATGGTGGTATATGTCGGCAACACAAGGTGTAGTTTTCCATTGCCCGTTTCAATATTCCATGTGTAGTTGTCGTGGGCATTAAGCGTTGCAACCTGCATGTCTATTGCACCATTGAAAGTATTCGCCTTTAAGATTCCGATGTCAACTTTACTAATAGACATTGCTCCGTTGAAATTTTCAACAGTAGCATTTTTTGCAACAACATCTTTAAGGGCAAGATGCCCGTTATTAGACTCTACTGTCAAATTTTCTGTATTAACCCCCACTACCTCAGTCTGTCCATTCATATTCTCAATAAAAACATGCGTGGCATCCACCGTCGCAAGACTCAAATCGCCATTAATGGTTGTAATTTTTATATTATTAAACATAGTTTCCGGCACAAAAGCATCAATGCAAACACGGTCAAAATCATTCTCGTCAAAAGACAAATAATATTTGTTGCCCAATGTGGTAAGTGCGGCCTTTGCTCCCGCCCGTTTTGCAATAGTAAAAATTTTTGCAGAAATTTTATCGCCATTGTAGCCCTTTACAAGGACTTGTCCGTTTAGCCCCGATAAATTAAGCTCTGCGCCGCCTTCTGTAACCTTTATTTCTATAACCTCTTCCACGCCGCCCGTTTTTGCGGCTGGCTTTGGAGAGGGGGCGGCAGCTTGGCTGCCTATGCTGCTGGTAGGCGGCTCGTAGGAGCTGGACTTTGACCCATGAGATGATAGGCTTTTAGAAATGCTCTCTGCCGCAGATGCCGTCTTGCTCACCACAACCTCGGCCGCTTTTTTAATTTTTGGCTCTACACTTTTTGCAAATTCGCTGAATTTTTTACCCATACCATCTACAGCAGAAGTTGGGGCAGTAGGCGAATTTGACCTTGGGGCATCTGTTGTAACCCTTGGTGCGGGAATGGACGGCGGTGTTACCCCTTCCGTTTGTGCTAAAAGTCTTGCTGCCTCTTCTGCATTTATTTTGCCGTCTTGCAGCATTTTCAATATCATCATTTTTTCAGACTGCATATTTTGCCCTCCACAAAATCTATTTTTATTATATACGCATTTTCACAACATAAGTTTATAACATTTTTGCAAAAAAAGCAAGAATGGTTTGCAAAGTTTGCGCATTTGTGATACAATACTATAAAATGGTGATTTTTTGGAGGGAATGGCATGGCTGGTACAACAAAAAAACAAAATAGGCGAAATGCGATTTTGGTAACTATTCCTTTACTGGTTTTATTGGCAGTGGGCATTTTCATGGTTTCACGCTTTGTTAATTCACAGCCAGAAAGCCGCATGGTGCAAATACCCGCCATACACACGTATTTATCAGGCTCAGACGGAAGCCGCACAATTTTTGGGGCGCGTGTGGTGCTTGAAGTAGATAGCAACACAGGTAATATAAACACCCAACAAATGTATAACGAAATAAGGGCGGCGATAAACTCGTTAAGCATGGATGACGTTTCTGGCTTTGACGGCACAAATATCATGCGGGAAGCGGTGCGGGACCACATTTCCTACCACTTTGCCGAAGGTGAGCTCATTAGTATTTTATTTACAGACATTGTAAGCGACATACCTATGCAAAGGGACGAGCCGCAGCGCACCAATATAATTTTTGACGCTATTTTTGCACCAAGGTAATGCAAGCGCATAAGTCATGTATTAGATTTAATAGCATTCCTCTATTAAATCTTCCCAAAAAGCATTATTAGCCCTCCATATAGAATATGGTCTTGAATTTCCCTCATACATTCCACTATCCAAAAACACAACCCCTTTTTCAACCAAATCAATCCAAGCGGAATAATTCATAGGCTTGCCAAAACAAATTGTTGTGTAAACACCTTGGGCATTTGTTTTGCAAGTAAACCAGCCTTGGTCATTGAATTTCTGCTCAAGTTTTTGGCTTAGGGTAGTGCTTCTTTTTGTAACTGGAAATCCTTTGGGGAAGCTGCGCCCAAACCATTTTGCTAATGTTACATTATCCATATGTAGCTGATGGGGTACTTTTTGAAACCTATCTTCACGCTTGTCCTTGCTAAATGAATAATAGATGATGACATCCTCGTTATCGTCTAATAGCATTGTTTGACCGAAATCATTGTACTTGTTCATTTTAGGAAATGGACTTCCAGACCACGAGTATCTCGACTTTTCTTCGTTATACTTGCCAAACATCCTTAAAAAAGAATCTTGTTTCTCTTTGATATTTTTCCCTCCAAATAAATCCGAATATTTTGAGTTTTTATAAATATAGACATTAGCAGCCCAATCCCCAAAAGAAGTCTTTGAGCTGGTTTCATTCTTCAATTCATAGCCGTAAAGGTCTGCTTCGTTGTTTGCATTTGCCTTGATGTTGAATTGCTTTTCCAGCCAATGACCTCTTTTGCCATCATGATTTTGATTTATGCCCTCATAAGACACGGACTTGCCTTTTACATTTTCATTAAATGGCTCGATAATCTTCTGTTTGGCTTCGTTCATAATCCACCTCTTTTAAAGTTTTATTTTTGCTTGCAAAATATTCCTTCTCGTGGTATAATTGTGTCATATAGAGGACATAAAGTCCTTTTATAGCCACAAATATAAATAGGAGGCCCTTTATGTCTATTATACCAGAAGTCGACATCAATTTACAATCAGCAAGTTTATTAATTAGACAAAAAAGAAAGCGTCTAAACATGACACAAAAAGAATTAGCAGATGCAGTTGGTATGCCTAAATACGGAGATAGAACCATTAGAAGGTGGGAAAAAGAGGAAACACTCCCCTCCCAATTAGAGTTAACTTCCATATTAAACTTTCCAGAAAATATGCCATATAAAAACAATGAAGACGCACCATTAAAGATGATAGACCTATTTTGTGGCATAGGCGGGACACGGCTCGGCTTCCAATTAACAGGAAAAGTCAAGTCAGTGTTTAGCAGTGAGATTGACAGCTTTGCAATCAAAACTTACAAATCCAACTTTGGCGAAACTCCTTATGGGGATATTACTTTAATAGATGAAAAGAGCGTGCCTGACCACGATATTTTGGTAGGCGGTTTCCCTTGTCAAGCATTTAGCATGGCAGGAAAAAAATTAGGTTTTGAAGATACTAGGGGCACTTTATTTTTCGATATTGCAAGAATATTGAAAGAAAAACGACCAAAGGCATTTTTGCTTGAAAACGTAAAAAACTTAAAGAGCCACGGCAAAGGAGAAACTTTTAAGGTTATAGAAGGTACACTTAAAGATTTAGGGTACGCTGTATTTACAACGATATTCTCTTCAAAAGATTTTGGAGTTCCACAAAACAGAGAGCGTATATACATTGTTGGATTTGATATTCAGCAAGTTCCTAATTGGAATGAGTTTGCATTCCCAACACCCCCAAAGACTCAAATTTGTGTAGGTGATATTTTAGAAGATAATGTTGACAACAAATACACTATATCCGACAAACTTTGGGAAGGGCATCAACGCAGGAAGCAAGAACATAAGGATAAAGGCAATGGTTTTGGCTACTCGCTTTTTTCTAAAAACAGCCCATATGTAAATACTATTTCGGCGAGATATTATAAAGATGGAAGCGAGGTTTTAATAGCTCAAGAAAACAACAATCCCAGAAAGATTACTCCAAGAGAAGCAGCTAGACTTCAAGGATTTCCAGAAAATTTTATAATCCCTGTAAGCGATACACAGTCATATAAGCAATTTGGCAATACTGTCAGTGTGCCTGTTGTAAAGGCAATAGCAGATAATATTTTAAACATTATTTGTAAATTTTAACTGCAATAAAAAATCCCGCCATTTTCGGCGGAATTTTTACTTTCTGCGTTTTTTTGCTATGATGATAGTAATGGTTGCGGCAATAAAAACTGCAATAATTGTCACGAGAAGCGCGTTTGGGCGTGATGATGGATATGTCTTTATTTCAGCCCAAGCTATGCCAAAAGGTATAAGCACGCCTACAAAAGGCGTGTCTATTTCATATTTTTTTATCAATACACATCATCCTAAATATTTTTTAGCTTATATTCAAAAAGGGCTAAAGCCAGCTTGCTTGTTTTTTCATTGTCTTCGGGGTAGTCAAAAACAAAAGCGTGGTCAAAGCGGTAGCTTACGGTTTGGTTGTGGTCGCCGCTGCGCACAAGGCGTGCTGTCATCGAAAAAACTTGAGGGGGTTTTAATGAAAATTCTACATGATAATTTTCGCCCTGTATAAGCGGAAGTCTATTGTTTGTGGAAACGCAAAGACCTCCGTTTGAAACGTCAAAGGTAGTTTCTTTTGAAATAAGCTGTGCTGCATCTGCATTATAAATATTTACAGGAAAGCTGGCTTCTATACGCGGACTTTTTCGGCGGCTGTGTTTTTCTATTGGCGTTATTGCTGTTAGCGAAAGTGCGTATTGCCCGTTAAAAAGAGGGGTGCCGTTTAATCTCGCTTTAAACACAGCAACTTCTGCACCCTTAAAAAAGCTGATGCTTAAAACACATTCCGATGTCAAAGAATTTGCATGGACGTAAAGCTCGTCGCATTGTATTAAAAAGGTGCTTCCCCCTTCAAAATACAAAAAAGTACCCAAAAAACTTTTGTTATTAAGGCAGGTATTTTTTGTTGACAAAACTTGTATGTCCATTTTTGTGCCTTCTTCAATAAACCTAATTTCCATGCTTTGCCGCCTCCCGTCTGCTTTTGTCCATATTAACATTTATTTTACAAAAAAACAAGTGAATTTATAAATTTTGTGCGTTTTTTATTAAGACTTGAGTAAACCTGTGGTTACTTAAAGCAATGTATCGCTTGACATTTTTTGGGGTTGCGGTTAAAATGTTTAGGACTACTTTTTTCGGAGGTATATTTATGTCGGCAATAATTATGGATGGCAATGCGTTGTCAAAGCAAATTAAAAAAGAAATTAAGTTAAAAATAGAACAAGCTGGCATACGCCCAGGCTTGGCTGTGGTAATTGTGGGGGAAGATGCCGCAAGCCATGTTTATGTAAACCATAAGCAAAAAGATTGCGCCGAATGTGGCATACACAGCGAACGTTTTGCCCTTGCAGCAGATGCCGGCGAAGAAAAATTGCTTGCATTAATTGACGAATTAAACAACCGCAAGGACATTCACGGTATTTTGGTACAAATGCCGCTGCCAAAGGGTTATAGCGAACAAAAAGTCATAGAAGCCATTGCTCCTGAAAAAGACGTAGACGCTTTTACGCTGCAAAATGTGGGACGTGTTATGGTTGGTGATTACACCTTTGCACCATGCACCCCTTATGGAGTAATGAAACTTTTAGAGCATTACGGCATAGACCCTGCAGGCAAGCATTGCGTGGTCGTTGGGCGCAGCAATATTGTGGGCAAGCCGCAGGCAATGCTGATGCTCCACAAGCACGCCACAGTTACCATTTGCCACAGCCGCACCCCAAATTTGGCAGAAATAACCCGCCAAGCAGATATTTTAGTTGCCGCCGTGGGCAAAATTAATCTCATCACCGCCGACATGGTTAAGGCTGGTGCTGTTGTTATTGACGTAGCAATAAACCGTCACACAGACGGCAAATTATACGGTGATGTGGATTTTGATGCTGTTAAGGAAGTCGCAAGCCATATAACCCCCGTCCCTGGGGGCGTTGGTCCAATGACCCGTGCCGTTTTAATGCAAAATACTTTAAATGCGGCGGGGGTGAATTAAATGAGGTACCGCCAAGCAGAAGCGGGCGACATAAATATTTTAACCCAGTTGTTAGCAGAACTATATGAAACGCAAGCTCCCAGTATTTCTTACGAAGAACTCTTAAGAGAAAATCTAGCACATTTTGAAAATACAAACCAAATATTTTTTCTTGCCTTTGACGGCTATACAGCTATTGGCGTTTGCCACGCCAGCTTGCGCAATGAATACGTAAACGGCAAAGAGTTTGATGCTCCATGTGGGTATTTAGAGGCTGTTTATGTGCGTAAATCTCACCAAAGACAAGGCATAGCATCCAAACTTGTGGAATATAGCGAAGATTGGGCACGCAAAAATGGTTGCCGTGAATTTTTAAGCGATTGCCTTTTAGATAATGTGGATAGTTTTAATTTTCATTTAAAACTTGGGTTTGTGGAAGCGGGGAGATGTATTTTCTTTCGTAAAGAACTTGCTTGTATTGCTGGAGGTTAAAGACATGGATGGAGATAAAATGGTTGAGCATTTTGGAGAGGCATTTTACAATAAAGTCCTTGCCGATTTGCCAAAATATGCAGAGAAATGGAATTTATCCAACTTTGAACAGATAGATTACTATTCTTGGAGCTGTCTTTTTACTTGCATTTCAGAACAATATGGTGATTGTGTGTTAAAAATTGGTTCACTTTTAGAATTGACACAAACTGAATACCATCTACTAAAAGACTTTGGCGGCAATGGTTTGTGCAAAATATATGAAGCGGATGTTGACAATGGCGTTTTATTGATTGAACGTATAATGCCCGGAACGCAACTATCCGATGAACCCAGTCAAGACGCACGGATAAATGAATTTTGCTCCTTGGTTCAAAAGTTGCACAAACCCCCTGCAAACATGGATAAATACGATACATATATGGAGTGGGTTAGCGAAATTACCACTTTTATAAAAACCCGCCCCGATTATGCCGGCTTATGCCAAAAGATGATAAAGGCTGAGGGGATATGCCAACCTTTGTGGGAAAAATATACTGATAGGCTACTTTTACACGGCGACTTACATCTTGAAAATATACTACTAGGCAAAGACGGCTATTGTGCCATTGACCCCATGGGCGTAATAGGCGACCCAGTATTTAATGTGACGTTGTTTATTTTAGACGAAATAGACTGGGACACAGAAGGTAATTTTGAATATGTTGTAAAAACCATTTCAACAAAACTTAATATTCCCGAGCAGGATATACGAGCTTTGCTCTACATTGAAGCATGTAGGGTGAACTGCTGTTATGTGGAAGATGGTGACTACGATGAAGTTGATATGGATGTTATATCGTTAGTGGAGCGCATGATATGAAAACAGCACAAAATTCTATTATTTATATTTTATACAGGAGGGATACTCATTAATATTAACATTCGTGAAATAAAAATTGAAGATTTGGACGACTATTATTCAATGAACCATCCAAGCCGCAAGCACCATGAATTTAACGGCCCTTATTTTGCACGCACCACAGAAGACGAATTACAAGAGGACGTGCAATCTATTAGGGTCAAACTGGAAAACAGAGAAGATAATCCTTTGGGTAATAGTAAGATAATAGCCAACGCTGATACTGATGAAATAATTGGTGTTGTAACATGGCATTGGAAAAGCAAAGAAACATTTTGGCTAGAAATTGGAATAGTAATTTTTAACGAAAACTATTGGGGTAAAGGCATAGCGACAAAGGCACTAAAGAAATGGATTGACCAAGTCTTTGATAGCCAGCCTGAAATAGTTAGGATAGGGTTGTCAACTTGGTCCGGCAATGTCGGGATGTGCAAAGTGGCTGAAAAAATAGGCTTGAAGCAAGAAGCGCGTTATCGTAAAGCTAGAATTGTAAATAATGAATATTATGACTCGGTAAGCTACGGCATATTGCGGGAAGAGTGGACGAATATGCCGTAGGTTATTTATATAATCCGCATTTTAGAGGCGGCAATAATTTTTTGGAGGTAAAAAAATGAGCTACAAGTCAGACATTGAAATTGCACAGGCTACAACCATGCAACACATTTCTGCCATTGCCCAAAAGCTGGGCGTGGATGAGAAGTATTTGGAACAGTATGGAAATTACAAAGCGAAAATTGATTATGCTTTGAAGGCAAGCCTGATGGCAAGCTGATTTTAGTTACAGCAATAAATCCAACTCCTGCTGGTGAGGTCAAAAGCACGAATACCGTAGGGCTTTCAGACGCTTTGCGCAAAATTGGTTGTCGTGAATTTTTAAGCGACTGCCTTTTGGATAATGTTGACAGCTTTAATTTTCATTTAAAACTTGGATTTGCGGAAACAGAAAGATGCATCTTTTTTCGCAAAGAGCTTTGAGGGGTGATGCAGTGAAGTATCTCTATTTGACCACATTAATAGGCGTTTTTATAATTTTGACGGCATGTGGCGCGAATGATGCAAATGACACAGCACATATTGCCCAAAAAACACAACCCGAATACGTATACTACATACAACCGCAACCGGAGTCACCACGAACATATGCCGGGCTTGTTTGGCTTGTCGAGCCAACGCTTAGCTATAACGACATAGAACATTACATAGACCCCAACCTTGGCGAACCTTTGCTTTTTGACCCAAACCATCGTATCTTTGGGTGGCATGTTTTTGATGTCGAAGCCAACGCAACTATTTACTTTAATCGGCATATGTCATCGCATTATGCCGCATTAACTATTGTTGAAAGGGCGCATTCTACAAGGATGGGTGATTGGGCGCGGCAGTTTTTTATTAGTGGACGCTCGGGAAAATACGCAATGGTATACGGCAGCCGCCTTGCAACAAACTTTGTTTTTGACTTTTTGCAATTCATAGACAGCGGCAATGCCGTTGCAAAAATCAATGGCTACTACGGTATTTTAAATGTTAGAGAAACCGTGTATGCGAGTGTGGGCATGGTTTTAGAGCCATTTGCAAGCCTGCATAATTTTAATGGGTTTGTTTGGTTTGTAGAACCAACACTTAACTACGACGACATAGCGCATTACATCAACCCTAACCTTGGCGAACCGCAGCTTTTTGACCCTAACAGCAATGCTCTTGGGTGGCAGGCTCTTGATGTTGAAACCGACGCATGGTTGCATTTTAACCAACAAACAGCCTTTGGCTATCCCATATTTGTCGCAGTTGCCGAAATGGCACACCGAACCCAAATGGGGACTTGGGAGTGGCGTTTTTTGAATACAAACCGCACAGGTAAATATGCCATGATGCATAATAATCAGCCTGTAACAGAATTTGTTTTCGACTTTTTTCAATTCATAAGCAATAGCAAAGCGGTTGTAAAAATTAACGGTCATTACGGAATTTTGGATATTTGGGACACTCTATTTGTCCGCACGGGTGTTTCCCGTGTTATTTTGCCCGAGCCTGTTCAATGGGAAAATGGCTGGGTTTGGCGTGTGTTGCCGAATTTGCCTTATGAGCGTGTTATTCGATGTATCTGCGGTTTGTATTTCGATACCGACATTTGGAATGTTACAAGCATAAGCCCCCATACAGGGCTTTTGACCGAAATTTATCACAATGGGCATGGCGGCGGAAGCTCTGGCTGGGTTTATGACATTGCACTTGGTTTATTCGGCAATCCTATGCGCTCTTTTGTATATGGCACACATATCGGTATGCATCCTCTGAATGATTTTGAAAATTCTGTGCTAAATATGTATTTAGAGCTTTTTGGTGCAGAATACAACTTTGACGATTGGGTTTTGGCGGATTTAAGACGCGCCTTACTAGGCGGGTCAATAATTGTGCAATCCGTAGATTCGACTAATCGCATATATTGGGAGTGGGAATACACGCCTAATTTTGTCAGTGAATATCGTTTGGAAGACGAAGCATTTTTAGGCGAATTTGCGATTATGCACAATATGGAGTTTGTTACCGACTTCATTTTTGATGATGCATATTGGGGTTTTGAATTCATTGGCGCAAGTATTGAAGGAGTTTGGGGTGTTATCGACCATCACGGCAATGCACTGCTTGATTTTCAATTTCAACACGTGTTGCCAATTTGCGACAACACCGCATTTGTAAAATACAACGGGTATTATGGAATTTTGGATATAACCCTAACATTACAGGGTTTACAATAATTTTTTGGAGGTAAAAAAATGAGCTACAAGTCAGACATTGAAATTGCGCAGGCAACAACCATGCAGCATATCTCTGCTATTGCGGAAAAATTGGGCGTGGATGAGAAGTATTTGGAACAGTACGGAAATTACAAAGCAAAAATTGATTATGCTTTGATGGACGACTTTGAAGGCAAACCTGATGGCAAGCTGATTTTAGTTACAGCAATAAATCCAACCCCTGCTGGTGAAGGCAAAAGCACAACTACCGTCGGGCTTTCAGATGCTTTGCGCAAAATTGGCAAAAAGGCCGTTGTGGCACTTCGTGAGCCTTCTCTTGGTCCTGTTTTTGGTGTAAAAGGCGGTGCTACCGGCGGCGGTTATGCCCAAGTTGTGCCTATGGAAGATATAAACCTGCATTTTACAGGGGATTTCCACGCAATAGGTGCGGCAAACAACTTGCTCGCCGCAATGCTTGATAACCACATTTATTGGGGCAATGAATTGCAAATTGACACCCGCCGCATAACATGGAAGCGTGCGGTGGATATGAATGACCGCCAACTTCGCTTTATGACCAATGGTTTGGGCGGCAAGGCAAATGGCGTACCTCGTGAAGACGGCTTTGACATTGTGGTGGCAAGTGAAATTATGGCTGTAATGTGCCTTGCCAGCGACCTTGACGACTTAAAGGCAAGGCTTGGACGCATTATTGTAGGCTATACCCGTGAAGATGCACCCATTACTGCGGCAGATTTAAACGCACAAGGTGCTATGGCTGCCCTTTTAAAAGATGCTTTAAAACCTAATTTGGTTCAGACTCTTGAAGGAACGCCAGCTATTTTGCACCTTGGGCCTTTTGCAAATATTGCCCACGGTTGCAACAGCGTTACCGCTACAAAAATGGCGTTAAAGCTGGGCGAATACGCCATTACCGAAGCGGGCTTCGGCGCAGATTTAGGTGCGGAAAAATTCCTTAATATAAAATGCCGCACGGCAGGACTATCCCCCGATGCCGTGGTTATTGTTGCTACGGTGCGTGCGTTAAAATACCACGGCGGAATGAAGGTAACGGAGCTTACTACGCCAAACCTAGACGCTTTGGAGGCAGGCTTGCCGAACCTTCTGCGCCATGTAGAAAATGTTACCAAAAACTTTGGCTTGCCAGCCGTTGTTGCCATCAACCGTTTTCCAACGGACAC
>Ga0123352_10001542_pt1 | contig 30794 bp, 19 predicted proteins | sample TergutLab28metaG_FD_89700 | JGI IMG/M metagenome (GOLD analysis project Ga0123352, IMG submission 89700) | Labiotermes labralis P1 segment gut microbial communities from Petit-Saut dam, French Guiana - Lab288 P1 | ecosystem: Host-associated > Arthropoda: Insects > Digestive system > Gut ...
AAATGGTTTGTTGATGAAGTATTTTTTGGCCGAAAGGAAAAGTAAGAAAGTAAAAAAAAAAAAAAAAAAACGCACAGAAAATAAACCAGCCAATAGAGAATAAAAAGAAATAAATGAATATATATAACAAGCTATAAAAGTTGAGGAGCATAAGAAGGAAATAAGGAGGGAAGAAAGAAAGAAAGATAAACGTAGACAAACGTAAACCAACCAATAGAGGATATAAATAAAGAAATAAATATTGGGGAGTGTAGGAAGGAACGAAGAAGAGAAGGGATGAAGAAAGAAAGAAAGAAAACGTAGACAAAAATAAACCAGCCTATAGAGGATAAAAATAAATAAATAAAGACAGATGATAAGATATGAAGGTTTAGGAGCGTATGAAGGGAAGAAGGAAGGGGAGAAGGAAAAAAACAATGTAGAATGAAAGAGTGCTAGTAGGAAATGAAGAAGGAAATGGGTAGGGAAGTACAGACGAAGGAAATAGGAACGTTGTTCTGTTGGGCTGTGCCAGGATTTGGAAAATGGGCCAGTTACAATTTTGCTTGTTATGCTGTTCCTTAGTCATAATTATACACTTCATGTTGGATCCCAGAAAGTACAGGTCACGCTCTTTGTTCCGCCTACTGCCGTACTCTGAATACTAAGCCGTTCAGTTACACCGTGTCTTGCGGACTGTTCCTTCCGCACGGTACTGCATTGTGGGTGGCCTACTGCCTCGCTAATCTGGAGGAAAGAATTTCTCTTCCATTAGTGCGTTTGTTTAAAGTTAGAGTTGTGTACCAGATCTTTGTGTCGCGTTTTATGTAATGCGCGCAAGAATTATATTTATACAGCCAAATATTTTTTTTTAATGTTACCATGTACGAGTATATGACAGATCCACGCTTGGCAGTCTAGCTCACGAGTTTGGAACGACATTTGGTTGTAGCATTTTTCCCTGAGTGTAGACAGACACGTTGGAATCGAAGCGCTTTTTGTCGATGTACAGAGCATAACTGCGGAAAATGACTTCATTGGTTAGCCTTGATCTAGAGAGGCCACCAGTTTCTCAGTATTGAAATCAGCCCCCTTTCTGGAGCTCAGCATTTGAAGTACTGTTTCAGTTTCTCGTGGCGTGAGCTGCTCAGATGCACACTTTCTATTTCACACGGTTCTGAGTTACAGGTTTCTGTTAAATGTCGTAGGGTAATAATTTTTACTGCGAGGAGTACGTCATTTCCAATCCCACAAATGGAGGATCGCGCCTTGTCGCCAGTTCACGGTGTTTCTTAAACATTTTATAGCCAGCTAACAGTTGTTCCCTTTGCTCGTAAAGTAATAATGCGCCGAACCTTGGTGCCTTATCCAGTATTATTTCTTAAAATTCGAACTGTCATTATCTCACCACCGGCCTACCATTTGATACACATTCCGATAAGACAGTACCGGGGCGACTCCACTTAATGCACTGCTTTACTTGCTAAACAAATTTAGTTTGTTTAGTCTTGTCCACTTGTCCTTGGAGCCGAGATAATTATCTACGGACTGAACGGTCTGGGGTTCGAATCCCGGCATGGGCAAGAGATTTTATCTTCTGTATAGCCGTCCAGATATGCTCTGGTGCACACCCCTCCCCCTCTTCAGTGGGTGTCGATTTTCTTTCTCGAGGATAAAAAGTCCGGGACGTGAAGTTGACCTCTAACCTCCACCAATCCGGAGGTTAAGAATGAGTTGATCCATACCTCTGCTCCTCCTGTATGCCTTCATGGAGTGCAGAGGGAGAACTTTGTTTTTGCTTTATGTTTATTTTGTCCGTTTGTCCTGCACTTGTTATTTTGTAACAAATGAACGGATTTTGCGAATCTCGACACTGACAGAGTAGCGTCAGAGGGCAGCACACACGTAAATATAATTGACGCCTATACAACGGCTGTGCCAACCTCTGAGTCTGGTGCTAGTCTGATGTCACATAATCCAAGACCATGCAATTTGTATGGTAAGAGCACCATAAATTGACATATTTTACGTGATATTTATTTTTCGTAAAGGAAATATAGCGGTATTGCAAAATTTAACAATGTCTTTCTGTTTTTTAGAATGTACTAATGGATTATAACTAGTAGATATATGACATCGAACGGTCCTGGATCGAATTCCGGTGGGGACGAGATTTTCCGCCCGTCTAGACCGGCCCTGGGGCCCCACCCAGCCTCCTAAAAATGGGTACCGGGTCTTTCCCGGGGGTAAATTCTAGTGCCGCGGTCGTGGAAGATTAGAACTATACCTCTACCCACCCTCTGGGCCACACCGGGCCTGTAACGGGATCATTTTACCTTTAGATATATGAAATGAATGTAGTAATACACTGTCAGCGTGCCGAAAATTCTTATTTTTTTAAACCGTGATTAATACCAATAAATTTGCAGGACTGGGAGAAGGAATTAACTTTGAGACTGTGTGACAAGTATCATTATAAGCAGTTCTGCCCTACGGGACATTATGTAGAGAAATGGTATACCAAGACGAAGTAAAAGTGACATACAGTACCTAACGTAAAATAGTGTAACGAACATAAATTATTGAATTGCTTGACCGTCAATTTATAATTCCTACCAGTCCGTATTTATGGATGGAAGGGAACACTTAAAGTGAGCAAGGCGTCACACATCCCTCCTAACATAACATCTTCCTTATAATTTACAAGAAGCATTTCTTTCAAAGCTATGCTGAAGAGTTGCATTAATTCTGTTTCTGTGGTGTGGTGATGACGTTTTGAAATAAGCATGCAGCAGTGGGATGGGAGGAGTATTACTGAATGAATTTACCACATTGCAGTCTCAGTACGGAACGCTGGGAACGGGAGAGAAGTTGAAAGCTGATTAGTAACCATTGTTTCAAAATTCATTGCAATTTTTTACTGGTGTTAAGTTGGAATGAATTTTTGTCCTCGACCACTAACTTTCCTCTCCTCTTCCCTCTCCTTGTAAGGAGAAGATTGGTCCGTTTGAAGGAGGATTTGAAGCTGGTGAGTGGAAGTTTTTTTTACTAAGAATGTGCCCGGAAGCGAAAGCGCCCATTTTCATAAGATGAAACATCATAAATATTCATACACATCTCGTTCCAGTCTCTCTCTCTCTGAGTACGAAACTGCAGACCCACGTAAAAGCGTCTTAAGACTCGTTGTTAGACCGCTACACAACATTGAGGATTTAAACATTGACGCTGTTGCCTTCCCTTTTCTATGTTTTGCATATATTTCCTCGTAAAATGTAACTTAACGACTTGGAAGCGAACTGAAGGAACACGCACTTTGCTACTTTGACAAAATGTTTTCGATTATTCTGCTCAAGAGTGCAGCGAGAGTAACGCCAGGCTTACAGATCGGCCTATTAAATGTCTTACTTTATGTGGTTTCAGACTTTGTTTTAACGCTTTCATTGCCATTTTCCGTATACCTGTTAAAAAGGTAAAAAAGGTAAAGTGATGCCATTACAGGCCCGGTGTGGCCCAGAGGGTGGGTAGAGGTATAGCTGTACTCTTCCATGACGCGGCACTAGAAGGGGATGAGTGATAAGCAGCACGCCCCGGCCGCACGTTACTCCCGGGAAAGACCGGTACCCATTTTACAGGAGGTTAGGTGGGCCCCAGGGTCGGTCTGTACGGGCGGAAAATCTCGTCCTTCCATATATCTGTTAGTTTCGAAAACTCACATACGAGTTACTTGAAATATGTTCACTAAGTTAACGCACAGTGGATGTGTATATGTTATATGTTTCTCTGTCCACATGTTTCATCTTGAAAGCTATGTATTTAACATATTTAGACTAAATTTGATAACGCGAGAAGCCTTTGTTTTTGGTGAACATTCTAAACCGAAAAAAACAATCTTATCCGTCGCGGTTTTAAATGGTTGCCTTTTACTCTCGTCTCTGGATCAGCTATAGTCCTGACTGAGCCACATACTAACCTCGGGACGAAGGAACATTACCCTTACTATCAAAGTTTATTATGCGCCAACGCATGAACTGTTCGGGAGTAGTCTACTCCCGAACAGTGCGACATACACACATCAACAAGGACACGACCAATGTATGCAGTCACGTCACCAATGATTTAATCATGCACTGATGAACCATAATTTTACTATTTTAACAAGGAGTAACTTTAGCAAGTGCGGATAATGAGCTCCCTGAAGATGGTGTGACTGCACCGAAACATGTCGGAGCTATTTTAATATAAATTTTAATGTTGTTTTCAAGACAATCACTTGTTCATTTGTTGGTGAATAATAAACTTCGACATTCCAAGTCATGTTAGCCTACTTTTTTCTGTTGAAAAAACAAGCTTCGTGGAATCACCACGCTGCTTTAATGGGTCAACATGTCCCCTCCTTGCAGATCTTGAAATGTTTGACCGATATTTATGAAATTTGGTGTGAAGGTTATTCTAATTCAGAGCACCCCAACGTCATACTTCTCAATCTCATACACTTACTAGCAACAAAATGGCGGACGCACGAACTTGTCAGACCGGAACGTCACAACGGCACTTGCTTCATCGTCCTGAAATTGAATACAGGGGTGCTGATAAGTCCTTAGCCCGACCAGGAAGGAAACAAGCTAATGTTTCTGTCAGAATGGCATGAATTTCCTTCGGCGCCTTGCTTTGCAGGGGGGGGGGGACTTTATGGCAGCTCGCGTCTCGATGTTGTTGAAATCGCACGCGTCCCTGGCATGCTTCCGAACTTGTTTCCTTCCTGTTCGGGCTAAGGACTTATCAGCACCCCGGTAATGTAATAGATATAAGAAAATATGCAGTTTCAAATAAAGTATGTTTTTGTTTGGAAAATATGAAGTAAGAACATGGCGACCATGTTAAATTTCCTCGAACTTTAATTTTCAGTCGATATATCAGCCTTCGGAGCTGTATGTATGCAACGTACTACGGAGATAATATTAAAAACTCACCTAAACATTGTTAATAGGAATACCAGATGTAGGCGTGGCCACTGGCCCAAATTTAATTTAAAGTATGCCGAACCTGCATGAAGCGGTAAGCCGTTTACCGAGCGGAATAACACAAACGTGTTAGTACTGATAGACTTGCACAACGAAAAATATGTGCAACAGGGAAGTAGGTATGAGTTCTGCTCGGAACTCCGTACTCACTGAAGAAGGCTTTTAGGAGTATCATTGCAGCTTCAGGAATGCAGTTTCAAAAACGCGGTTGTGCTTGTGTGCCTGTACTTCGCCGGCCGCACGTTGCGTTCAAAGCGATTAGAGACGCGCTGCTGAGTTTCTCAATAATACGCGTGCCCGCGTGCGCCAGGATTTCCAGCTTATGGCGTCAAGACCTCAGCAGTAGCAAACCACTTGAAGTTAACATTTTCTGTCTGGAACGGAATCAGAGACCCGAGATGGACACATAGCGTTTTTTCCCCCTCTTATTGTTACTAGGACATCAGAATTCTTTTAAGGTCTTTGCTTTTTAGATTTTGGGGGACCGCGGTAGCACAGTGGTTAAGGGGCTGTGCTACAAATCGGAAGGTCGCTGGTTCGATCCCAGATGGTGTCAGTGGCTTTTTCATTGACATAATATCCTTCCGATCGCAGCATGGCCCTGGGGTCGACTCAGCCTCTAACAGAAATGAGTACCAGGAGTATTTCCTGGGGGAAGGTGGCCTGTGCGCAAGGCTGACAACCTTACCACCATCCTGTGCCGTTGTCACGGAATCTGGGAACCTTAACTTCCTGAAACCCTCTGGGCCTGTCCAGGCCTGTAATGAGACTGATTTACCTTTATTTTTTAGATTTTATTATGTGCCTCTTTTTAGCCAGAATTCATTTTACGCCTTCATTTCGTTACAATTTATTATATATATTTATTTATTTATTTATTTACTGCAATTGGGTTGTTACCCGGTGGCAGTGGTTATTTTCCACGCTTACTCTGCTACAATTTGATATGTGGCCAGTAATCCATACTATTACAAGCGTCCTGTCCTCATGGTAAGAGCGGTTTCAATATTCAGCAGTTTGAAATTTTCGGAAGGTTTTATGAAAAAATACTGCGTCGAATTCCCCATTATCTAGCAGGTAATTTGGAATGACCGTTATTGGGTTAAAAGCTTTCTTGGGGTTCTTGGATGTAGAAATTCTTAAAAGTATGTATAGGAATCTACTGTATGCTAAGCCAAGCGACTCCATTCAAGACAAACAATCTGTATATCTCTAGCATAGCATTATATTACAGCTATTCCCACCTACTCTAGACCTGTGACTGCTAAGTGGTTCATATGCTTTAGGCTTTCCGACAGAAACTTATAATGAACTTCTCTTTTTCCCGCATGTCTGGTCCTTGATATACTCAACCGTGCAATATTTGGTGAATCTTGCATTGTACGAAGTTTCTCGGTGTGTAACTTTCCTTATTCTTCTGGCTGCATTCATCTTTTAGATATAAATATTCTCCTAATCATTTTCTTTTTATACACGTTTCATTTTCGTTCTTACCTTAGGGTGAGAAGCCAACAGCTTTGCAAAGTGGGTTGTCTGACACATAAATCTGTAGACTCGTATACTTCAATTTGTAGGATTTCACCCTTTGTGAACGCGTAAAATAACGATGCTTAAATGTTACACACCGTTAACCGAATTATATCTTCTCTTAATTTAAGATTATAACCTCGATTTTTTACTTGCCGTTTGTTACCATGCAGTTTCCACCTACCGCATTTGGAGGTGTTTTGTGAGCTTTTCGGTCATTGAAATTTCGTAGAAGCTCATTCTTGTGCGGCGTCATGATTGTACAGTTACTTGGTTTCATTGTGTTTATTTCTGCACCGACTTTTTCTTCGAGTGTTCAGCTCATGGTTCCGTGCAACATAATTCAGTATTAAATGAAGATCCAACTAGATGCAACAGTATGCAGTCCGTTGTATTTTACTGCAAAATCACTACATGTTCCGGGTGTCCACCGCACCCATCATCAGGAGTACTAAAAACTGTAACCGCAGCCTCCGGTACAGGTCATAATATCGGTACAGCTACTTCCCTCCAACGTGGCCACATCAGTCCCAATCAGGCCACGTTGGAGGGAAGTAGCTGTACCGATATTATGAACTGTACCGGAGGCAGCGGTTACAGTTTTTAGTACTCCTGATGATGGGTGCGGTGGACACCCTAAACATGTAGAGTGATTTTGCAGTAAAATAAATCGGACTGCGTACTGTTGCATCTAGTTGGATATTCATTTAATATTTTTCTCGAGTCTTTAACATTAGATAGTTTTTATGTTTGAAGAAGACCGAAAGGATACAATAAAGCCGACTGACTTACCTGTATACAGATCGGCGTTTCTTCAGTAAGACATTTACGCATACAGCGGCACGTGTCCTTGTTGTGTAGCTAATGCTGGGAAATTAATGAGAGTGCGTTGTGGGATACGCGCCTTCGGAAACCCGAACCGTCTCAACATTAAATCATCAGCATATAATGAAAGGAAACCTGGAGACTGGAGACATACAAGAAGCTCGGCAGGAGTAACTGGAGTGGTGTTCCAAGTAAAGCATAAGCAATGAGATATGAAGAGAAACAAGCAGGCCTTGCAGCAAGCAGCGGTGTGGCTGAAATTTTGAAGCAGAAAAGAGAGACACAATGCCTTGAAAAAGGAAATGGAGTGATCGAAACGTTTAGCAGAAGTAAGGGACGTGAAGTGGGAAGAGAGACTGTGGTAGCCTTGCAAAAGTAAATGGATTGGCTCAAAAGTGAAGCGGAGACAACGGAACGTGAAATCTGGATTGAGACAGAAGACTTTCCAGAAGTAAGTCGAGTGGTATCCAAAGTGCAGCAAAGAAAGTCACGCCATTTTGTCGTTGTAAGGTCAAATGGTAGTATTGCCGAAATTTTCGTTCACTTAATACGGACCCGGTAATAAAATATACCACTTATGGCTTCTCGTGACTTTTCAGTTTCCCAAAGGCAGTGTTGTGTTTGCTCGAAATATCCTTCCACAGACCCGCTCAGCATTCACAATGTACACCACAAAATCAAGCACTTGAAGGACCATCGTTAAGGTAAGACTCAATGCCTCTGCTGCGATGTCCAGGTTTGTCTTGCAGTGGTTGCTGTCAGAAACGTGGAAGGTGAAAGACTTGCTCCGAAGTATCGGATTGGGGTGTGCTTTCCCTTGAAAACATCGTAATGATGTTTTATTTTCCCTTAGGTAATATATGCTGTCCTATGAGATTACGTACATAGAGTGAAACCACGACTTAGTATTCCCCGATATAGCGCCAACTTCACTTAGCACTTGTGAAAATCGGTGAACAGGAACTCCCTATTATATAGCATTTCGATTTACCGCCACCTTCAACACGCCGCCACAAATTGCGGTGAACTAATGGTGGCGCTATATCGGGGTTTTACTCTATATCCAAATAAAGGTAATGTTCACTCTGTATGTGCAGTTAAGGCATATTATTAAGTGGAGTCAGCTTCACGTACCTGCCGTTTTGCCGCCGGAGGAAGAGGTCCCGGTGCGTAGTGAATGGGAGGTTGGTTTTGCCCCAAATCCGGGTTGGATGCTTCGGAGACGAGGAAGGTCTTCGCCCCTCCCGGCAACGAACCACGATAGCTCGGTCGTCTAGCCCGCAGCGTGATGATCATAAAGACTCCTCTTGTGCACATGCACATAGTTTAGGTATAGCATATTTGGCCGCTCCAATAACGCGTGTCTCTTTTAACCGTATTCACAGTGTCAAGCATTTCCCAAGACTTTTTATTTCATTAGGCAAAACACCATGCTAAGAAGTACAAGAGAGTGTAGACCTATCCTGATATTATCCTCCACGGCCACTCTATTATCCTTCTTGGGTTTCCTGTTCTCTTCCCTCAGACAGGCTGATTAAATCCCTTAGCCCCTCATCCCCGCCTGCCCTCCCATCCTTGTTAGCTGCTGTAGAAATACAACACTTTAATATTATCATTACGCGACTATTTATAAACTTTGGGGTTGCTGTAACGAGCTTCCTCAAGATTACGGTAACAGTTAGCAGAAAAGTCACGTGTACTGGTAAACATTTTGACCTGTTATGTAGATTACAACTTGTATCTGATGTATATCTATAAACTTAGTGACGTGATTCGATAATTTGTGGCTAAGATTGAAGTTGATTGTCGCTCATCGTCTCAGTGATTTCTGTGGTTCTTGTAACCCTTCACTGCTAGATGTTAGTTTCTCACACCTATGCTCCTTGCCACTTTCACAAGGTACCGCTGCAGGAACCTGACTTTGTTAAGTTTAATCCAGTGTAAATCTAATTTCCAATCATTATTTTAATAGTATCCTTTCATCTGCACAACAGCCTCCCTTATTTCTCCTTCCCCTGAGGTTTTTCTACTGTAATTTTTTTATTATATGTCCCTGGAATGATGCTTGCCTTTTCTGTCTCACATAATGTTCTATAAAGCACTCGAATAATTGTATGCTAACAGCACGAAATTTTAGTATTTTAACCCTTTAAACGCCGAATTAAATCGCATCTGCCATCTGCTGGCATTATTCGGAGCTCACCATATTCTCCACGTTAGCAGGATAAGGGTTAATTGCTTGATTTTCTTCACTCTCGTCCCACTTGGACTTACTTTTTCTTCCCAGCATTTTCTTTTCAAAATCAGATACATCGTTCTTTACAACTTCCTTACCACGAACGAGGATCCTTCTTCACAGAACACTGTTTGTGTGTAGCGTTATAGGTGAAAGGAATCCTGACCTGTCATCCTGCCTATCACTCGCAGTATCATCCTTGCTGAATTTAGCAGCTGCTATCCAGATTGGAATAATAAAAGCTTATTGATGCTGCATGGTTTTCTTAATGTCAACAGTAGGTTGCATTTGGCACTGATCTGGGTTATGTAACAAAGGTTTGCTCAGTTTTGTTCTCTGTGGAAACTGCACGTTTTTTAAGGTAAAGGTAAAGGTAAAGCAATCCCGTTACAGGCCTGGAGTGGCCCGGAGGTTTCCAGGAAGTTAAGGTTCCCAGATTACATGACAGCGGCACAGGATGGTGGTAAGGTTGTGAACCCTAGGCACCGGCCGCCTTTACCCCCAGGAAATACTCCTGGTACTCATTTCTGTTAGAGGCTGAGTCGACGCCATGGCCATAGTGCGATCGGAAGGATTATGTCGATGAAGAATTCCAATGACACCATCTGGAATCGAACCAGCGACCTTCCGCTTTGTAGCACAGCACCTTAACCACTGTGCCACTGCGGTCCCCACTTTTTTTAGGGTAGGAAGTGAAATTTATTTAAAGTTCATCTAGGGTATGACACCATATAGTTTGTATGTTTTGTTAGGTGATTGCAGTTTTTTGCATGTAGGGCTTCAGGTATATTGTCGTAGAAATAAAATAAAATAAAACAAAATATTTTTTTGTATATAAATTCTTTAATCTCCAAAAAAGCTTGGTTGGAACCTAGGCCGAAATCATTTACGTTTCCTTCGTACGTTGGATAGGTAATTCGACGGCTGTTTAATGTCGCTGGATGAATATCAGAATTCTTGTCGTACTGAAGCACAGAACTGCTACATCCGTACTGACAAGATTTAGATAGTGTGTAAGTAGGTATTTAAAATTTCTGTGTTTGTTTTGGCATTTTGAATAAGCTTATATGTAAATGAATTTTTATGCCAGCACACTAAAATTTGCACACCCCTGTCTTCATTTGTAACGGGTGCACGCCTCCGTTTTCCTTCAGTTTCATGATGAATAATCAGTTCCATAAATTAGATTTCCTCCTGAGAAGCTAACAGATTCTCATCTAGTCAATAAATTTGTCAAGAAATTTAAGGTATCTAAATGTTTATTGCCATATATAAAATAATGGCGACAAAAATACAGGTCAGCATATTGAAATTATTTTGTATAGACATTAAAGTCCTTTATGTTTCGGTCAATCATGTGGTCATCTTCAGGGGTGTAAAATACAAAGTTTAAATCCATTAAACTGTATAAAATTAAATTATATATGTATCAGAACCAATCCATATGTTTACAGTCACACGAGCCCAGAGTTAAAAATAGATGAATATAAATTATTACAATAAGAATGTGTTGAAATTTGATTGCACGGTGAACTTAGAAGTTTAATCATCATCAACATCAATTATTGGACCCTTTGATCCGTTCAGTCTCCAGAGTTACAGCTGCTCGCGCCAGCGCTTCTTCGGTCTTCCAATTGTTCTCCTTCCTTGTAGTCTGTAGTGGTACGATTTCAAAGGGATTCGGTTTTGTGGCATTCTTTGCAAGTGTGAAAGCCAGTTCCGTCTGTATTCATCTATCTTGTGTAGTATGCCTGTAATCCGTAGTTCGCGTTGTATGTAGTCATTCTTTTTGTGATCATAAAGGGTGTAGCCTGCCAGAGGTCTCAGTAACTTCATTTCTGCCGCTTCAATTCTTCGTCTTTGTAAAGCTGTTTTAGTCCAATTATCTGACCCATATAAAATGTAGGTGAAACTAGTGTGTTGTATATTTTCAAAATAGTTTCCGTTCCCACTTTCTTAAAAATAGTTCTCTTAATAGTACCTATTAATTGTAAAAATTTTGCCAAATTAAATTCTACATCATTGGAAAACTGGTAAGATATACTGCAACCTAGATAAGTAAATTGGCTAACTTATTCTAGTGTTTCATCATTTATAATAATTTTTGTTCTTCGGTGATCCGTTCCAACGAAACTTAGAAGTTTTCAGACAGTAATTCACTATCCTGTAATAATATATGTGAGTGTAAGATAGTGTGCAATATATTGTCAGATATTTAATAATTGGTTCTGATACTTTTGTAATTTATTTTCTTACTTTTAATGTATATAACCTATGTATTTTACATCCCTGAAGAGGGCCATATGGATTTCCGAAACATATAAGAGTTCATTGTGCATATGAACTGATCTGAATTTACTTGTGTGCATTTGGGTGTACTATTATTGTATATATTCGAATAATCCAGGGGTTATGGATAACATTACGTTTATTACCACGTGCACACCACTGGCTCCTATATTGAGCCAGATGGATCCACTCCACAACATGGCATTCTGTTTTTTTTTGGGGGGGGGGGGGTGGCATTCATTTTAATTTTCTCCCATGCACACCTCTGTCTACCAACCAGCCCCTTCGTTTCAGCTGTTCCCAACCAAAACCGCGTGTGCATTTATCTCATATCGAATTCGTCCCACGTGACCCGCCCAACTGACCTGTAACTGTTTAATCGCCCTCTGTTTTCAGGGGAGGGGTAAAAAACGTGGAACTCGCCATTATGTAGTTTTTTCATGGCCTTCTATCACTCCGTCTTGGATTCACATATTTTCCTCAGCACCCTGTTCTGAAACTTTTATTGTGCATGTTCAGTAATATAATTCAACTGGTTTAGTGCTTACTGCTGACAGTGATGATAGCATTTTATAAATTTCCCCCCTTGGTTTTGAGAATCATCAATCACTGCCTTTACAAGGAATAAAATGAAGAATAAGAATAAAAGTATTAGCAAAAAGATGGCCTGTCGACGAGCCAGATTCTGTTGATTTAAATTGGTTTTCAGTCTCGAAAACTCAACTTGACGTTGAAACGAATCCCCATAGCCGTAAGTGTAAACAAACAAACAAAAAGAAAAAAAACACGCCAGTGAGGAATGAATTTCTTCGGTCGAGAATTGTGCGCGAGAGTGTCGTAAGTGCGTGGGATGGACAAAGTGTCCGTCTCAGTAACTCACATAAGGATGTGACTTACAAACTGGCACTTGGCTTTACCTTGGACTTTATTCTGCGATAAATCGACCGGAGCCTAAAGCTAACAGCTGTGTTTCTTTTATGAACGTTACTTCTGCGAGAATTCCAGGTTCGGATCTATCCTGAGGATATCAATGTTATTCTCAGTTGCTCCAGACGGTTACTATGCAGGTTACTTAAATATCCGCTTCCTTTTAATTCTACTTCCATTTAGGTTTACCATTCGCAGTAGTTCTGTTGCTGGCCGCCATGTAATGTAGAAAGTTTGGAAGTTATCGTCCAAAAAATTACTAAACCAATCAAAATAAAATCGTCCAGTAACCCACGGTGGGGGCCAAGTACTCCTTGTAGATCCATCACGGTAAGGAGAGACTTGCATGCTCTGTTAGGCGCTAGTGATGCGGTCGGTGCAGAGTGACGCAGAGGAAGCTGAGTACATGTTCACATCCTGTTACCGCAACACACGACGGCGGCATAATTTGGGAATAAAAATATGTACTAGATCCTTCGAAATATCGAAGATTTAAGCAGTATGGAGTGACAATGAATTTACGTTTGCGAAGAAGGCAAACGCAGCTTAAATTCGGTAATTGTTTGTAACAATACAAATCAGAGTGTTTTGTCTGATCGTTTTCAATACTAAAACCTAAAAATTTGAATTTTTAGGTTTCCGTAGAGTGTTTTGCGTGATTCTTTAGCTTAGTGCCTTGCCCTAAGGAGAAAATATAGGTTAAGGTTCTGGAGAACAAAGTACTGTAGAGCGTGATTTCAGGCTTCCGCCGCGAAGTGCTGAGAACTGCTCTCTTTTGGGTTATTGTTATTACCCAGCAAGTAGTGGTAATTTCTTACCGACGTTTTAGGAAACCTATCGGTCCCACCATGTGTTGTCCCGAAACGTCGGTGAGAAATTTTCACTATTAGCTGCATAATAACCCAAAAAGAGCGCTATTCTCAAAGTACTGAAGGGAATATTTGGATCTAAAGGAGGCGTCGTAATGTCATTTTGAAGAAAACTATATTGAGGATATGCGTAAGTTGTATTCTTCATCACATATTGTTACTGTGATGGAATCACCGTTAATGACGATGGTGATGTGGTGATGGCGATGACGGAAAGTGTAGCACACGTGAATAAATGATAAGACCACCCGAAAGTTTAATTTTTAAAACTGAATATAAATATCGAGGTGGGAAATATAGGTTTAGATGTGAGATTACTGATAAATAGACGTGTATCGTAGGAATTGGAGTGCGATTTGTCAGGACTGTTCTTTGGTGGGGTTTAGTGAACACAAAATTGCACTTCGTAGAAGAGCTGTACTAAGTGGAGATGGGCAGTTGTAATTTTGCGATAAATTATCTTATTCATAAGCCTAGAATTATTTTTTGACTGCCTAAAATGAACTGGAACTGAAACATGAATTTAGACATACTAGGGGATGCGAGGACAGACATACGTGATATGTTAAATGTTATACATATTCTGTGCATTTGTCTTCCACTAACAAAATGTATTTCCAGCTGCACAAAGCTGGTTTTTACGCTCCTACAAGTTTCGCCTACCTGTTGTAGCCGTCATCAGGGAGCTGTATTATTATAAAGACACAAACACCACATCGTATATAAATATAAACATAAATATAGACAAACATAAAAATAAATATAAACATAAATATAAATATAAAATAAACATAAATTTAATTATAAATATAAATAAAAAATAAATTTAAATATAAACATAAACATACACATAAATATAAATATAAACATATATATATACACACACACCGCGTACCGATATATGATATGGTCCTTGTGTCTTTATAATATTATAGCTCACTGATGATGGCTATTATTTATTAGTTTAAAAGTGACCAGAGTAAATAGCAGCAAAGTCGTCTGCACGAATGTTGCATTAATTCTTAGGCTTAATGAAGTACTTAATTGTTTTTGGACACTAACGTTTTGTGAGAAAATCCGCCATTGGATGTTAGGCTGAGCCAGTTCAACCCAATGCATACTTTCAGACACTATCTCCCGAACTGCTGTGTCATATATCGGCAAATGGTATATACGGGGGTGAGTCAAATGGAAACCTTAAATGTTTACACTTGTAATAATATACACTTTTATGGTTTGCATTTGACTCTCCCTCGTGTATGTATATATGTATGTATGTATATATATATATATATGTATACACACACACACACATACATATATATATATATATAAGCTTTATGTAACAGTCGATATATTTTAATTTTAATCTTAACAATTTAATAATACTATTCATAAATTTACTGTTATAACTGCTAGTGTATATATCTTATATACAAATCCACATGCTTAACATCTACCGACATATGATATGCTGCCTGTGTCACTATAATGTGACTCGGAATAAGATCGCATGCCACTTCGGCCCCAATTACTCTTCTCCTCCGCTGAGCGGTAACTCCTTCTTAAGACTTTCCTTCCGTAACTTGGAAACCACAGTCAATTCTCAATCTTTTTTATCATTTTCATGTTCAGCAGCCCAAAATGTTGTAAGATTGGGTATTTTCGTTTCCGTAACTTTTTGCGTGTTGCACAGTGTTATTCATTTTGTTCACCTGCACCAAAGAACAAAATAAAACTAATGTTTCATCTTGGAAACTTCCAAGTACAGATTCTGTGCGATGCCTATACAACGTAAAGTGTAAAATCCCTTGAATCTGAGCAACGCGATGTCTTTTGTATGTGCAAGCAGAGAAGATTCAGCTATTTCTTGTGGAGATTAAACACTGTAGTAGATTCCCTATTGTTTTCTGCAGATTCGCACGGTTGCAGGAATGTCTGTGCCTTGACAAATGGTTGTGTCGCTACGAGTTAGAGCACAGAAAGCGTCTGAACATGGCAAGCGTCTTGCTGTGTTGACGCTATAGCAGTTGCTATAGTGACTAAAGTCTTCGATTTTTTTAACTCTTTTTTTGCTTTTCACGAGATATCTGGCTCATACACTGTGACTTTACTGCTTGGGTGATGAAACCGGCAATATAAATATATCCCAGGTTCACACTCGTTTGATATTCGTGTGTCCGTGCATCGTTAGTATAACTTTATAATTACGACTAACTGGATGCAACTGTTTTTTATTGTTTAGTTCTAAAAGGCTCTGCATGTTTCGGGCGGTTCCTCCGCCCATCATCAGGAACACATAACTGCACATTCAGCTTCACGTATTGCCAACCAATACTGCTGCAGGCTGGTATCATGGATGAGATGGAACGATAACAGCCTGCAGCAGTATTGGTTGACAATACGTGAAGCTGAATGTACAGTTATGTGCTCCTGATGATGGACGGAGGCACCGCCCGAAACATGTAGAGCCCTTTAAAAATAAATAATAAAAAATAGTTACATCCTGTTGGTCGTAATTATAAAGCTCACACTCGCTGTGGACCTTGAACAATAGAACGTACACTTTACTACGGAAATTATCTAACAGAAGAAGACATTTGTGGGCGTTATTTACAGAGTGACCGATGAACATTTTGTGCAGAGGTTATGTGTCTCCGCCAGTCGGTGACCTTGTATCAGCGCCTAAATCGCTGAATGCACTACTTTAAAATCCGACATTGGATATTGTTACTAAAGGTTGTTTGGAAATTTCGACTTTCAGCATTATTTTTTCCCCCATGACAAGGCGTTGTATACATAAACTGACCTTTTCGTACACTCCATATACACTTTTTGTTATGATTCATCTCGTTGTGTTTACTGTACTAAAATACAAGCAAAGTGTACCGTCAAACACAGCAGTTTAATGCCATAAAACAACGTGCTACATGTTTCGGTTATTCGCATTGTAACTGCACACACCCTTACAAGAATCTGTTAAAATTTGATACGATGACGTCAAGTCAAGTTGTCGGGGAACTTAGTCGTTCTGAGGGCTGCGGTAAATACATGTGCCAGCTGCTTTAGAACTAAAAAATCTGAAATTCGTCTACTTTGTTTATTTGTTTGTGTTTTTTATGAGTCTCACAGTAAATGACGATTATGTTTCTTAAACACTGCAAACTTACTGATCTTTATAGAGGGGGTGCAGTGTGTTTACTGTGCAGTCAGACCTGAAATTTCAGATATCGATTGTATTAACTTTTCATCCTTTTTCTCAAGTCACTACTTCTGTCCATTTGAGCGCTTCCCTGTTATGCGATTGTTATCAGAAGGACGAGCGGGCACCTTCTGTGAGTGCCTTCTTCCTCCCATGACTCAATGTGTCTGTCAGGTTGCTCACAGTTTGTCCTCCTCTTTACAATTTTTCTTTCATTTATTGCTTCTTTCTTTGTCACCAGTAGTCAGAGGGTAACTGTACTGAAGTTTTTCCGATACTGATATTACCATGAGGCTCTTCATCGCCATTTGAAACGTTAAACTAATTCTCCAGCCGTGTAAATTGTTTACCACCACATTAATGGTTCCAGCACGACGTAATGCGCCGTGCAACAACTGAATCAGGGATGTGTGTCAGGCAAATCAGAAGCTTGTTCACCTGTCAGTCCTGTGACAATAGTTATGTGGCCCCTTAATTTTCTGACTCTTTGATGTGTTAACAGATGTGCCGGTATGTGATAGCGCTGTCTACTGAATTAGTGGTGAGTTGTGTGCTTGTAAATAATGCAGAACTACAGTCGTCATGGTGTAGCAAGCTCATTCTGTCTCTCCCAGTTCATACGAGAGAACTTTCAAAGTTTCGATATTTTGCTGACCGTTCATCTCGGTATAATCTTAGCAATTGACCAACCCAGTGCACAAATTCTTGTTTTATAATAAGTTTATTATATTCCTCTACATGTTTTCGAGCACTGTTGTGCTCATCATCAGGAGGTCAAATTGTATTATACGGCGTCTGGTATCGTCACACTCTGTAGGTGGCTGTCCGGTGCACCGGATAAACTTATCATAAAACAAGAATTTGTGCACTGGGTTGGTCAATTGCTAAGCTTCCTCTTAAAGTTCGTAGTTAACAGCAGTTTGTTCTTTGATTCACATTAGCAGGCCGGGGAACGTAGTTCTAGCAATGATGTAGTTGACTTGCATACTACTTTCTTTGGCAATGTTTTATTGTGCGAAAATTAATGTCTCATTTATGTGAAGTTTGCAACTACTGGCACGGTCATCTCAGAAAAAAAAATGTGAAATTTAATTACAAAGCTGTGAATGCGTTTGGGGAAGTGAATTCCTAACCTCGCTTTAAATCCTTGGGAATAGCTTCCATTACCATTGATTAGAAGGCTAGGGGGGCCTCAGGTTCGAACTGGCAGTGCAGACGAAGAGAAATATTTCATCACGTGCCGAGATTTCAAAACCTATCGTCCCGTCTCTTTGACGTCATATTGTATATTTTTTTTTATGATTGACCTATAAAGTACTACAGACAGAAAAATTAAAACAATTTTACAAATTGTGGGAAGGTTATTAAATACAAAGGCTGGCAGACAAATACAAAACTAATGTTAATGCTCATAATATTCTGATATTCAGTATGATCGCACTGTATGAAGGATGCAGACTGTTGAATGTGAAGCGACTTCTTAGCAGCATTGGAATATTATTTTCATATCGCACACATTTCTGGGTGTTCGTGCCTGTTGTTATTATTTTTAGTCTTTCTATATATTTTATTATAGCGAACAGTATGGTACTTGAGCCCAGTAAGGTCTATATTACATTTGCCAAACAGGCATATAAATTTAAAATTTTCCATCGTCGCCAAGCAAATGTTGACTTTTAAACCAATGTGTTGACATTTCTGTCAACTGTGTGACGCCTTTTTATTGCACATTATCTGTAATGTTTCTTGAAGTTTTATGCATTTTGCCATAGTCTTGCAATTTCTCTTTTCAGGATCTAAGATGTGAGACTGTTGTCGCCTTCGCCTCATTTTCGCGCATCCGCCATGTTCTTAGTACTAATGTTATGAAAGTGAAAAGTACAGCAATGAGTTTTTCTCTACTGGCATAATATCTATACCAAATTTTGTGAAAAACTTTCAGCTGGTTACAAGTTTGAAATGGCGACACACACATGCAGATCATGGTGAATTTAGGATCCTACTTTGTCCCATTTAGGACAGAATGTAGGCCAAAAATGCCGATTTAGTTAGAACCCATTAAAGCTCAGGAAAATCTCACTGCAGTTGCCATTAATTGTGAAATGGTCTTAAGTTACACGAAGACCCAGTTCAGTTGAATTTGTTACTGCACGCCGAACGATGCTGTCGATTTTAAGTATTTATTTTGGCGCAGCCCATATTTCTCATTTCAGTTTGAGACCGCATTTCTTACGTGTGCACGGTTGATTTAACACTCTGCGTAACGTTTGAACAATTGGCGTATCAGCGAACACAACTCATCCTTCTGTGTGTGATTGTAACGTTCGTCTCGAAAAATAAACTCCAGTAGCCAAACAAAAGTTCACAAAGCTCTTTTGTTCTGTAACATTTTTTCAGTCGGCACTGGCCTACTGTTTTACATAAGGCTTCATTCTGGATATAATTCGTGCAGAAGGGAAGGGGTCATAATTTTACCTCTTTATAGTGGAAAGTAGACAGCAGGTAGATACACAGGCTTCTGGTTGTAAAGAGGATCATGGAGATGGACTGTACTGCGTTTGTCCCTCTCTTTCTCTCTGTAATGTGTCGAAATTGTGTCGGCTCTGGGCGTTATGAATTAAACATGGCAGGACGGATGGATCTCCGCATCTAGGGACACAGGGACTGTCCGAGTCGTGTTCAACTCTATGAACGCAGGGATTTATATATTTTCACAGGAAAATGACATGTTTCAACGCATTTTTTTTTGTATAACTTCGCTGTGAGGAACCGCTTGCAGGAACCTTGGATCAGTGCAGTGATACCTCTGTCCTTCACACGCGTGATTCATCTTATTTTGCAGCCTCCTGACAGCATAAACTGACACAGAACTTATTAGTATCATCATGAACCTCCACTGTAAAATCCAGTGGCCTCTTCCGTACACTCTAAACAATAAAGGAGGGGACTAATTTTATTGAGCTGCATAAAATGAATTCATAATGTGGAGACAGAATCTGTCGGGCTCTTTGTGTCCTTGTTTAAAATTTTCTTCACTGCTGCAAATAGATGATATATTGAGGCACTAAACGAATAAAATGCACAGATTTTTACCTTTATATAATATATATTGTGTATTATAATGTAACACTCGATATTCCTACATGTTTCGGTCCGTTATGGACAGTCATCAGGGACTCAAACAAAGTAATACGGTATAAAACCAAACTAGCCACTTTTGTGTACATCTGACGTCGTGTTCAAGAGTCAGATAGTAAAAATGTAGGAATTTCTTTGTAGAGTGGTAGTATAAATGTGGTGGATCTTGATATACAGTATCTTGGAAGCAGTCTACTGGCTGTCGTTAAGTACGTAGGCTACTTCCAAGATAAAAGGTAAAGGTAAAGCAGTCCCATTACAGGCCCGGAGAGGCCCAGAGGGTTCCAGGAAGTTAAGTTTCCCAGATTTCGTGACAACGGCACAGGATGGTGGTAGGTTGTCGGCCTTACGCACCGGCCGTCTTTGCCCCCAAGAAATACTCCTTGTACTCACTTCTGTTAGAGGCTGAGTCGACCCCAGGACCATAGTGCGATCGGAAGGATTTTATGTCAATGGAAAATCCACTTACACCATCCGGGATCGAACCATCGACCTTCCGATTTGTAGCACAGCACCTTAACCACTGTGCTACCGCGGTCCCCCACTTCCAAGATATTGTACAAAAATACAACAACTCTACTCTGAATTATAATCATTTTAATTTTACACCACGTCAGCTGTATATAGAAGTGCCTTACTTGGTTTTATGGTGTATTACTGTGCCTGATTCCCTGATGATGGGCCCTTGCGGAAGAAACATGCAGGAATATTGTGATTTATAATATCAGACATCTAAGGGACAAGTTTGTACATTCTGTTGGTTTAGTGGTGTGAAGATGATAATCGCCCGGCGGCGAATTTTCCCGACATAATCACAGTCAATGTAGGTTTCTTACTTGTAAAATTTTTTGCCTTGAATACTTGTTTCATGACAGATTTTCATATTTTATTGTTCACACATTTCGTGCATAGCCTGTTACTATAGTCCTTTCTGCATGATCTTTTAAGAATGACAGGCAATAAATACTTAATATTAAACTTCTAGTTACGTAATATTTTGCTGTTCCCTGCCACCTGTCTTTCTCATTACGTAGTTAAGTTAGATTATTCACATTAAGTTCTATCGTTTGGTAAGAATCGTGGCCCTAGTTTACAGCGGACGCAGCGTGAAGCTGACATCGTACATCTGTTTAATATCAAGTTTAAGAAGGCGTGGAGCTATACCAACATTAGTCCAAACGTGTTCACAGCTTGGCGCAAGGACGCCTTTACCCTGCGTGTGGTCATAATGTGTGCTGTCGGTTGCACTACAGATTCGCCGTATTTTGTGTCGTGTTATTGGTGTTGGTTAGCGGCCAGGGTGGCTGGGGAATTTCGGCCTGTTTTTACTGCAACAGCTTTCTCCTGCCCGGTCAATAATTTCTGTACACTCTCAGCGGTTTAAGGTTCTTCACCCCTCACCGATCTGCGGGTGAGCAACGGACTCTACAGTGAAGACTGTCTTGCGGGATATTACGCTGTGTTGGCTGGTGAATATTTTCTGACGTTTCGAAAGAACATGATGGCTTCTAAACGCTGTTAACATCACATCATACTTGAGTGATAAGAAGCGCCGCAGCTAGAACTTCTAAACCCAGCACCCATTATACACAGGTACGGTAAGGCTATCTTTATCAGGACCTGCAACCCTTATAGAATACCTAGCGTGAAGAACAGAACTGAAAACAATGAAAGAAAGCAGCATAGAAATAACAGGCTTCTGTTACAAGAAATACCAAGAGAATACACCAATAAAATATTTATTGTAATATACTTCGGTACACGGTCACAGTGTATTACAAAATGTGTTTCTCTTTTCCGTTCTTGTTCATTAATTCTCACCTTGTTTCTAGGAACCCTCGTCCCCTTGATACACATGCGCGTATAAGTTTGTACATTCCATAACGCGTGTGCTTAGATACAGCGAGACATCGAGGAAGTTGCCTATGGCTGTGCTTCTGATTTGCATTTGTGAGGTTCCGGGTTCGAATCATGTTGTAAATGCCGAATTTCCTGCGTGACTTTTCTATTAGTTTTCCTCACTACCTCCATGGGCCTGCTGGGATAGAGCCTTGAAATGCTCCACAACCGTTTTGTTTCTTCAGATCACCTCAGATTTATTTAATACAGAGACCCTGTCTTATCATTCGATACGACGTAACCCCACCAGTTGATACAGCGTGATTGAAATGTACAGCACATCTATCCATCCATCCGTACAGCGATGTCCATATAAATTGCCGTGGGAGTGATAAGAAATGTAGGGTCCTTGCTGCCTGCAAACATCCGACTCCACTCTCATTCTTTCTGCAGCGCCTTCGCCGAGATCGTCTGGCCCAGCCAGGAAGGTACACGACTGTCTGTACACACACTGCGGCTCAGCTGTATAGGGATCACAGTTCTGTGTCACCTATGTAAATGCGGTGCTGGCGGGCTGCTTTGCCTGCTGGGAAGGGGATAGACACAAAAGCCAGGGTTTATATCACTGTGACATCCGTTCGTCGTTCCACCGATCCTGTGGGAATGATCATCGTGCATGTGCCCGCAGCGTCGTATGACGTCGTACACGAAGCTTGAAGAATGTTGCAATGGTCTAAGTCCAGTGATTTTGTGAGACACCCTGGGCACCTAGCTGCTGATCTTCTACGAGACGACACAAGAAGCAGAACATGATTAGTGTACTTTTATTTAGCGACCACCTCTCAGTTGAAGTAGCAATGTTTCGAATATGTGGTGGTACTTATAGAAGTAGTGATAAAACTGACTACAGTAGTTATCTGGTATCATAGTTTTTTAATCAACTACATGAAAATCTTCCCCAACACTTTTTTACCTAAAGGTTCAAAGTCGTACGTGGACGGAATCGTTGACGATTATAATTTTGAATTTTACGTAACGTCGCTTAATAAAGAAAATATAGTAAAAATTTTGCATTCGTCAGGTGAGGTATAGGTAAAATGATCCCTTTACAGGCCCGGTGTGGCCCAGAGGGTGGGTAGAGGTATAGCTCTACTATTCCATGACCGCGGCACTAGAAGGGGATGAGTGGTCAGCAGCACGCCCCGGCCACACTTTACCCCCGGGAAAGACCCGGTACCCAATTTACAGGAGGCTGGGTAGGCCCCAGGACCGGTCTGGACGGGCGGAAAATCTCGTCCCCACCGGGACTCGATCCCGGACCATCCATCCCGTAGTCAGTCGCTATACCGACTGAGCTACCGGGCCCATGCATTCGTCAGATACCAGTATAAAATTGACAGTACATTGTAACAATACTTCTATTGTTATGTGGCTTCAAGGGAACCTGTAGTTCTGTCATGAGAGATTTGTTGGTGTTGGGTTTGATACATTGAACTAACTGGGGACTAATATTAATGAACTGTTTACAATAATTCATTGAACAACAACGTAAATACCACAGAGAGATTAAAAGGAGCTTAGTTTAAAATTACACGCATGACTAGGGTTATGCCGATTCACCAAAATTAAGTACAAAATACAGATGCAGGGACAGTAATGTGATGCAAGGACCGATGATGTTTCCAGGCAGTTCTCTCACCGTGAGGAGGCTATGATTTGTTGGAGCTCATCACAGGACTAGCATTGCTGGCGTGCTGGGGTTGGCAGCATTTCCCTTGGCGATTGAGTCCGACACGTCTCATCGCGAGACAGGGATTAGTCAGGATTCGCTGCATTCAGTTGTGATGTACGTGACTTAACTGTACGTGCTTCCGATGGTGCCGGATCTTTGCGGTGGGTGTAGATGCTGCAGTGGTGTGTCCCTCCTCCTGCAGAGAGAATGAAGTTAGTGTTAACTTTTGCTTAGTTCTACACTAACGTCATATAAACCTCGAACGAACTGAACTTCAGGGAAGACAGAACTACACTCTGCTCCGTCTGTTGTCATTTACTATAATTTTATTATGGTATTCTGTGCACCACGTTTGTAACGCGGAATCTCCAAAACTACTGGCCCTGTTTCCACGGAAATTGACGTGTGTATTCTATTTTAAAACTTGATCGAATTCAATCACGGTGCTTACGGTTCGATTATAACAACCCGATTAGGTGAATTGCAGCTATACCTGATAGGCCAGGATGTCTTGATTTCTAGGTGGATAGACGATGGAGGAACGATTCGGGACACGGTTCTGCTTTGCGACCTGCTGTGGGGCGTTGCCAGTACCCTGTTATGTGGGAACAGAGGGTTCTTTCTCGAGGGTGTAGTGGCTGGAGTGTGAAGCTTACAGTTCAACTTCGTGTGTGTCGATAGTTAAGAATGTGTGGTACTGTATCTCCACTCCCCACCGTGCCTCGAATGTGTGTTTCTTAACAAAGCAGCGAGACTACTTTAACGTTTGTTACCTTAACGAAACTGAAAATTACGGAGTTTCTTTACGAACGATTTATCTCACAAATGCGTAGTATGTCGTTAGATGTCGTTACGGTCTGCGCGTTTTATTTGGAAGTTGTATTGATATTATTTCCTTCATCTGGTAGATGTCTTAGTAATTAACCAACTTAATGCACAAATTCTTGTTTTATAATAAGCTTAGTATAGTCCTGTACATGTTTCGAGCACTATGTGCTCATCATCAGGAGGTCAAATTGTATTATACAGCATCTGGTATCATCACAATTGTAGGTGGCCGTCCGGTGCACCAGACGGCCACCTACAAAGTGTGATGATACCAGATGCTGTATAATACAATTTGACCTCCTGATGATGAGCACATAGTGCTCGAAACATATAGAGGAATATAATAAACTTATTATAAAACAAGAATTTGTTCATTAAGTTGGTTAATTACTAAGATTATACTGATAGGCGCGGTCAGCAAAACATAAAAAAAACTGGTAGGTATGTTCTGGTAGGTTATTACCTAGGTTTCGAAACAGCAGACTGCTTACATCTTCAGGGAAAAGTTAAGTCCATCATGAAGGTGGAAGCAGCAGGTTTCTCCAGACCTATAACATTGCTCGGTATCGCCCTGTCGATCTTAAACGTCGTGAAAATGTCAAATATTGCGTTTTAATTTTCTGAATTGACCGTTAAATGTAAGAAACGACATGTTCTTCCTTAAAACCGGTCAAATAGTCTTAAGGCCGAAGCGTATGGACTGACAGACAGACAGATTGACTGCTCAGTTGTGGGTTTCTCTTTTGGACATTATGAAAAGAACACGTAACAAGACAGGCAATGTACGTGTAACGTTACGTGGAGTCGGTTTCGTGCAACCATTGTTGCAGTGGGAAAGCAATTAGTATTACATATTCCGAGTGTGTGTTTTTAGCCCTAGTTATCCAGCATGCACTGAGCATGGACCACTGTTTGTCACGTTATCTCATAAACGGCGCGATCTTCGAAAAAACAAAAGATTGCATAAAAATGTATGGTTTGATTTTCTATACATCTTTTTTTCTTAAATATTTCTTATTGTAAGAAAATTTGAGCGACATATGATAAAAAAATGTATATTCGTCTTCATGTAAAATACCTGTTATTCTTGTCGGACTTGAGCGAAACTTCAATTTTCTGGACAGATTTTCTATATACACTCAAAAATCAAATTTCATGAAAATCCGTCCAGTTGGAGCCGAGTTCCACGTGGAGGGACGGACGGACAGACAGACTTGGCGAAGTTAATAGTCAGTTTTCGCAGTTTTGGGGACGCGTCTAAAAATGGTACTGGTTCGTGGGGTGTTAGGCCAATTAATATTTGACTGTTTTTTCAGATGAAGCCGTTGCCTCTGTTGTGAGGGCAGATGCTCCTGTCACGTGTTTTGGTTCTAACGGCAGCACTTTCCTCTGAAGTGTTGGTTCCAGGTCACTCGGCTTCACGCTCTGGAAGTTTTTTTTCATAATCACTGCCGTGAGAACACCAAATATTGACTCATACAGAACATGAAACAAATGGAATATTTAGGCCTGAATATTTGTTGCGAGACACAAGCCGGGTTATTGATACGTGAAGGATTCTGTATCAGGCAGATATTCATTTCTCTCTCAAATTGATCTGTCCATTATTTATTCGCTCGGAAGAGAAACGAATTGAGAGGTCACTCAGGTGTCGATCAAACTAATCAATTAACACGAGCGTTACGGACCGGCCAGCTTATTGGTTCCTCTGACCGCTGCACACAAAACAAACCGCCGGTGTGTAGCCAATACCAATAATTGCCGAGCTGGTATTAGCACGTAACGGACGCGCTGAGGCCATGGTTAATATTTGCATGTGAAAGAGCAAGGGACTTCAAAATATACATTACACTCACTAATAAACTAGAAGAGATTGCTATTTAGTTAAGGTTCTCATGACTAGGTAATGGACAATAAAACTGATTTATATAGTATATTGCTTTGAGACTTGAAGGCACGTTTCTGCGACTGAGGTCATAAATGAGATGGTCAAGGAGAGTGGAGTAAACGAGGGAGATGAGAGGAGTAGAAGAGGAGGAAGAAGAAGACAGGGAACGATAAAGGAAAACTAAGAGAAGACGAAGAACATGTTAGGATAACAGAATCGGAGGAATAGGAAGAAAGAAGATTAACCTCTTAAACACCAGTGTTGCCAAACGCGAACGCGCGCCTAGAAATTTATTTCGTATACCTAGACAATATGAAACATTATTTGATTTTTAAGACGTCCTACATAATCTCTGTATTATTTTCCACAAAATACCTTTATTTCATTATTTTGTATTTTCTGATCAAATAATACAATTTATGTAAATTTTGCACTGAAATTTAAATCCCCATTCCAGTAGAACAAACGTTAAACACAATTTCCTTGGTCCTCTACGATTTTCTTATCTCTATTGACATAAAACGATTTCACCAGAAAAATAAAATTCCTCCTGACAATTTCTGGGTGACAGTGATGTAGCTTTAGTATTGTTTTTTAAGAGGTCTAATATATACAAGGAACAGAGGAGGCCTGGGGCCACTTTGGCCTTCCACGATACGAGAAGTGTGTTTGTTCCTATATTGAGCGCTGCTGTATCCTTGCAGAATGTTTGTTCCGTGTTGAGCGCTGCTGCATCATGGCAGATTGTTTGTTAAAATGGCGTAGAATATAACAACTCCAGAATTACCGAGTTTAAATGCGAATAATAAGTTTGATGTTCAGTAAATTAGCGAAAAAAAGTGTCGGTCATTAGAATTTTGGTTAAAATAAGAGGAACCGAAAGGAAAATTTACATGAAGGTCAGTGTGATTTTATTTGAGAGCAAAAATATTTTGTACAGACTTTATAGATTGGAATTTAACACCCCTTCTTGAATTGAGGCATCCCCGTTGTGTCGGTAACAATGAAATAAAACAGAATGTAAGTCAAAACACAGCTAGTTTTATTGGTGTTAATGAAACGACAGACCACCGCCTTACCTGCTCACACGCAGTTAATGTCTCGTATATAATTTATAGGCTAGATGAAGAGATCTCAACATCCGCCACACACAGACAATATTTAGTCTCCCAGAACTTTGCAAACCTGATGATGACCTCCAAGTAGGCCGAAACATGTCGTTTCATTAACACCAATGAAACTAGTTGTGTTTTGACTTACTTTGTCTTTTATTTCATGTAAAAATATATTTTTCTTTAAGTGATACCATTTTAGACGTAATTAACCACGAGGGAGAGAGAGAGAGAGTGAGACAGACGCACACTATACGTACATTTTCGAACTTAAATGTTGAAAAATTAAAAATTTTTGGATTAGGTCTACAGAGTGCCCATCCTCTTATGCGGAGAACAGAAGAAGGTCTGGAAGGTTAAGGTCTGCTTGTCGACTGGTTACTAGTTAACCAGCATTTCGGTGAAGCCTAGTGCAGGAATGTATTCTTCTTGGACCGCCTAACCCTGAAGACTCACTATGCTCATACGAAACGCCGGAACCTAATTACCAGTCATCACGACGTTAGGTTCGCCGAAGATTTTAATCTTCAACGCCGCTGTGAGAACAGCAAATCTCGCCAAATCGCTTTTGATTCAGTTCAGACTAATTTGAATTCAGGTCCGCTTTGTCTCTTAATGAAATTTTGTTTTACGGTAAGACTTTTATGACATGTATCATGCCTGCGCATGCTTTTTTAATTGTCTCTTAACGTGTGTTAGAACAAAGAGCAGTGAAGATTTGATGCTGATTGTTTAATAATTTATTCCTTAGGTCATTTTCGACTTCTCTTCAAGTTGAACAGGCCCGTCAAGTAACAGTGACAAGTTGTGTGTGTGTGAATTTAATATTTCTTAACTGACAGGAAATATTAATTTTCGGCTTAATTATTTATTTGCAGTACATATGATTCCAGCCTTGGTTTTGTTTGTTATGTAATAAGTGGAAAGACACCTTTCAAATGTTTGAATTTATCTCTGTTATGCTATAAATCATCTGGTTAACTCTATTTGTGAGGTGATCTAGATTGCATATAAACTTCAACTCCAACCAGACACACCCGGGACCATGGTACCCTATAATATAATGAGATCTCGAACCCGCCCTATTACGCCCCAAGACCACTACACGCATGCGAGAATAGCCTAAGCTCTAAGTCTAACCACAACCTGATGATGGCCCACATATAGGGCCGAAACATGTCGTTGTAAACTCCTATAATATAATAATAAATATTGTTGTGTTCGACTGTAAGTGTTAACATACCTAACTCCTTACTATTGTGCAAAACACAAAGGGGATGACGCACATTAGAAACATTAGAATTCCATTCTTACCTCACGGAAAAAAGACTACTTCTTCGTCATGAAGACCATTCAGTTAATGCTCTTTAGGGTAGCGGTAAGTTTTTGTGAGAGGAATAGGTACACTCTGTGGGTGAAATGCAGTTTATAAATGTTACAGTAGTTTGTACGCCACGTGTAGTTAAAGACTACCACCGGCCTTTCAAATATTCCAGGTAGCCCGTTGAACGGAGGCACTGAAGGAAAATAAAAAGCCTCAGGATAGCCGATAACCCCTGCAAGATTTATCTGGATACTTCTCATATATAATTTTGTTATGTCGCTGTTACACCGACATTTTCGATTACTGCTATTGATAAACCGTTGTTAAATAAACCGAGGGTCAAACACATTGTTGGTTTCTGCCCGCGCGCAACAGTTCTTTCCGTGCTGAAGGTGTGTATATCCTACACACAGTCTGTCTCGCCTGTTCAATATTCTTTCCACCTCCTTCTTGATCCCAAATGCACGGAGGGTTCGACGTCATAAGTTGGCCGGGAGTTTCTTCTGCTATATCGTCAAACATCCCACAACAGCGGAAGTTCCTGCTTCTCTTGTTTCAGAAGAAATACCAGCATAGTGTGCCTTGGTTGCTGGTCTGCATTCGGCAGGTTCTGTATTGAAGCAAGCTTGTGGATTTTCTTTAAAAAAACATCTTATGGATAATTTGAAATGACTATGGTAGTGAAATGTAGGAGGATGAGGTGGTTGGGGCGTGTGGTACGTATGAGGAGGAGTTAAATGCATACAGAGGTCGGTAGGGAAACCTGAAAGTAAGAGCCATTTGAAAGACCTAGGTGTAAATGGAGGATAGTATGACATTTGATGTGTGACCGTGCATCATTGATACAATAATAGAAACAGCCAACTAGATGGAACAATAATAATTTTATTAAAAATTATTATTTTTGCATCTAGTTGGCTGTTTATACGATAATATGACACTGGATCTTACAGAAACGGGATGGGAGGGCGTAGATTGTATTCATCTGCCTGAGTGTAGGGGCAAGTATCAGGCTGCTCTGAACACGTTAATGGGTCTTCGTTTGCAATTTATTAATTTCCTGTCATTATACATGTTCCATCCCTGCAGGACCAATACGTGTAGGTTAAAACTGGTGTAGTAATTTCTGTTTGTCTCAGGCTTATTTTAATGTATACCGTTTTTAGGCGCGTTCGCAAAATTGCGAAAAGCGGCTATTAACTTCGTCTTGTATGTCTGTCCGACCGTCAGTCCATTCGTGCACATGGAACAACTCCGCTTCCACTGGACGGATTTCCATTAAATTTCGTATTTGAGTATTTTTCGAAAATCTTTCGAGAAAATTCTACTTTTATTAAAATCTGACAAGAATTACGGGTACTTTACACGAAGACCAATTTACATTTTTGATCATTTATTCTTAGAGTGAGAAGTATTTCAGACAAGATTTGTAGAGAAAATCAAAATACACATTTTATGTTCGGTAAATTTTTTCCCCCGAAAATCGTGACGTTTACGAGAAAATGCGGAAACGTACTGTCGAGTCGGGCAGGCCACAGATGACAATATAGCGCATGCGCATTGCTTGCTGGAAACTAAGACTGCAAGCACACACGCAGAATATGTAATAGTTTTCAGCTGTAACAGTGGTTGCAAGAACGAGCCTCATTGTTAACGTTAAACGTACATTGCCTGTCCTGTTGGACCTGTTATTGGTTATATTCTGCAATCCGTGCACATTTGTGATGCGTGAATATAAGATCAGGCGTTACCTTATTTGTTTAAAACACGTGTTGTAGATGTAACATTTCACGTGTTTACAGCTGCTCACGTGGCCGCATCTGTGGAATTAAAATGGTGTTAGGTCACAGAAACAAACTGGCAGTACATGCGTTGCCATTGGAAAATCCATTTTCCTCGTTGAATATCACCAGGATGATGATGAACTTCTTCTAGCTGTTTGAATAAAGGTTGACCAACTAGATGACACTTGCTTTATTATCTACTGCTCAACATGTTTCAGACGTTAATACGTCCATCTTCAGGAGCTTGCGACTATTTGTTGCGTTGTGTAGGCTG
>Ga0123352_10001544_pt1 | contig 30770 bp, 12 predicted proteins | sample TergutLab28metaG_FD_89700 | JGI IMG/M metagenome (GOLD analysis project Ga0123352, IMG submission 89700) | Labiotermes labralis P1 segment gut microbial communities from Petit-Saut dam, French Guiana - Lab288 P1 | ecosystem: Host-associated > Arthropoda: Insects > Digestive system > Gut ...
TATATATATAATGACTCCAACAAGTGCACACATGTGTACTGAAATTAGTTTCTACATACTTTTAATTGCTTATGTGCTTGATTTTAATGGGCGGTTATGAAAAATAAATTGGCGTTTTTATTTCTTTATTCGCGCCTACAATAAGAGACGTGGGCCGGGTAGCTCAGTCGGTATAGCGACTGACTACGGGCTGGACGGTCCGGGATCGAATCCCGGTGGGGACGAAATTTTCCGCCCGTCCAGAGCGACCCTGGGGCCCACCCAGCTTCCTGTAAAATGGGTACCGGTTCTTTCCCGAGGGTAAAGTGCGACCGGGGTGTGCTGCTGACCACTCACCCCCTTCTAGTGCCGCGGTCATGGACTGCCCACCCTCTGGGCCACACCGGGCCTGTAACGGGAAAACTTTACCTATTACAATAAGAAAGGCTAGGTCCTGTGATGAACACAGAAGAACTGCTGCAGCGAAAAAAAAACTGACTGGCTGAATATTTTGTAACGAAATCAGCACAGCTAACAATAAATCCCAGCAGTGAGCCGGCGTAGCGCAGACATTATACAGACATCCCTCTCGCTTTTCGCGGAGGTTAGGTTCGAAGACCCCTCCCCCCGCGAAAAGCGAAAGTCCGCGGAGAGTTGACGTCTCCCAGAAAAGAATTTTTTTTGTGTGTTTTAATGTTTTGCTTTTTGGTAATGTGTTTTGGTTTTGTGCTTTGTCGTTTCTTTTAATGCTGAAATCCCTTTAATCATTTAACCACAAAGCAATGAATATGAAAAACATTTCACTTTAATTTTTTCGCATTTCTAATGTTATTTATGGGCACTTTAGGGAATATTTTTATTCTTGGGGCGCCTCTGCAAATTTACGAACCTGCGAAATGCGAGAGATGACTATCTATGTCGATTTCATGTGTTCTGCTACCGGTGGTCTTTCCCCTAGAGAATATGATCTTAAGAGTTTAAATGTCTGTCCTGGCAAAAGCAAAAACACGCAGTAAAACAACACTATAAGCTCATTTTCTCTCTTTTATTGTCTACAAAGTGCCGTTTACTTCGTAATTTTATCTCTTTATATTCAAATAATACCCACGTTTATCATAAACCTTTCACTAATATTTATATACCCACTCCATTTAGTTGAAGATTACCGTCACACATAAAGCCAGATTCAGCTACCTGATGATAACAATCAGAAGTTATAACACGTTATCTGCTTTTGACGTAACTGCAGTTACGGCGCGTGTTCTTTCTGTTATCGTCTATCTTTTGGCCGATCCTTAAACTGAGTGCTCTTATGCAGTCGACTGAGCGTTCTATGGCGTAAATTGCAAACTTGCAATTTCCACTTCAAGAGTTATCAGTGTCTATTCACTTTTTGACAGTTGACATCACCACGCTGTCAGTAGCTCGGGTCATACGTACGTGTGTTAGAATGACGGCAATACAGTTAAGTGGAAATGATATGGAAGGGAAAGTTCCTAGCCTAATTTTAGGTAGTCTTATATCTCAGGATTTTGGGTGGAGACTGAGGTAAACCACGAAAAGTATTAGGCACGTCAGTGTCTCAGCAGAATTTCGAACCACGAATACAAGCCAGCTATGCTAATGATTAAACAATCGCTCCGATTTCTACGGCCTCGAAAGAGACAGGGAGATAATAATGAAATGACAGCAGACAAAAGGGAGACGGCCGTGGCCGGTTTTAAGGTATTGTCCAGTCATTCGTCGAAAGGAAAATAACGAAACCTTTCACTCATTATGCCTGGAGTTCTGACCCATTTTCATACATCCACCATAAAATTATTGAACGTTCTCTACAGCATCGCGTTCCATTTCGGACTGATAAAGAAGGTGCTGTCTACTTAAGCAACGTGGTGGAAGAGGGTTTACCTCATAAAAATATTTGGACAGCGGGGAAGATTTTCTTTCCCTCACAGACCTCTTTTCCGTGTGTTCAGTTTCAAATTTTATTCTTCTCATTAGCTGCACTTTCTTAGTCTTTTAAATCTAATTTAACATCTAATAGGAGGGCGATTCTATACGATGAATTGCGAAAGAAACAGAAGAGATTGGTGTCATCCCAGAACATGAATGAGAAACTGAGGGAATTGTTAAAAAATACAGTAATAACGGTGGGCTTGTGAACAGTAGTAGCGTTAGAGGTCACTCAGCCACTGAACTGTGACTCGTGGTAACCTTGCTTTTAATACTTAGGCAAGGAAACTTAGTTCTACCCGTGTCATTTTGAAACGTGCACGTTGTGTTTGTGTGTGTCCGCACAGTGGCCTGCGAACTAAGTGGCCGAGTTCGCTGAAATTCGGCAAGAATGTCACTGTACTTCCTTCACCCACAGTCGTACTTTCTATATGCCGACGTTAGGAAGCTCCGAGATGAACATATAGCGAAGTCCACTTCCTATGAAAATGGTACATGGCACAAATTGTGCAATAACGGATTTTCAAAACGCGGTATGTTCACACTGTCTTGCTAACATTCTTATGCAGGACATAGAATAAGATAGAACACTCGGGAAACTTAAGTGGTTTTACTTTAATGGCGACAAAGGTAAAACTTTCTGAGCGTGTCAAATTACAGGTACTGCACTCGTAGTTCAAACCCCTACCGACAAATTTTCAGCCCTTTCAAACTAAAAACATAAAGACGAAGCAGAACAATGTCTTTAAATTTAATGACATTTAGGGGGGGGGGGTAAATATGAGTAGATGATTTCGTACTTGCATAAAAAGACCAGTAAATTACAAATTATTGACTGTTAGAAGTAAACCTTTTACTGAGCTGTTTGTGTCCATCAGTCGAAGAGTCCCTTGAATCAAACATATACAACAGTATTACAGATTAGTATGTTACCGACTTTCATCCACCTTGGCATGGACACCGTCTTGGACATTTCCCTATGACACTACGCTTTATCTACTAACGAATCTGAAGAACTGTTGTCGCTCGCACCTTCCCTACAACAAACACTAATCTTACTCAGTTTGTCACACGTATTCGGTATTTGTCTGGGCAGTTGGTGACACTTGTGCTGAAGGTCGTTATGCTAAATGACAGAGACTTCATGGAAACAATCATGGTATACCAATATAAGACCATAAAAACATGTGATGTAGGAACAGAACTAGCCCAATTAGTACAAGTTTTGTAAGGTTACACGTATTTGAAATTTTTGAGGTTTTCGGTTTTTTAAGAAGTGGTCGATAACTTTGGGACTGTGCGAAATGTCTTCGTTTGATGAAGCAGCTACATAATTTTTACTCGCTATTAAAGTTTGAAAGTGACATATCACCGTTATGAAATAGTGACAAGTAAGGTTTCAGAAGCCGTACAATCTAATCTAATGGAATCCTAACATAAACCGCTCGAAGGAGGAACACTTTTAATATGGATCAATTTTTACTTTCAAGATCAATGCCGTAACAAATTTGTAAACACGATACCGCAGGATGCTTATCTGGCATTTATCTACGAAATTACACGCCGCGATAAGCAGATTCCTTATAGCCAGAAAGATAATCAGGAATGTAGCAAACCGCGTCACACCTCTGAACATCTTTGAAGCACTCCAGTACTCATACACTTATGTCTATATAAATGGCAGCTATCTCTGGGATCCACACGGATTTACATCTACGAATATACATACATGAAGCCGTTTCTTAGCGGGCAAAATTGGCAGATCTTAAAGCGAACCCATCATTATTCCCGTTTAGTGTCAGAATCAAAAATGTCTTCTGGTGGATTTTGCACCGAGGTGCTGGGTTGTGGGATGAGGGTGATACTGGCTAAGGGCAGTGTAGTTACTAGCGATGTTGAACGTGTTTGAGATACTTAATGAAAAGGGGATATTTATGCAACAATTGCAGTTTATAACAATGAAATGTGAGTAATGCTAAAAGATTAATTTTCCCTGCAAATAAGCACTAGACCGTGGGAGACGTTTTTCGCAGAGGAACTATATTTCAATGTCGCATAAATTCATACCTGTCCAGAGTGCTATCGCAGTAAACTCGAAATGGAAATGACCGATAGCAAGTTAAAACTGCGTCACGGTCGGAAAAGCGCTACGTACCTTTCACACGCAATTTACTCAAAGCAGGCGCGCGCGTGCGCCCACACACACACACACACACACACACACACACACACACACACACGCACACATTTTTTCAGCATTTTATACAATGCCAGTAGAGGTATATTTCTCCATAAATACAGCTAGATTGAGTGGGAGGTTAATTACTTAGTTAATTGGTCCACTCAGTTCGGTTGGTAAAATTCTCAGTTGTAAGAAGCTAGAACTTGGTAAGTTTTTGAGCAGTTTTGTATTCAGACATCGTGGCACCGGACCGCATCAACGCATGAAGACTACATGATGTGTAATTACAGTTTCTAATACAAGCAATTTACACAGAGTTAGCCCAGTTTCAAATTTGCCTTCCACTGTTTAAAACTATTCGTGCAGCCCTTAGAATAACAAAGGCAGGAGAGGCATTCCAAGTAGCACGACGATTTTCGGCGCGTTAGAAGCAAAAAGTTACCAAAATGTGCCTGTTATTTTCTCGAGAAGGATGGAAAGGTTTTTTCATGAAAGATGATAAGATATTTTATGTCACGAGTATGTATGGACATATAATGCATTTAATTAAAAAGAGAGACTAAGAGACACTGCATGAACACTTCCGGGACTTTCTGATTTCATCTCGAGAGTACTTATCGGGAGAAGACTTTCGAAAAGGAGATTGTAGAGAAAAATTAAAAACATATTTTATACACTATATGCCACAGGTTTTCCTTACGTTGTACGGTTTTAGAGGGATTTAAGAGACGTGATTTTTAAGTTACGTAATTCCTAACTCGAAAACTGCTGGACTGGGTTTGCTCAAATTTTTATTTTACGGTATTCAACAAATTTGGTGAAATATCTCCGGCTTCAAAGACGTGGCGGTTTCTATAAAAACATAAATACGGGTTCGCAGCTCATAAAGATTGTGACCAAAATGTAAATGTAAAGTATTTTCGTATCCACACCTTGAAGGTTTACAGGGAGACTATAATTACAGCTCCACTCATGCTTAACCTCTGCACTAAAGTGACTAACCTCACGCCCCGGCCCCTTTACCCCGGAAAATGACCCCGGTACCCACTGAATAGAGGGCTGGGTGAGCTGGAGTTTCTGGAGAAGAGAAACATTTCTTTCACCTAACAGTTTGTGTAGATATTAATTTATTACTGAATTACCTAGGTATTCCCATTACTTGGCTTTATTTTGTTGTACGTCACGCAAAGTGACAAACTAAAACAAAAGTCAATGGAAAATAAACTGTCTAGTGAAGACTCTAACACAAAAACATTCACACGAATTAAAGACCTTGTTCATGGCACCTGTGTTTCCGCGGAACTGTGGGTATACACGAAGTGAAAACAAGGGTTTCGCAAGATGTGCGTTTCATAAACTAATATCCTTCGCTAGCACATAGGCCTATAAAACAAGTAACTGAGGAAAACTGATTCGATTTATGCAGCAACGAAAACAAAACAAAAACGCACCAAATGCTGTATCATGTCAGAGAATTAAACTTTCCAATGTGAAGCTAAACATAAAAATAATTTTAAAATAAAAAAGTAAAACCAAACTTCACAATGAAAATTGGAAATATGGAGCTTATTGTTTTTGAGGCGTTGTTTCTGTAGATATGGTGAGTTTTAGACGCGCACGCAAAGTCACGAAGAGCGACCATTAGCTTCGTCATGTTTCTGTGTCCGCCTGCATTTCCACATGGAACAATTCGGTTCCCAACTGACGGATTTTCATTTTATTATACATTTAGGGGATTTTTATTAAATATGTCGAGAAAATTCACATTCCTATAAGACTGGACAAAATAACCCGAAGAACTGCTTAAATTTTTGTCTACTTTGTTTACTAACTCTACCAAGTAGCCTTCATAGCAATCTATACTGGCCAATAATTATAGATAGTAACATCTTATTTCTTCCTGCGATTTTGATGGTGCATAATAAGAAAATTATAAGTTTCCATCACAATATTTGATATTTGTAGAGTGTCTAGGCGTATGAAATTCGGTATGTGGATAGATTAAGTATGTACCTACACATTAAATTGGTACTGTTCACCTTACACCATAACCCCTATATTTGATGTGAATTTTACGCTATGTCCGGCATGTTTCAAAACCTTTGGTTTATTATCATGGACTTCCTTAATTTCCTTATGTGTGTATATATATATATATATATATATATATATATATATATATATATACACACACATATATACATATTCTTAAGGCATGCTCTAACAGACCATTATTTTTTGCTGTTTTTGAAATGTTTCGGTGCAAGTCACGGTATGTCAGTGCATCTCCTGGTTTCGGCCTGAAATAGTGTAACACGCGATAAATGGAAAGCTAAAAGCAAATTTCAATTGAAAAACTAATAATTCAGAAGGTAATTAATAATCAAGCACACTCAATATCAAGAAACACTAGAAGGGATACAAGAAATGATGGAGTTTTTTAACAGAGCTTCCTAGTTTAAAGCAGGATTGCACCATAATTGTCACTACTGCATACCAAGAGACATACCGACATAATACCATGATGAGCGAGGTCATGCTTCAAAAAATGCAAAATAGTGGTCCATTCACGTATACCATAAGAAAAGCTGTAAAAGGACCCTGATAATAAACCAAATGGCATGCCTAGTGTTCGTAAAAAGCTAAAACAAATAGCGTATAATCTTTTTATTAAACGGTGCAAAATAACTGTTTATCCAGCAATAGAATGGTATGTCAGTGAGTTCATTGAGTATCAAAGTACTTATAAATGTTTAAAAATATTGTTTTCAAGGCAGCAATCACAAGATATTTCGACGAAAGGAAGACGTGAAGTTGCACGAGACCCGTTATATTTGATATAAATGTTCATCGTACAACAAACAGTTCAAAGTAGTTAGGCCACTAGAACGTACAACTTTTACTCCCAATATTTTCCTTATTTTAATTATTTAACCAAATAAAATTCAGCATAATTTAGCAATATATATTGATACTGATATATTTGTTAACTGCAATTGGGTTGACATCCGGTGGCAGTAGTACAGTACACATTTACACACAAACAATACATAGAAGAACACAATTAACAACTTTGGTTGGAAGGTTTTATGGGATTCGAACCCAGAGTGGTCAAGTTAAAATTAACGATGAACTTGTAAAAATTATCGCCAATTGGGAAGAGTGCGGGCCGAGCCCCTTCTTTGCGAGTTATACCCGGCATTTGCCTTAAAACTAAGGAAAAGCAAGGAAAAGCCTCAGTCATGGTAGCCGAAGAGTGCCAGTTGGTACGATGAAAACGGAATATACAGAACAGAACATATATAACAATAAGAATACGTCAACATAACAATAAAAATACATAACTTACAAAATTAAACAAAAGCATACAAAACATACAACCATATATACAACGATAAAAAAACATAGAACCAAAAGAACATGAAAGAATATGATAAAAGAAAAAGCCATATAAGCAGAAAACTTCGTCTTCTAATAATGTTAGACACCCTTTTACTAAGACCTTCACTACACTTCACCCAACTCCACTCCATTTCACTACACTTCTCGACACTTCATTTCCTCTCATTTAAACTTCACCCAACTGCACTTCACTACCCTCTCATTTGGCTAAACTCCATTTAAATTTCCTACCGCTCCACTTCACCTCACATCACCACACTTCACCTCACTTCACTGTACTGCACGTTTAGATGATTTTCGCCACATTTCTATTCCTTTAATTTCACCCAGTTTGTAATTGCTTCCCTAACTGTTTCTAAAAATCTTAAGTTTACAAGGGAACGTTCCTAACGCTTCTGCAGGTAGTTAGTTCCAGTTTCTAATGGTCCTATTTACAAAGGAATACTTCCCGATATCCGTTCTTTGCTTCCTGTCCCTAATTTTCCGAACATGATCTACCCTACTCAAATAGTAATGCCTTCGCAACCTGTCCCGTATAGCTTTCCACGCCCGTTCCCCGGTGTGCGCTTTAAAAAGTGGGCATAAGCGTGCTATCGTCCTATGCTGAGCCAAGGTTTCCCAGTCATAATCCTTCGTATAATTTGTAAATTGAGAAGCTTTCTTCTGTACTCGGTCTAACGCATTTATCTGTCCTTCTCTGCATGGATCCCAGCATTGTGATACTAGACAGTGCAGGATTGTATAGGTTAATCTTGGCTTACATTTGGAGAGGGGATTTCTTAAAAATGTACGGAATTATACCTCGTTGGGTTATAGATAGAATGGTACTGACGGTGTTTGGTAGACTAGTGGAAGAGGCTTTACTTAATTCTCGTTCTACTGTGAAAAGGCAGCTAACGACATGAAAGATAGTAAATTGGGTGGTGCAATTGGGACAAAAGAAAAATAGATTAGTCTTGTGAAGATTGAAAGGCTATTGGATAATAACGAGGAAATAACAATACCCTTTACGTGGCGAAGCGGAATAACACAAGGATGTGCCATATATGTGTATATTATGTTAAGGTGGGTCGAAACCTGCACCTAGAGACTGGAGGCCATATGGAAGGGCTCTCGCAAAGAAAGAACTTGGAAGAAAACTATGAACTGTAGAAACAGAAAAGTTCGTAGTACTCGGTGTGAAATTGTACTCAAAGATACTGACATCCTGGAAGGGTGTGTTATGGAAAGGGGGTTCTTTCATCCCTAGATAAGAACGCATACTACATGATATCTTCCAGGTAGCAGAGGGATATTTAGTTGCAAGTCTTTATATCACTTAATTTTTTCTAAGGGGCATCATGCGGTAATAACCAGAGGTTACAACGACGGAATATAAAAATATAATATAATATAATATAAAAAAATAAATTTTGCACGATGGCGCCAAATATTTGAGTCCTCAGTACGGAATTTGCTTCGTGTCACGTTCTGGCGCTTAGAGTTTTGAGGTGGCTCTTAGAATTTGGAATATTGATATATCCTTGCAAAAAAACACTCATTCTTTCGTTCGTCCATAAATATGTTTTCATTCCTTCATTCACAAAAATTCCTTCATTTCCTGTTATATGTGTGCAGCGATTATCTTTGTAATACTAGATTTTTATGAGCAATATGTCAAGATGTTGGCTACTGAAACATGCAGTCACATGGAACGCAATTCAGTAATAGATCTGCGTGGGCCCCAAACTGTCCACATCTAGTCACTCGTATTACTATTAGAACGCTTTCAATTATGTGGCTCGGTATTATACTGGTTTGGTTTGCAACAACACCTTGATCAACAGAAGGCCGCTATGTCACCCAGAATGGTATCACTACTGGAATGAATGTCATAAACTTGGCTGTCACATGAAGCCATAGGAGTTTGGGTTAAGAGAGTAAGTAGCATCAAGACAATGGTTTCAGTTGTTTTGCTATCGTTCAGGACACAGTTAGGGGCCCGGTCAGAATGCACTGACATCAAAAGCGAAATTCTGTCATCTGATAACATATATGACACAATTAGGAAGACACCTGTTGCGTGATGTATGGACTAAAGAATGGTAAGTCGTGCGGTAAATGATAAGGTAAATTTGCCTGTGTGCATGGGACAGGCAGCCTGCATGGGGCGTGCAGGGATATCTGCATGACATGCTACACTTAGGTGCCATGGGATAGAGTTGTTCTTCACGCTGCGGCCGCTTTCCCAAAGGTAAGGAGTCTGCCGTACACAAACCATGGAATCAGAAACCTACACGGTTACAGCACCTGAAATTTGAACAAGAAATGTCGTATATAAATTTGGTGGGAAACCCATTGTTGAGGGACAATCCTGATGGTCGCAAACGTAATTAAAAACAAAACAGCGGGCTCGATCATAGAATAATACGTTGTGATGATATGACCTGGACCTTAAAGGAATAGTTTGTAATGCGGTGAATTTGAATGACGAAACCCATCGTCAGTTACAAGGATGAAATTTATTATTATTTTCGGGGCAAATTCTGTTTTTGTTAAGGCAGTGTCAGTCCGTTACTTGTGACTGACACTGATTTTTCACAAAAGTAGTCAACCTTCTCTCTCAAGCCTACTGCAACGCCGTTGATATTTTTTGTGGGTTTAAAAGGCAGTTAGGCTGGTGTAATCCCATTACGACACACGGCACATGTAATTCTACAGAGCAAGCTGGCACAAACGGTACGGCTTCTAACTTGCACCCGGAATCCCGGGGTGGAAACCGATCAAACTGAGGTCTTTCGTGATTTTACTCGATCACTTCAGGCCAATGATACCAATGGTTTACGACTGCTGCCTTCCACTCCCTTCACTTCATTATTTGTTCATCTTCGTACCACTCAATACCTTAACTACTGTCAGCGTGTTTGTATAAACCATTAATACATAAACGGAACTTTGAACTTGTAGACAGCCGGAATAGCGTAGTTGGAACAGTGCCTAAGCTAATGACTGAACAAAAGAGAAACCGTGGCTCGACTCCCGGCAGGGTAAGGGAGATCTGTCTTCTCCAAAGCGTCGGCATCGGCTTTGGGACCCATCCAACCTCCTATTCATTTGCTGGCGGGCGTTAATTCTGTAACAATTGAGTCTTTGCCAAAACTACCCCAAGTTAGACAACACGGCGTCACGCCCTTCTTGTCGATTCTGACTGTATTTACACGGCATAGCTCGTGATCATCCTAACAGTGCAAAACTTCATGCTTGTATCCACCTTCATACACCATATTCAAACGTGACTACATCTCTTCCATAAAATACCCGAAGTCAAATCCAATGGGCCGATTTTGATTATAGATGACACGACAATTCTCGGTATCATCCGAAACTACTGCCAAAATTTCAAGGTCCTATCCTTATTGCCGACAAAGTTATGGCTGCCACAGGCAGTCATAGACAAACTTTTATTGCACACAAAGGCATGCCGAAACCGAAACTTCTAAGGACAAATTTACCGCAGGTTTCTTATTTTGACACACGGTAATTTGTGATGAAGAAAGGGACAGGCTTACAGCAACGTGAAATGTGGTCACCGGACGTTCGTATATGTTGTTTTCCTTGGATGCAGAAAAGGGAATTGTAGATAGTTGATTCGGAGAGTGAATATGAGCATTTCTAAATAATGCATATATTAGCAATCAGAGAACAAATTCTATTTCATCGAGTTCCCATTCACCCATCAAAGCCCAGTGGCTACCATAAGGACCGACGCGTTTAAGAGATCTTCGCTTTTGGGGGATGTTACACAGCATTGATTGGTAGTTAGTAACCGACGTTTCGGGACAGCCTACCTATCCCATCGTCAAGGGTCAAGCACTCAAAGAAGACTTCTGCTGTGCTGTTTACCCTAGTAGATGGAACCCATACACTGTCCCAAAATAATGGTTACTAGTTACCAGTAAATGCTGTTTCACATCCCAGAGAGCAAAGACTTCCTCCTGTACACCGCCACGGAAGCCTGAAATCGCGCACAGCGGTTTAAACGTTAACATTTGAAATTCTGCCCACAAAGTGTATTTAGGTTAGGATACGTTTGGTATAATTCTCAAAAGCTGCGACTTTTTTCCTGTACAGTATTCATCATGTGATCTTTATAATGTAGAGGGTGTATTTATTTGACATTACGAACCAAATTTTTATATCTAATTCGCGTTAATCTCTGTACTCAAAAAGTAATACGTTTGTCGCCACAGAGTCGGGAATTAAAGACAACCAAACCATTAAAACATCAAACAAAATTTATATGACGTAGGAAACACTGTTTAATTAATACCTTATCTCCGGTTGATCGTCCTTGTTCCTGTAATCAGAGCGTTAGGAGATGCAGCTCTCTGTCCATTAAATGTTTGCAGAATCGTATTCGAATAAGGAGTAGTTCTTCGCATCAACCGTATTGCTCAGAATGTTTATACTGAAAATTGTAAGTCATTATGAGCCCGTAATAAGCGAGTATGATGTTACCTTAAGATTATAAGTTCGTAATCTTTGCTGTTATAATTTACACTTGTAAACTATTGCACGCGAAATCATTGCGCGCTTTTTAACACATTCGTCATAGCCGTCTGTGCACGCTCGATGACGATTGGACGTTGAACGCTGCATGATGGTACTGCGCGTCATGTGATTATGATATCCAATGAAAAGCCAGATCTATAACAGTTCCCCGAAAAGTTGTGGTCATCTCTTCCCAAAATACTTCACGGTAGGAAGTAGAGAAAGGAGGCATGTAATACGCCATGGAGAAGGATGGTGTTTGCGAGGTGTAAGTGCTGAGCAAAAATCGCCGGAAAGTTTTGCGACAGTACATTTCATAACTTCAGTTGTACGCTACATTGTGAAACGTAAATAATATTAGAGCGTGCTGGACATTTCTAAGTGTGGAAACATTGTTAGTGTCTTAATAGATCTTCATCGTGCACACATTTTATGATTAAGGTATGTCATTTGTATAAGTTTCGTTTCGTTGGCAGCACAGTAGTTTTAAAACTGTACGTAATGTGCAAAAAAGTGTGTTTATGTATAAGGTAGGTATAAATTTTATTTGTGGTAGGAGAAACTTCTATAATATTTTAAGTCTGTGGTCTTTGTATCTTATGTGATTTAAGTATGAAATGTTGACAAGAGTCCATCCCTCCCTTTCTTTTAAGGCTGGACACTGAAAATGATTTGAAAGCACGCTGGCCGGGACATTAAAAGGATTGGTTTGAAAGAAATGGACCGCTTGGGTGTGTAAATAAATTTAAGGTTTTGAAGTGGATTTGATTGTGCATGAGTAAGTGTATGCTGCATACACCGTTTGCTCCTAATCGGTGGAACGTGCTGAACTGAAGCTTTATAACCATTTAGATTCCATTGCTTTACTTGGAGTTTTTATAAGTGCAGTGGTGTTTTCTTTGATGTACATTTGTGACCCAAATGATGAAGAAGGCTGTCACTTTCTCCAAACAGTGAAGAATAATAATGCCAAATAGGTAGGTATTCCACTACATTTGCTCCACTGTTAAATTCCGGTAAGATAACTCGGTTAGGAAGCGGAATAGGTCATATTATCGAAGGAAAGATTCCAAATTTAAAAAAATAAAGTTTCTGTATTGAAGGATGTGGAAATTACAGAGACTAGTTTCTGTAATACATATCTGAAATGAGTGTAGAAAAGGGGTGTATAGTTGTTAACTACTCTGACTAATAATATATTTCATTCCCCATTCTCCATGTTTACATCTCTTATTAGGTATGGTGTGAGTTATGGTTGGGAGATTGTTTCTCTTAATCTGATTGAATACACTTGCTGTGGGAGATTGCAAAAAGATGACTCCATGAACTGTGCCCGTCATAATATTAGTGTGTTTGGTGTGACAGTAGATGAGTTTATTGATACAAATTTCTTAGTGAGTGTGTCTCCACTACACATAAAAAATGGTTATTATGCCGAATACATATTTATTCAGTTTTTCCAAGATGAAGAGTAAGGGTAGGTGAGATTTGTCAGATTCACCATGAGAGAATATTGTGCACCATTCATTCAGGTTTCCATATGCTGCAGAATATAGTAGTACATGACTTTAATGTATTATTATAAAAGTAAAGTTGAGATTATTTTGTATGGTTGAATAGAGGCATTCTGTCTTAATTTTCCATATTCTTCGATCTTCTGTTTTCCTCAAATTTGTACTTTTTTCTGTGAATGTTGAATACTTTCCACATTAAATCTTAGTGTTTTATGTTTTTTTTTAAATAATATATATATATATAGACATTAGGATAGTTAAAGTGAGAATAATGATATTTGATTATATGTGTATACAGTTGGTGCAGGCAATGCATTTGGCAGGGAAACCTCTAGAAAAAAGTGAGATTTGTGCTCTTCTGGGATATTATGTATCATACAGTTGTAATTCATTCCCGACATTTTGGGGGAACCTAGCAGTCTCATCTTTAATGTTCAAGATACCCAAGAAGAAAGCCAGTCACACTTTGGGTTGTGGTTTATATAGGGAAATGTGTGGGCAGTGATTGGTTACGTGTCCTGAGAACCAATCACCACCCACATCTTTCTGTATATAAACTACAAACCAAAGTGTGAACTGCTTTCTTCTTGGATTTTTTTTTGCCCTTGAAGATGGGTCTGATAGGGTGTCCCAAAACGTCATGAAGGAGGTACCAATAACATGCTGTGTAATATCCCAGAAGAGTGCAGATCTCGTCTACTTCATGGCAGAAGCCCAAAATCTCTCTTAAGGAGTGTCACTTGAGGGTGAGATGGAGGTTAATAATGAAATTGATTTCAAGAAATATGTTATAACAGCGTTACCAACTCCATTGAGCCAAGTTCTTCTTGGGAATTTAATACTTTATTATTGCTTCAAGAAATATGCTGACTTATGCAACATGAAGACACATTACTCACTACTGTGAGGACCCTGATTTTACATTCATTTCTGTGTTTGCAATAACCTACCACTAAATTGTACTGAGCCAGATGCATCCCGTTCAGATTTGCACATACAGCATTTTGTTGCCATGTCCCAAGTGTCAAGAAATTCATATATTGTATAAATATATATTATATATATATTTATTTATTTATAAAGGAGACATACACAGTCATGCAGTAGCCTTCCTTAGCCTTTTGCTCACATGATGCAAGTACGACATGCACTAAGGCTTAATGAATACTTCGTCATTGTCAAAATCTAAAGTAATGTACCTTATATCATTTTATTTCATGTTATTTTATATTAATGTCTTAAACTCTAATATTTGTGATATTGGCATGGTTTTCGTATAACTTCTGATGTTGACACTGAAGATCGCCCCAGTTAATCCAGCACTCATATATCATAATTGTATGATACACGAATAAAGTTGTAATTGGTTATTGTATAATTGTGTATGTTTACTGAAAGCCACATAGAATGTATAAATGCAGGTTTATAAAGGAGCCTGTGGTGCATCAGTCAAAAATCTTGATTTCTACCTCAGAATGGAATTTAGGACAGTGTGTTGTATCTGTTGAAAAAGTATCTGAACCATATATTCATAAACCTTTCAATGTAATATGTTGATGTGCCAGAATATTGTGAGTGCCCACTCAAGATTCTGCTGTTGAAATTTTAATGATAAGAATGAATTTTTTAGTACAGTTTGATGTGTAATGTTGCACAGCATGGCATGCTAATGGCTCCTGTCTCATGAGCGTGTTAGTTTGGTATCGTCAGTCTGAGTCTCATAACATTGAAGTAAGCACAGTAACACCATTTTAGTGTATTTCTTTTAATGAAAATTATGTTTGGCTTTCGTCCAGCTCTTTTGTAATAATGGTTTGCGTAGAGTGATGCATTAAATCAGTTTGGTTGCAGCTAGTTCACACTTAAGTCTCGTTGTTTTTAGGCATATTCTCAAAATTGCGAAAGGCATCTCGTAGCTTCATTACGTTTGTCTGTCAGTCTGTCTGTTTGGGACAACTCAGGTCCCATTGGTTGGATTTTCTTGAAATTTGATATTTTGAGTATTTTTCAAAAATCAGCTGAGAAAATTCAAGTTTCATTGAAATCTTACATGAATAAAGGGTACTTTACATTAAGATCAGTATACATTTTTTATCATCTCGCTCTCTCAGTTCTTAGAATGAGAGATGTTTCAGATAAAAATTGTAGAGAAAATCAAAGCATGCCTTCTGTGTTCAAAAAGTTTTTTTTTTTTTTGGTGGCATTTATTTGGTTATGAGGAAAAATATTGTAGAGCTAGTCATGCCACAGATGGCAGTATGGTGGCACATGTGCATTGCTTGCTGGATAAAGAAGGCTACAAAACACACTCAGAATATGTAATACTTATTGCTTTTCCACTGCAACAGTGGTTGCATGAATGCATGTCAATGTTCCACTGTACATAAATTGCCTGTCTTTTTATTCTTGCCTAAAAGATTGTTTTGGTGTGAGGGTCAGTGAAGTAGATGTGTGCCTGCATGCATGAAGACATGCACACATGCATAACACTCAACATTTCAGTAATACACAATTTGGTGTGCCAGGAGATACAGGACTACATTTGTAAGGATCCATTTTATACCAGTTTTCCTAGGACAGTCCAAGTTTCATGGTTTTTGAAGAACTGTGTCCAGGCATGCCCTAGAATTCAGTGTGGGACACCAAATGTACTGGTGTTTCCATGTCATAAAAATATAAAACATCTAACAGTGTGTACAAACATTTGGCTATCTGGCAGTGGTAGAAAATGTGTGTAAGATTTGGACAGCCATCCTACCAGCCACTAACAGGAAGGACTAGGAAAGGCAGAGGATGATGTGTAGATTAGTGATTATATGGTCTGGACAAAGACTGAAAGATGAGGAATGGGTATGTGCAGAAAAATGAGTGACATAAGTGCCTGAGCTTGTGTAGTAGTATTTTTCATACCATTTTATTTTTTGTACCCATATGTCATAATTCTTAGCTCGTACTAATATTCATTAATGATTCATATTTATTTCATTGCATAATTGGCTAAACATTTTTTCTCGCACTACCTACATTTTATTCTTGGGGTTTAAACAGTGGGATCTTTTTACATGTTGTCTTTTGCCACTTGGAAACGGCTCGTAAATACTGAAGTAGTAAATGAAATGGTGAGTAATTTGTAAGAAAGGCTGGTTGGTTTTAACTGTTGTTATCAATTGGATTTTGATATGTGGTGATATATATCCCAACTGATTAACAAGCTCAATGACATTTTGATATACTTTATAGTAAAACTGCAGTTAATTAATATGTGCATTTGCCTGTTCCAAGTTTCTTCAGCCTTTCTCTTCTGAGTCTTTTGAGAAATCTGGAACAAGAAATGCCAAAGGATGTGTGTCTTTGTATGTATGTCTGATAATGAAGCAAACATAACAGATTGAAAGTTTTGTATGTATATGGCGTGGAATGGGTTGAAACATGATGGTTATAATCATTTCTTACTACATTGCAAAGAAACATTTACATAAAATGAAAAATATACATTCAGGGTGTGATTTTCATCACTTCATTCTTACACTGTCATTTATTCCATTTTGGGTTTTTTGCTACATTGATTGTATTTTGCCATGTTAAACCTAGCAGCGATTTAACGACATTGAACCCAAAGGTTTGTTGTACTGTCGCTGCACTGAAGTGCTTCTGGTGCACTGGTAAAGAATTTATAGTTATTTATTATAACAGGGGAAGGGAAAATTATAATATGGCACCCATGAGAAAATGTTTCATGTTTCACCACTTCCAGGAATGTAACCATATTGGGAACAGTGCCAATGTTGACTTAAAGAAATGCACTTTTGCATGTATTAGTTATAAAGCACATATACTCCCAGTCCTCAGTCTGTAAGTTGGATTCCCCTAGGTAAGTACCTCAGTTCTACTTGAATTCACACTGATAACTCTGTGTAGTACTTTGAAGTGTAAGTATTAATTTTGTTATGTAGATAACATAATCCTTCCCACCACACTATGGCACTGGGGTCGACTCAGCCTCTAACAGAAATGAGTACCAGGAATATTTCCTGGGGGATAAAGGCAGCCGGTGCAGAGGGCTGACAACCTTACCACCTTCATGTGCTGACTGTCATGAAATCTGGGAGTCTCAGCCTCCTGGAACCCTCAGTGCCTCTCCAGGCCTGTAACAGGGATTGCTTTACCTTTTGCTTTACTGGAGGCAAGACTAACATTTTTGCAAGCACTATTACAATTTCTGTTTGGGAGTAATGAGATCATTTTATATCATTCCAATTTTTCAGTGGTTATAAACGTCAGCCTTTAGTGTTGGAATATTTATATTTTTTGGGCCCATATTTACAGGTTGTGAGTTCTTAGTAAACCTGATGAAACTGAAATTTAGACAAATAAATATTAGAAAATTATATACCCAGTGTATATTAAATACAACTTACCTTTACATAGGGTCATAATGCACTAAATGCATGCTATTTCCACATTACATTCTCGAAATTATGTTGTTTATACAGTATGAGGTGCAATTTATATTTTGGTGTGACATATAAAATACTATAATCAATTGAACCTGATGTGTTTACCTTCGTCTTTATAAATGTTCCCTACTGTTGTGACTGTGTGTAATTGTTGCTATAGTTTTGCCCCCTAAGAAATGAGTGTCTGTCATCATGATATCGTACAAATTTTAAATACCAAACCCTATACTGTGTTCTGCTTATAATGAATGATAAATGAGTGATAACTTACAAAGTTAAAACAGATGTGCTGGTTGGGAAACAGAAGGGAGACAAGAATGTGTTCAAAATTTGGATTGGAAAACTTTCTGAAAGGCATTTCCGTGTTAAAATGGATGTTTAGAATTACTTAAAATGCTGAGACATAAATGGGAGGATAATATGGGGTCATTGTTTTATCTGGGCTCTATTGGTGGTCACTTCTGCCACTACTCTGATCTGCTGTGATTTGGACTCCTCTTATTGTAGTTCACGGTATTGAACTTAAGCCTTTGGTGCTGAAAGTCGAATGTAGTTGACGCACAGTGTGATCTGAGAAAAATGAACATCAGCTAAAATCTTTGGCCAAAAACTTGCAGAATAATGGGTGGCCATTTAAATCCTGTGTCTTTGCACAGTACACTTGGCACTTCATTCTGGCTCCAAAGGGTAATTGTTAGGCTTTTACTCAACATACTTGTAGAAGGTGCTGAAAATGGTTCCCCTTGGCTCGCAGATGTATGTCACATCTCAAAAATGTGTTGTTTGTTGAACATTACAGTTCTGGTGAAATTGGACATAGTGCATCTTTTGTTTGTTTATTTTTATTTTCGTCCTATAGATCATTACAAAATGATAATGTACATGTAAAGAGATTGTGATACAAATAATAATACATGAATTTGAAAGATATAACTTTGCATGCTTATATAACAACAGCATTATTAACACAATTTTTATAGATTGTGGATAAATAGTCATGAATACAGAATAAAAACTCCTGTCGAGTGAAAAGTTTATAATAATTTCCTTGAATTTCATTATACATGTAACACTTTTAATTTCATGGCAGAGTTTGTTATAAATAAGCACGGCCATTGTATGCGATACTCATGATTGATTTGCTTCTCCAAATCGTCTTTACTACATTGAGTGTTAGTATACACTTTATCCTCTAGCATGCCTGACAAGTAAACAGTTGATTACATGAGTCCAGACTGGGTGAGTAATGAGGCTGCAATCACCTGCTTAATGTTCTGTACACAGAACACTAAACACTGTACAGAATTGTTTGCAGTGAGAGCTGATGCAGCAACATAATTTCTGCCATCAAGGGGGGCAATCAAAAGAATGTGTTAGCATATAATGTATTGTAGTGAATTTATGGTCTTAGAAGGAGTTTTTTGCACCATGGTTATCTTGTGCGGATGATAGCGAAGCAGATAGCAACAAATCTCAGATGTCCTGCACATGGAAGTGGAAAACAGGTAATATACAATAAGTGATCCATTAGGAAGTGACAGCCTGATAAAATAAGGCATATGTATTAATGTGGATATTAGAGAAGTGGATTGGAAAGATGGCAAGATATTCAAGTATTACAGGGTGAGATCCAGCAGAGGGTTGTGTGTTGATCATGATGGACAGTGAGACATAATGGAAACAGGCTGTTTCATAATGAATTGAACAGGGATATTCTGTACTATGTATTTAGTTAACTATCCAATCAGTTAGTTGCTCACTGAGTCCACCATCTAATGAATAAGTTACACAGTGTACAGGGAATTATAGTAGGTGTATGCTTATTGCTCAGTAGCAAGGCTTGTGTCTTGGTGAAGGCTATACCAGTCGGCATCATTCAGCCTTCAATGCCCATTCCATTAATTTACTTTTGCAGCTTGCACACCTTTATATATATATGTGTGTGTGTGTGTGTGTGTGTGTGTGTGTGTATATATATATATATATATATATATGATTCTTTTATTTTAGACGTATTATTGTATTTTGGAAATGGAAGAACAAGGACATAAGTGTATGATTGCAGATATAAAGGCTAGAGACTTAAATTGTAAACGGTGTAATTATTTCAAGTGAGAGAGAGAGAGAGAGATGATGGCTGTTTCTGTGGTGGTTTCAGGCTACAGGACTCCACTGCTGATGTGTGTGGTGTCAGAGTGAGAAAACAAAGTTTAAAAGAGTATTTTGTAGTGTTGTAATCCTGTAGCTGTCTACTTAAGCTTCATAAACCATAACTCACTCTTCAACTTACTGTCATGTCCAAATTCTAATATGGTTGTGGCAGTTCTGGCCTGGGGAGTACAGATTTGCCTTTCAATAAGAATGAACTGAATGAAGGAATTGTGTTGTGCTGTGCTGTTGTGTGTTGCGTTGAATGTTATTTTATTTGGAAGCTTACTATGGTAAAGGGTGTAAATGTTGACTCTTATTTGTTAAAATGTGTTGTGATGTATGTGTTTGTTTTCGTTTGTTGTGACCTGTCAATGCAGTAAAGTAATAATGGTGATTACATATTGCTTGAGACAGATAAGACACTGTTAGTGAATGTTTTTAGCCATAAGTTCAACCTGTTCTTGAATTATGTAACATGTTCATGTATTGCTTCTGGCACTTATCACCAGACTTGAAGGTTTTACTATATACAGTGCTGTTTCCTGGACAGAGTCATTATTTTAGTATTCTAATATGACAGGGCATGAATAGCAGACATGTGACTTGAAACATTTTATTTTTGTTGTGTACAGTTCCAAAATATTGGTAGTTTCAGCAGCTATATTTTGTCTTACCAGGGTGCTGATAAGTCCTTAGCCCGACCAGGAAGGAAACAAGCTCAGAAGCACGTCAGGGACGTGCATGATTTCAACAATATCGAAACACTAGCTGTCATCAAGTCCCCCCCCACAAGGCAAGGTGCTGAAGGAAATGCACACCATTCTGACAGAAACATTAGCTTGTTTCCTTTCTGGTTGGGCCAAGGACTTATCCGCGCCCCTGTGCATAACTGGCTGCAGGTCATGTAAATATTACATGAAGAATGGTGACTTTTCCTGTAAGGTATTTGTATTGGTAATTGGTGTATTATTGATGAAGAATTAAATATAATTTTCCTGTACTTGGAAATGCGTGTCAGGGGACTGAATTTTCTGGATCCGTAACAGGGAATTGAAATTGGGAGTTGATATTCTTATATATGGCTGTTGGATGGTGAAGATATTTGTGGCTCTTACAACTGACCTTCCATTTCTCTTTGTACATTGGGTGTTGGAGGTGAGAACCTTTGATTTTCTGTTTTATTTGTCAGCAGACTGAGCAGCTTGACTGTCATTTGGGAAGTTCTAGATTTGAATCAGCTGTGCTGTTATTTATACTGACGCTAATGTTTTTGTGTTTTTTTCCCAGTCCCTTGAGTATAATGCCAGGATCGTGCCTCATAACTGGTTATGGCCACTTTATCAACTATCACATTCATAATAAATAGTGATACCAACATTCCATTGGATCTACATAGCAGTAAATGGATCATTTTGTTCCAGATGTGGGTGGGAGAGTGTCGAGTGTAGCAGGCATGGCACATGATTCATCGGGACAGGGAAGTCTCAACATAAGTGATGTCAGTAAGTGGACGATTGTCTGTTTGTAGATGGCATCTGTACATTCACATTTAATGTATCAGTTAAGTCTGAAGTTTATTGTTTAGTGGTGGTCATAACAAAGAACAGTCAGTGAAAGCTTGACACAGGAATCGGTTGGGTCAGTGAGTTACAGCAATAATGTTTTATTTCTCACACTATGCTCTTCTTATAGGGTTTTGCATGCTCATAGATTTCACATTACGATATTCCATAACAGTTTATTGTTCCAGTCCCCGTACATCTTCCAGTTACTGTCGAGTGAATAACTTGTTTTGACCATCAGTGTCATTCCATATTTTCTATATGTTAGCTTTCATGAACATAAGACCATGAAGCAAAGTCAGTCTCGAAAAAGTAGTACCATATTTACCATGAATATGAGACAGTAATTTTTTTGTTAGTCATCATCTGAACAATGGTAGGTCAACTTATAATCAAGCACAAATTTAAAACACGTTCTGTATTGGTGTTTATGGTTGGGGATTGTCCTATATTTGGGTATATAAGTATTTATTCAGCTGGTCAAGAAATTTCCTGCATTGTCTTGTTCACAAGAGATTGTCAGTGGTCTTTATCATGAACCAGATGCTTCAGTCCACACCTTCCCATTTTGTTTCTGTAATATGTATTTGAATATTATCATCCCAGTTGTGCCAAGGTCTTCTGTATGGTCTCTTTTATTCAGGTTTTCCCACCAAACCCCTTCATTTATTTGGTCACCCAAATGATGATTTGTGAAGTGTACAGATCATTAAGCTCCTCATTATGCAGTTTTCTTGAGCTTTCTGTTATGTCCTCAGCACTCTGCTCCCTCAACGTAAGGGGCTGTCTTTCATTCCCATACACAACTGGGTAAAATTATAGTTTTTGTATATTTAAATTTTTATGTTTTTTTATGGCAGTTGGGAAGAAGGAATACTCTGAATTGTACGCGAGCGGACATTCTCTATATTTAGCCTGCTTATAGTTTGGTCATGAATGAGAGTATAATTTGTGTTGCACCTGAATATTTCTACCATCCTGCCTGCATGTTCAGAATATTTTTTCATGTCCTTAATGCTTTTTTTTTTTTAAATGCCTACTTAATTTCCTCAACATGTAATTTTTGACCTCTTGACCAATCTCCTTGCGAGTAACTTAAAAAAGCTTTATGTTTCCATACTAAACAGCATTTTATTTTCATACAAACATAATACTTTGCAGTATGAATCTTCATTCGTTTTAATCAGTCTTTAACATGCTGTTTGATTAACTTGCTGAATGTAAATGCAGCCAGTAAGTGGCAGTTGGCTCATAGAACATACAGAATATATGACATCTGCTCAGACCTTTCTGCAACTGGATTCTGGATTTTGTCTAGAGATTTGTAGTAGTCAGAGCTTTTATCAGAGAACTTTCACATTGCATCATTTAAGGTATCTGTTTAATAGTACAAGGAGGTGCTGATAAGTCCTTAGCCTGACCTACTTCCCTGTTGTTATAGGACAGAATCGATAGTGTCGGAAAGGGGGGGTCTGTTCATGTGCCGAATTGCAAGTCTCTTCTTGTTACAGAGGCTGAACGGAAGCATGTCAGGCGACGCGCGCGATTTCAACAACATGGAGACACAAGCTGCCATCAAGTTTTTTTTTCTGCAAGGCAAGGCACCGAAGGAAATTTACACATTTTCTGACAGAAACAACAGGGGAATATGCACCATCATATGCCACCGTCAAAAACTGGGTGGCCCAGTTTAAATGTATTGATTTTTCCACCTGTGATGCACCTCGTCCTGGACAACCCAAAACAGTACTACCCCAGAGATAATTGATCAAATTCACAAGCTAATCTTGGAAGACCGCCGGATTTTGACTAAATCAATAGTTGAACAACTGGGCATCTCACGTGAGCGGGTTGGGTCCATCATTCAGGAAGATTTGGCCATGCAGAAGCTCTCCGCGAAGTGGGTCCTGGAATGCCTGAGCGCGGATCAAAAACGTCAGGGTTGCAAGTCGTCTGAGCAACTTCTGGAATTTTTTTGGCACAATACAAATGATTTCCTGTTGCAATTGGTGACCGTGGACAAAACCTGGTAATATCACTATGACCCGGAGACAAAGCAACAATCATTTTAGTGGTGGCATAGCTTCTCACCTTGCCCTAAAAAATTCCAAGCACAAAAGTCTGCTGGAAAAGTCCTTGCCTCGATTTTTTTGGGATCAAGATGGCATTCTTCTCATTGATTATCTTCCAAAGTACCAAACTATCGATGCAGAGTATTACACATCTCACCTGGTGCATTTGAAGGACATTTTGAAGGAAAAACACCATGGGAAGGTCACCAAGGGGGTCTTGTGCTTGCATGACAATGTCGCGGCTCACTGGGCACTTGCAACCCAGAAGAAACTGGCCTACCTGGGCTTCCATTGTTTTGAGCACCCACCCTATTCTCCAGATCTGGCCCCATTGAACTACCACCTGTTCCCTGGACTGAAAAAACAATTGAAAGGTCGCCATTTTTTGTCCAACGTGGAGGTCATTGCTGCTGCAGAGATCTGGTTGGACAGACAACCCTTTGAGTTTTTTTTTTTTTTTGAGTGGCTTGCAAAAGTTAGAGCAACAGGCTAAGAAGTGTAGTGAGCTTCATGGTGAGTGTGTTAAATAAATCCCGAGTTTGGTCGCTGTAGCTTGTTTCCTTCCTGGTCGGGCTAAGGACTTATCAGCACCCCCTTGTACTTAAAAATCAAGTAACAGTTTAAAGAAGAATGATGGACATAGTAGTGACAGTGTACTTGGGAGTTCTTATAAACAAATCCATGTATTGCACCTTAGAGTGTATCACATTTGTTTCCTTCCATATCCTTTTCCTATTCATTATTTTGATCATGATCTGCCACTCAGTGCTATATAGTATGAGTGACTGACAGTATTGGTAAACTGTAAATAAATTAAAAAACATAAAACTTATACCAAGAATTCATGATCCAAACATTTTATGTAGGTGATAAATTTATGTAGTGTTTTGCACAATTCATTTTTCATCTGTTAGGCTTGGAGTTACTTAGTGCGATTCTTTCTGAGATTGATGTTCTGAACGTTCGTTGGACAGCTGTCACAGCACATGGCATTACGGTATGATCTGGCTTTTTTTATTTTTTATTCATATATATATTTTTTATTTTTTATTGGAATGGCCTGGGTTCTCTTCTTTCAAGATTTGTTTGCGAATGTGTTCTTTATTGATCTGGTGCACACATGTGAACACCATTTTACATCTATCCAAATTGGAAACAAGTAAAGGGTATATGAGGCTATGTGAGATTCAACGTCAGTCTTTTGGGATGTTATGCCATGTCGCTACCATTTCGAAGGACCACTTTTATAATTATTTACCAGTTGACAAGGTGTAGCATCCCAGAGATCTGAATCTTCAATTGAAGCATATGTGATGTATTTTCTGAGCTGTAAGATGCCTGGATTTTGAAGGGAAAATGTTACAAAGAATCCTGCTATGCATTTTGACTGTAAGATGTAGGTCCTACACAGATTTTAGTCAATAAGTTCCTTTGAGTAAACTGAGACACTTCACTCACATTATGTCTTCCTTAATTTTAATGTAATTTTTTGTAAAATGATGATAAATTTTTATTCGTTACCAAATAGAAACTGATGGCAGAGAAGTTGTGAGTCTATTCTGTACTTCACATATGCACACTGAACATCATGTGGGTCATTTTTTTGTATGTTACATGGTCATGGAATATTTTTATGTTTGTTATATGGAAGGACAAAAGTGTCATTGTTTAGAAACAAAATACTAAGAATTGAACTGACTAGAAAATTAAGAAATTTACATTATGAAAACTTTGTTACTATTTAGCTGATGAAATCAGGATTACTAATGGGACACAGACTGGTTTTTGTGCAACTTTTGGACTAGAATCTTATACAGTTTACAATTCACACTGGGGGAATATATTGTAGTAGTTTTAAAAATCTCACTCTTTTATGAAATAAGTTGTCACTGTGTTTATTCTTGAAGAATGGAACTGTCATCCGTTGTGTGTGAAAACTGAATCCTGCATGTCACTATTTAATTTTGTTTTGCTGCCTCTTGGCTCTGGTTTTCTTTTTCTTTCTCTGCCTCCCATCTATGAAGTTATGCAACAAAATGGGTATGGAGGACTGCATTGTTAAGCCTGCCTCTCTGCCTCATGGCTGTCATGTTTGTGTTTCGTTTTTGAAGTTACTCAACAAAATTGGGTATTGAGTAACTGCACTCCCAGTTGTCAGTTGAGTTTAATTTATCTCCGCTTTATGTGATGCTGAAATGAAATGTTTATTAGGTGCCAAAAAACTTGGCCCATTGAACAGAAGAGTTGTGGGTAATACACTCATAGATCTTATCAATTCCCTGACTTTTATTTAAATCATTTTTTATGCATCTGACATTCAGTGAAATACAGGGTCCGGCAGAAAAAACGGACGATTTTTAAGTTACAATAAAATGAAAAGTATACTATCTTTTAACTTGAATTTATTACTAAAATTATCTTTATCTGAAAGCATTTTAATTACAATATTTACTTCCTGAATATGGTGTCTCTGAGGTGGCGTCCCTTGTTGTCTGCACATTCCCGCAAGTGGAGGACTTCTGACAAAAGCCTGACACAATCGTTTGATGTTCTCAGGAGTTCTAAGTGAAGGCTCTCTTCCTGGACACTTCCTTTTTTGCGGCAGATGCTGTCTCTCTTAAGTTTCTCACCCACAACAGTACAGTATTACGGCTAGGGTCACTGTCGTTCCAATGAATACTGAAGTGCCGATGAAATATCCGCTGAGTCACAACGCCAGAACCGTTGTCTTAAAAATACGTCTCCACAGCGAAAACCCGATGCTCTTCAGACCAGCACTCCATGGCAACTGAAATGCTTTGAGTCTCACTAGAAGGGCGCTCAAGGACAAATTCCCCACGCCAACGGTTCCACTTACAGCTGTGTTGCTAAATCGTCAGGTATTTCTGCTGGACCCTGTACAAGAAAAAAGTAATGTGTATCCACATGAAGTTTGATGCCTTTATTTCTGAATCAGTTCATGTACTTAGAGAAATAAGCCTTTGCAGCAAAGAGTGATTCACATTCCAAAATTTTTGTATAGACTGCGTAATTTTTTATTGAGATTTTGTAACTTTGCATTAGGAAATTGGGCCATTGTGGTTCTAGCTGACTGTTGGTCTGAAAATTAACAGAATCAGAAGTGAAGTCTGCTGTCAGCATCCTATTAATTTGCCTTTGCAGTTGAGGTTATCCAGACGACAGACCCAGAGTTTGCAGAAGTCGACCCTTTATTCTGTGGAACCGACATGGAGGATACCAAGAAGAAGTCTATATATGTGAAGATTACCGAACAGCCAGCATCAAAAGCTCTACGATTTCGGTATGAATGTGAAGGTCGATCAGCTGGCAGCATACCTGGAGTGAACAGCACTCCTGAGAATAAAACATATCCAACAATTCAGGTAATAATTGTTATGTATTTGTCAAGGGCTCTTGTAGATGTCCTTAATGCTTCCAATTTTGGTCTTCTTGGCATTTGCCTGCAGGACAAGGATGAACAGGAGTGTTCATGTGTAAGGATTTTGTGTGCTGTAGGTGACTAGTCACCTGCATGATTGAAGTAGTTGGGCAGTGAGTCAGACTGTTAGTGTCACAGGTTACAGATCATCCACATCTGTTGTTCGTCACAAAACTGTAACCACTCGCCAAACACAGTATTTCCCATCGTGGACTTGAAAATATTTTAATGTATGATGAAAAGTATTTATTGAACACTTAATTATTGAAATTCACACTTATAAATGCAGGCAGCTACCCACCTGCCACAGAAGCCAACAGCATCAGCTACCCAAACCAAGCCTCTCTCTTAGTTTTTGTTTTGCTGTGGTACTGATGTGCTGTGCTGAAGGGCTGTTATGTAACCTTCTTCTTCCCATAAGTATATACTGTCAGAAGAGTGAAGTCTGGGAGGCTATAACCAGCTGTGTATATGTACTTAACACATTTTATGTGTGGTCTGCATATGTTCCTGTTGATGTGTGGTTTGGTTGATTGGTTGTTTGATATCATTTTCAGGCAGTTCACAGAATGTCGTTATGTAATGTTTGGGGACCGCGGTGGCACAGAGGTTAAGGTGCTGTGCTACAAATCAGAAGGTCACTGGTTCGATCCCAGCTGGTGTCATTGAATTTTTCATTGACATAAAATCCTTCCGATCGCACTATGGCCCTGGGGTCAACTCAGCCTCTAACAGAAATGAGTACCAGGAGCATTTCCTGGGGGTAAAGGCGGCCGGTGCATAGGGCTGACAACCTTACCACCATCCTGTGCCGTTGTCATGCAATCTGGGAACCTTAACTTCCTGGAACCCTCTGGGCCACTACGGGCCTGCAATGGGACTGCTTTACCTTTTGCTTTGTTATGTAATGTTTAGCACATCTCTTCTGTATTTTTGACATCCTCACTTTGAATCACACTTGTAATAGCTGTCGTGCCTCAAATAGTGTGTGGTTTTCCTCACTCCCTTTGAGAATGTCAGGGTTTTACCTTAAAGTGAGCCATGAATGCAGCACTTTACATGTGGGAGGTCTTTGAAAGTCACACAGCATCATGCCCAGTTGTGGGCTTTGTTATTAGTAGCAGTTTTGAACTCTTAATTTCTGCTGCCTTAGGAGTAAGTGTTCAAAGAGTCTGATTGTGTGTAATAGTTGGTCTTTTACAACCTGTGCTGTCAAGGTGGGAAATATTGTAACTGTTAAAGAGTTAGTGAATCTCTGTATAACAGAAACCCTTTTGTTTGCAATACTTACAAAATTGCAGAAACCTGAGTTCCACCAAAATACAGTATTGCATCCACTCTCGCAGAACAGTGACTTACGTTGGGTTCAGTATGTTTCAAGTGTGTGCCATTATTTCAAAAGTGTTGCCTTTGTGCAGTGCTGTCCTTTAATACCACCCATATAAAATAAATTTTGTGTAGATCTATGTATGTTAGCGTTATATATCTATGTATGTGCTGCATATCCTACAATCTACAGGTTTGTGGCTACATAGGCCCTGCAGTAGTAGTCGTCTCGTGTGTAACCAAGGATGCCCCATACCGCGCTCACCCCCACAACTTGGTGGGGAAAGAGGGGTGTAAGAAAGGAATCTGTACTATGCGGATAAGCGTCGATACCATGTCAGCTTCCTTCTCCAATCTTGGCATTCAGTGTGTCAAAAAGAAAGATATTGAGGAGGCCCTGAAAGTACGTGAAGAAATCAGGGTGGATCCATTTCGTTGTAAGTATTGTGTAAATAGTGTGGTGTCTGTTATAACCATTTATCTTTCCTTCATCTGTTTTCAAAGCTTTCTGAGCTGTCTCCCTTCATACCTTGAACTGTTATACTACAAATATAATTTCATTCGTAATTAATCATTGAGTTCTGCATACTTTGTTTTGACATTTCATGTGCAAGAAAAAAATTGTAATATATAAAATAGTTATGTTTGTAGTAGTGTGGGCTCTGCAGGAAGGTGTGTTACATTTGAGAGGTTCCCCACCATGAATCGTGGCTGTAGACCAGCTCCTGTGACTGGGGTTATGCACTGCTGTATCCTGGGGGACGTTTTGTGCAGCAGGTGGTTGATTCACAAGTGACTGGGAAGATTGTGGAAGTTTCCAGTGTGTTTTTACACTCTTCCAAATGAATAACATGAATACATTTAGTCACTTTTTTTAAGTTAAATATGTCATGTATGTTTTTTATTCAAATTATTCAGTAGTTCCCACAATGCTGTTCTGATTGTCATTTGATGGTGCCCATCACTAGCAGCAGGAAATTCATTGTATTAGCACCTGCCGGGGTTTGTAAGCTCAGCAATATCAAAGTACAGTTAACTTGCAGAACCAGCACAACATATGTAATGAAATAAATTTTGGGCCAAACCGATTTACTCTGCTTTCCCATATGTTTCAGCCCTGCAGAGCCAACTTTACACAGAGTGTTTAATAGTTTTGGTAATAACTGAAGTTATACATACGTTATATTCCTGAGTCGGCTTACTTGTTACATATCATTTAAAGAAGTATTTGAAAGCCCCTGTATTTACTCCCTAATGGGATTATTTCTATTTCAGTAATATTGTCAGAAATAGTTTCAACATGATATGTAATAGTTAATACCACTTGTATTGACCTACAGTGTCGAAGTATAAAATAGTTTACTGTATGTTAAAAATGTCCAAGTGTATGTGGTATACAGTATGTGGCTGTATACATACATACATAGACCATCTTAGACACACATCATACTTGTGTATTATGTAAGTGTTCTTACTTAGTGTACGTGTCATCCTCAGTGTTTACTTGACTGATATTACTATACATGAATTGTGTTGGTTTTTAATCTGTTATAATTTGTTAACAAATACATAGTGGCAATGCAACAGTATAAGCCAATCTTTTCTGTAAGTTGTTACACTCATATACTTCCTGTGTTTTGACAATGATCAGAGAATTAGTTTAATTTAGTCGTAATGAAACTTTCCAAAAAATGCAAGTCTAAAATGCAGGATTTGGTGCTAGGTTAAACAGTATTTTGTTTGACGGTAGAGTAGTGTGTAGGACACAGATCATTCCCGCTGCTGTTGTTTTCATGAATTCAGAATAAGAATATACAGTTACACTTTAATAATTTTTGTGTGTTTTGTATTCTATTCAAACTTGACTATGTAAACTGAAATTCTTATCCCTTATAAATTTCCATATTTTCATAGCTTTCAGTGATTTACTTCTAGTATTCACTTTGAGTTTCTAACTTTTAAACTTCCTATAGAGGGCGTCAGTTTTTATGTTTTTAATGAGTTCTCGTTACTGTGGACAAAGGTGATAATAGACACTCCAGAGAGAGAGAGAGAGTGTGTGTTTGTGTGTGTTGTGTGTTTTTTTTTTTAAATTTATTTATTACACAGCATGCCCCATTACACAGTAATATTACATGCTTTACATAACCTAAGATTTAATTAACAGTCATTTCAAGTCTGAAAGTTCTAAAGACTTAACAAA
>Ga0123352_10001547_pt1 | contig 30758 bp, 22 predicted proteins | sample TergutLab28metaG_FD_89700 | JGI IMG/M metagenome (GOLD analysis project Ga0123352, IMG submission 89700) | Labiotermes labralis P1 segment gut microbial communities from Petit-Saut dam, French Guiana - Lab288 P1 | ecosystem: Host-associated > Arthropoda: Insects > Digestive system > Gut ...
AACATTACAGAAACCACATATTCCTGCCAGTTTTAATATGTATTTGGTAATCAATAAGTGTGTAACAGCTGTCAAAGTTTCAGACTTCTCTGGCCATTATCTCCATAACCGTTCAACTTTGGATATAGGTATTTTGGGTTATATCGGTATACTTTAACATAAGGAACACTCTCCCGAAGTCTTGCACATTTCTTCTGGGACACCCTGTACATATACGTACCTACATACTCTGCAGTGACTGATGCGGAATATAAAGTTACTGACAACATAAAATATTTTGGAAGCAAACTATTTTTTATCAGGATTATTCTTGCACGAACACTGTGTTGGACAGTCTCAAAATACTGAGAATAAATACTGACCTTGTGCAGAGAATTTGCGATGCAGCTTGTACTAGTACTGATCAATATACAGCAAACCCTTCCCAACTACATAGGTTACGTTCATGAAAAATCTCATGAACAGTGAAACTGTGAGCTTATATTACTGGAAAAATGGCGCTTGGGGAACCAAAACCCACATACTCATCACTAGAAAAGTGGGCCTTTTCTACTTATTGACCATAAAACATGAAGGTATATCAGAGAATAAGGTTACAAAGAGGGGATAAATAAATAGTATCAATTTCATTAAACAGAAGTCCCTTTCAACATTTCTTTGCTGAGAGTTCTTTAAATTTCATGGCTATAAATACAGAGGGAGGTGTTTTTAAAGCATTGTTGTATCCCAGTAGAGAACACATTGTGGATGTTGCTCTCTGAAGGGGGCGAAAGTCGAACCTCGGTCAGGGCTCAGAGGTGAAGGTTCCTTGCTCTAGTAATAATTCACCATGTTGAATATATGGGAGGTTTGTTGTGTACTAGTAAGTGAACTACAACAAGGCAAGAACTCAGAGGACAGTAATGTACCCCTAGCGAGTGCTTAGTCGTCTGTGTTGCTCGACGTCTCGTGAAGAAGTCTCTTTTGTTCTCTCGTAGTTATGTTAAAGTATCCAGAAATTAAAGAAAGTTTTGGGGGTAATTACTGTTCAGAGTTCTTGGGCTTCTGGACATTGTGCCACATGTGATCATGCCTCAGCACAGTACCCAGTCACAGGGTGTACTTTGCCACAGGCACAGTCCAGATTACATTAGTCAGTCATTAAATAAGCATGTCACCCTTAGCTTGAAGTAAGCAGTAATTCTGTAAAGAATAATATATAACAACTATGCAGTAATGTACGTACAAAAGCAATTAATTTCCCCCCCCCCCAAAAAAAAAAAACGCAACACGTAGAAATCATATGACCACTATACAACAGCATAATTTCACTGAGTCAAATTTGTTCAGAAATTCCGAGCTGAAGTTTTCCAAGACATTCCAAAAGTTCAAGTGCTGAAATGTTTCTTTACTCAGACAATGCTAATATAAAATAATAATTACGCACTTTAGTAAAAAATAGTAGAAATATTCTTTTTTTGTATTTTCAGTACATTTGAAATATTTAAAAACTTTATAACAAATAGTAAAAAAAACTGAACATGTCTCAAAATAAAAACGACACACACACACACACACAAAGACACAAATTTTTGAGTCAAAAAAGAGGGTATGTCTGGGAAATAAGGCTGTATGGTATAGTTCTCATGTTGGTGCTACTGACTGAAATTTGTCAGGATGACCAAGTGACAAGCATTGTAAAGGAGACGGAAGGTGGTGCAAAGATGTGATCAGTTGCTTTGCATGCACTGATACACCTTTTGTGATGCCATAACAGTCTCTTATCTCCACCTTCCACCCATTCACATAAGGCCCCTTCAACCTTTTGCAGGAAGGGGTCACTATGACATACACAATAAATATTTGTTCTTGGTGTGAGCACTCGCCATAATACTTGCCCTGCTTGTCATCATTTTTAGGCATGTTCACAAAACTGCAAAAGTGACTACTAGCTGCATCATGTCTGCCCGTCTGTCTGCATCGAACAACTCGGCTCCCACTGAATGGATTTTAATGAAATTTGATATTAGTATATTCTGATGGAATAGTTTCATCGAAATTGGACAAGAATAACAGGTACTTTATATGAAGACCAATATAAATTTATGATCATATCTTGTTCAATTCGTCTTAGAATGACAAATGTTTCAGGCAAAAATTGTAGAGAAAATCAATACATACATTTTATAATCAATAATCCCCCCCCTGAAAATGGTGCCATATATGAGATAATGTGGAAAAAAACTGCAAAGCTGGGCAGGCTATAGATGATAATATGGCGCACGCACATTGCATACTGGACACCTAAGGCTATAACACACACTCAGAATATGTAATACTAATTGCTTTTCCACTGTAACATGTTATGTTATACATACACTGTCTGCCTTGTTATTGATGAAACAAGTCATCCAACTGTGGCAATGCTTATGCCTGTCAGTGGGTATACCACACTTGTCAGACATGATTAAAACACAAGAGTAACAATTAGTTCTAAAAACTGTGCAAAATACAAAGTACATAATGTATCATGTAGATCAGAAACACCTGGAAAGTTTTGAAATGTGGTGCTGGGGAAGGATGGAGATCAGATGGACCGATCATGTGAGAAATGAAGAAGTATTACTTAGGGACAAGGAGCAGAGGAATATCCTACATGAAAGAAGCAAATGCAAGGCTAACTGGATTGGTCACATTTTGCATAGAAACTGCCTTCTACAACAGGTTATTGAAGGAAAGATAAAAGGGTGGGATAGAAGTGACAGGAAGACGAGGAAGAAGATGTAGGAAGCTACTGGATGACCTTAAGGAAAGGAGAGGATACTCTCATTTGAAGGAGGAAGCTCTAGATCACACTATGTGGAGAGCTCGCTTTGGACCTGTTGTAAGACAGACCTCTTCTGAATTACCCTGCAAAGCTGACACAGGCATGACTGGAAACAAGGGAGGGACCTCACTGCAATGCATGAGGGTTACAAGGGTAGGTGGTTAGTTGATAAGCAAATTCATGAATGAGGGAGGTGTAAAGAAAAACCAACTTGATACACAATTTATTCTTAGTATATTTTGCCAACCTCTATATGTTTCGGGTGTATCTAGGCCCATCATTAGGAGGTACAACCGTATGTATACAACACTCTTTTTAGATGACTGTCTGTTGTCCAGGACAACAGACAGTCATCTAAAAAGAATAATAAGTACCAAATGTATACATACAGTTGTACCTCCTGATGACGGGACTAGATATGCCCAAAATATGTAGAGGTTGACAAAATATAAAAGAATAAGTTGTGCATGAAGTTGGTTTTTCTTGACCCAATTATATTGAGATGCATGGTCAACAAAACATTAAAAAAAATCATGAAAGAGGGCCTGCTGTAATGTACAACTGATGTAAGATGTATCGTGATTGCAACAGTACATGACAATATTTACCACAACTGTTAATATAAAAGAGACATTTACAGAGATGTATGAAGCACTACAGTAACATATTGTATAGGTAGGTTCAGAAGCAATGTTATGTGCAAAATGTTTCAAAACAGTTCCCATCCACTTGACCATGTGAAATGCATTCTCTTAAAAATTCAAATAAAACCACATGCACACACACACATATATATAAGCTTGTCAGTGGCAGCATATACTGTCATGGTTTGAAGAATGTGGGAATCTTTAACTGTACCTTTTGCACCATGAACCACACATATCACTGAACAGAACTTTTTTTTTTTAACTCAGGAATTTGTGATGCCATCAGATAATGACATCTCTTAATATAGGTTTCACTTTCCTTCTTGCAAGAAGCAAATGGATCTCCTTCAGGATATCTTTTAAAATGAGGTACATCACACTCATTCTTTACTGCCAGTCCACAGTTCTATATTGGCAGTTCAGTTGTGAACTGAAATTAATGGAATTCCATCCATTTTATTTCTGCCAACATCAATGACTTTCATAACTCTGCACCTTACTATTTCCATTCTCCTTTCCTGCTTTTGGCTTCAAGTTAAAAACCAGCTACGTGATGCTGTTTACACACAGAACTCAAGGTACCAATTGTTTCAGGAGCTATGCCTGCAACCCATATATTTTTGTTTTTATGTATTTAAATACACTAAACAGTGTGTAACTGCTTGCTCTTCAGTACCTGGTCTTGTTTACATTTCTCACTACAATGTTCAGCCACAATGCAAAAATATCACATACAATAAAGAATTCACTATATATTGTGAAACAAAGCCAGAACATGGAAGGAAAATGTTGACCAAATAAGATCAAGGACACTGTTAAGCCAGTTTCAAGTTTGTTGTAATACACAATTCTGAACTGGCCTTCAGTAATTAGGAGTTAAAAAGGCAGGGGGGACACAGAATAAATGCACTTCTCTTTGAAAGTATGGTTTGTGTTAAAATACAAGCATGACAGTAAAGTACAAAAAGTGTGACAATTTTGGTGCATTCATTCCTTTATATGTCCTGAAAGAGACACACAGATGAAATTAAAGTACGTCCAGTATCCACACCAGACCCCCCACTAATTTATTTCCAGCAAAGTACAAATCCAGACTTCTTAGAAATAGTGCTGCTGTTCAGGATTTCCTTAAAACTGAACTGAAGTTCATCATACCATTCCTCAGAATATTCCCATTTACCAAAGAGTTACCAACCAAAATTCACAAACTACTGCACAACTTCTTCCATCAGTTATTTCTTTATATTACCTGCACTCCAACTATTAATGCCAATCATCAACCTGGTAATCACAGCAAGCCTGTTGTAGAACACCACAGATGGCCAACTGTTGTCTGTATCAACCGCATCTCACCCAGACAGTGCAATATAGTGAGCAATCAACCCCAGTACATAACACAATCATATTGTACTCTTTCTGAATCAACCTGCCTAGAACAGCACTTCAGTCTTGTTTTTCAGTTACCATACAATAAAAACTACTGGATTTCTCAATAGATTCAAAATAGACCATTATTATTTTTAAATGTGCACATCTTTACTATCTTGTGAATCTTGGTTAACTATTTATTCTTACAGTGTTGCCATCCAGTTAAGATGTCAACCTGGTAACCACAGATACCCCATTGTAAAACACAGTAAAGGCTGATTTTTTTTTCAGCCTGTGTTTATGACAACCCACCATAGCAACCTGTCCAGAATGCAGTCACTGCTTAATTGTTTCTAATCTGATAAAAATGGTACATACACCCACATCCCAGAGACCAATTTTGATTACATTTGGCAGTGTATATCCCATATTCATTCTTGAAATAATGCCAAAATTTTGAGCCCCTATTTCTATTTTCAGATGAATTATGGCTACCTCACATATACACCTTCTGTTGTTATACAGACTCAACAAACTTACTGGCCAATATTCTGATATTTATGACCGTGGTACCACACTTATTGCTTGATGCATCCAGTATGCAAAATCAAACTCATCAAAGGCACACATTTTGGACAGGTCTCTTAAAGAACAATCCTACCCCTACAAAACTGTTCAAATAAATATACAAATTTGTAAGCCTCTAGTTGAAAACTAACATTCTTAAAATGTGTTCGTTTTGGTACTTCTATGCCGGTAACTTCCCTCACATATGAATTTGGCAAGGTTTATAACTTGTGTATTATTAGAAATGAGCCTCAAAGTTTAGCTGAATTTTATCCACCTTTTGACTTCAGCATTGCACCTGCAGAATGAAAATTCATGTCAAAAATGGTACTACCTACATCTTAAACAAGTTGCATTCCCATGAAAATTTTTTGCCAGTATCTGGAGCCAAACTAAACCACAGACAGTGCACGGCAGGCGTAACATAACACTGAGGGCCATTTGCGTAACCATTGTCGATGTGCAAAACAATATATATTCTGTGTGTATGTGTGACCTTAATTATCTGGCATGCATAAGCAGGTGCACCATATTATATTATCATCTATGGCCTGACTCCACCATATGTTTTCCACATTATCTCACAAATACATGATTTTAGGAAAAGAGCTGTTAAACATAAAATGCATGTTCTGATTTTCTTTACAACTTTTGTCTGAAACAGTTCTCATTCTAAGAAGAACTGAGTAAGATACAAACGAACATAGGTCTTCACACGAAATTACCCATTATTCTTGTCAGATTTTAATGAAACATGAATTTTGACAGATTAAAAAAAATACTCAACAAATTTCATGAAAACCCATCCAGTGGAAGTCAAGAAGTTCCATTTGGTGGACGGACAGACATTAATGAAGCTAATAGTCTCTTTTGCAATTTTGCAAGTGCACCTAAAAACCATTCAATGAAACCCTTTGTAACATTTTCATTATCTCCACACATTCAGGTACTCAATTCCTCTGAGACTATACCAAATGGTAAATGTAAAAATCTTCCAGTGGTGGACACACAAAGGACATGGAAACAGAAATCCAAACAGAGACAAAATTTCAGGATTTTATACATTACTTACCATAATTTCCAGGTTCTAACAATGTTTGGCAACACAAGTCATTGAACACACTAAGGATAATTTAGAAGTGCATGGCATATGAACACCGAATCTAAACTGCAGTTCCAAATGAAATTACAACATATGTTTTGTATTTCAACTACTTCCATTTTGCTGGTCTCTTCAAACAAGTTCAAACACACTTGTATAGCTAAATTTCTCCACCAATTTGTACAAAATGCAATAAAAAGATCAGGGCAGATCATTCTGTTACTTATTACATATGCAGATATTATATGGATAAATTACCCATTCTATGTTTATACAATTCCATCTCTTTATTTCAGTTATGAATCTCATATCATGCAACATACTGTGCAATACAAATAAAGCTGCTGAATCATCTTACAATTCAACTTGCTACCACAGGTCTCACTGACACTTGTAGGCAGAATTTAATTATTAACAAAACACTATACAGATCTTAAAGTGTAAATGCTTCTTCATCGAATGGCAGTAAAATAGAAACAAGTAGATACTTATATCAGTGTTACCCTTGTAACAGTACAAAGAGGAAGATAAATTGTTTTTCAACAGCGATCCATTCAGTGAAACCCAGAAATCACATATACCTGTCTGCCAGTAAGTGATAGTGTTCCAATAGCAAAAATGTTTTCTGTCTTGTCTCCTGAATACTTCATGACTGATTCAAAACACAATATGCAATTCAAAGACACTGATGGATTTGTTACATGGGTCTGTAACTCCCATGGTTATGATGTTTGCTGTCAACGAAAACACTTACAAAGTAGAAATTACTTTTAACCCCTTGGTCCATCACCATCTTTCACTTATCTTCATGCTTGGGCATCCTAGATATTCTTCACATAGCAGTTCTAATGAAAGTGAACCAAGGAACTGCAACAAGGGTACACACACCCACACACACAGACAGATTGATGTTGAACCAAGTCAGTTTGTGATCAGTTGTTATCATGAAATGCCTATTAAGAGCAGTGCAAAAAAAAACCCTAAGTAAACAACTAAACAGGTAATAATCTAAAGTTCAGTTCCCCAGCTAAAAAATTTAGTGCGTAGTCTACGTCTTTTGATCAATATTGTTTCTGACATTCTGAAACAGTCAACTCTAATTTCTAACACCTTGCAACTCCTGATTACAGGACAGTCTCAGATTGAAATTTAGATTTTTTGCTAGGATATTAAATGGTATATGAAATAACCAAATTCAGAGGTTCAAAGTTTTGGCAATTTAATGGCAATTCATCCAGGTCAACCTTCCAAATTTTTCCTCAGTAATAAACCTAAGAGACATTTTGATGAAAGGGGCATGTAAACAGGATAAGTTCAGCCCAAAAGTTTCGAAATTTTAATCCCACAATATTTCGAAACTATTAATGTGCTCAAAATTGGTACAGCTTCTTACATCCATGATACTTAATAACAATGTTTACCTTAAAACTGTGTGAATATAAGTTGATATAAGACTGAAATGGTACTTAACCTCCAGTGTATGGGCTTTTAATGTCGGGTTTCTGCTGCAACAGAACTCTTTTCAATTGACTTGCCCATCGTGGAACAGTGTTGTCCCTTTTTAATGAAAAGAATGTACATTTAATGGGAAACTGTCCCAATCATCCACTCAGGCTAAAATACAGAAGAAATGAACACTGATTTTAAAGGCAAGTGAAAAATTTACACTGAATGAACAGAAAAGCCACAGGTTATGAAAGGTTACTGGCCAAGGTTTTGACAACTGTATAGGTCTATGAAGGAAACATCTGATTACATAACAGAAATGTGTAGTCAACCAAGAAAATGAATTCCCTCAGATTGCAAAACAATAATTATAAATCCAATTTAAAACAGGAAGTGGGAGGAAAACAGGCAATTACAGGGGACTGTTGCTTTTATCACTATGTACCCAGGAATTGTCTGGAACCACAGCTGCAAACTAAGAGACTGGCTAACAAATAAAAGGGCCTTACCAAAGTTCCTATTAGGGTTTGTAAAGGACAAAAGAACCACATACAATATTTTTGTAACAAACAGAATGACAAATATGTGAGTAAAGACGGGGCAGTTAATTTTGGTATTTTATAGACTTAAAAACACTTTCTTGTATTGGTAGGAAATCTTTTTGGTTTAACATGAGATAATTAGAAATGAGCTTAAAGTACAGTGAAATGTATTAACAAAATGAAGTACAAAGTTTTCAGCAAGGAGGGTGAAGCGATGGAATTTGTTGACCAAATAAGAATATGGCAAGGGCGCAGTTCAAGTAAACATATAATTAAATATTTTCACAGATGGCATTATAGAGTATATGAATAACGATGACTTAAGAAGTACCAGCAACAGGAGAAATTAAAATTCTGGGATTTCTATCAGCAGTTTGAATCAAACTTGGAATGTTACTTGCATAAATCTAAAACACTAACATTTTAAAAAAAGGAGATAAACAGAAGAAAAATGTGACATGGACAATGAATTACCAAACAACAGATGTGAACTCAAAATTTAGGAATAATACTGAAAGACAGAGAATAAGGATAAAATACATGAATAACCAGCAACACTAGCTAAGGGTGTTCAGATTCTAATGGCTGATAAACAATATTTAACACGAACTTCTGAAGTACAATAATTAAGGTAAGGTATAATAACAAACTGGGATGAAACCTACTTGTGTATATTAATTGAAAGATGAAGTGGGGAAAACATCTTGTATTAATCAAACAAATTAAACAGACGAGTATGAATAAGAAAGTACCCTATATTCAGTATTTATCTGTGCACATGTAGAAGAGAGAAAATTAATGGGGATCATCAAAGGGGATTTTTACCCAATAATTCAACAAATGATTATATATTCTGCATTTGTCAAATACTTGAAAACAATGGGAATATAATGAAGCAGTGCATCTGTTATTTATAGACTTCAAGACAGCTTATGGTTCAGTTAGGAGGAAGGTCTTGTATATTATTCTCACTGATTTTCATACCCATGTAAGGCCAATAAAAATGTGTCTGAATGAAACCGGGAAGGAAAACATTTGTCCGACATGTTTCCTATTAAGAACAGATTGATACTCGGAGATGCTTAATCGTCAATGATTTTCAGCTTCGCTTTAGAGTATTAGGAACTTGCAGGTCAACGAGGATGGTTTGAAATTAAAAGAGGTACATATCAGCTTTTGGTTTATGCTGATTATGTTAATATATTGGGCAGAAGTGTGCTCACTATGAACAAAAACATAGACGCTTCAGTAGTTGTTAGTAAGGATATTCAACTGGAAGTAAACGCTGATAAAACTAAAGTACAAGGTCATGTCTTGAGATCAGATTGCAGGACGAAGTCACAACATAAAGATTGATAATAGTTCCTTTGAAAGGGTGGAACAGTTCTAATATTTGGGAAAAACCCTAACCAATCAAAATTCTATTCAGAAAAAAATTAAGAGCAGATATAAGTCAGGAAATGCTTGCTATCATTCTGTGCAGAATCTTTGGTCTTCCAGTTTGCTATCCAAAAATATAAAGATTAAGATATACAGAACTACAATTTAGCTGGTTGTTTTGTATGGGTGTGTAAAGTGGTCACTCACATTTTGGGAGGAATGTAGGCTGAGGGTGTTTGAGAATAGGGTGTTGAGGAGAATATTTGGGCCTAAGATGGTTGAGGTAATAGGGGAGTGCATTAACTATGTAATAAGGAGCCTAACGATCTATACTCCTTACCAAATACTATTTGGGTCATCAAAATGAGAATGAGACAGGTGGGGCATGTATGGTGGAGAAGTGCACACATGGTTTTGGTGGGGAAACCTGAGGTAAAGAGACCACTTGGAAGACCCAAGCATAGATGGGAAGATAATATTATGACGGATTTTCAGAAAGTGATATGGGGGGTCATGGACTGGGTTGATCTGACTCAGGACAGGGACAAGGTGGTGGGCACTTGTAAACATGTTAATGAATTTTCCGGTACCATAAAACGCGGGAAATTTCTAGAAAAACTGAGAAATGGCTGGTTTCTCAAGAGGGACTCTGGTTCATGCAGTAAGAAAGTAAAACCAAGTCTTACTGCAGGCTACAAGGAAACAGAATGTGAATCTAAGAAGAGTTCTGGAGAGGAGGGGAAAAATTGTGTTGTACAGCAATGCACAGCTGTAGTGTACAATGTGAGAGGTAAAATGGATGAGTAAACCAGAGTAAGTACATTATGTTTTCAAGAAATCCATGCTCTGTAAGAACGTGGTGTGATGCTGGCATGGATTTATATAAGGAACAACCACAACTCAATAAATACATTTTTCACTTCATTTCATTTCATATGTTCCCCTACACGTACACATTTGTATCAACACAAATCTAATACCAATATATCAGTACACACACACACACACACACACACACACAAAATGAGATGCCAATACAAACACTTAAAACTAGATAAAGATTCCTGCAGTAAGGTGGCAGTAACAGGCAGCTATGTCCAGTTGCAACACTGTTCCCCCCAGAATGATATACACTATTTCTGAAAGAAAATGACAAGAATGTACTGAACCGAAATTCTTCATTCAGAAACAATGGTTGGTACTTAATCAGTCCCTCCTTCATTTTCCTCTGTTAACATATTCTCAGCCTTCTCCTGTAATAAAGGAACTATGTTTCCTGCTACCGATGTATCTGTACTCTCTGCTGGAGCATGTGGAAGCTTCTCCCCTGATAGTGGGAGCACTTCATTGTTAACTGGGGAGACAGCAGCTATGCTTTCTGCATATCCCACTTCAGTTTTGTTTGTTGATGATCTCACTTCTCTGTCACCAGATGGTTCACCCACTTCACAAATTTCACTTTGGTCCTTGATTTCATCAGACTGTTCATTCTCACTGCACAGTGGTGAGGCTACACTCTCTTCAGTGTCAACTGGAGGCTGCAAACTTCTGATCTCACCATCTGTCATAGGAGAGGAAATTCTGCCATCTTCTGGATGAGGGGACAACCTGCTTTCTACCGTTGCACTTGACCGGAATGAGGTGTGCCCATTGTCCTCTGCCTCAGATGCCTGGCAGTTCTCTTCTGTGTCTACTGGAGTCATCCTGTCATCTGGTAACATCTCTTCTGCAGGGGCATTGCCAACTGGTGAAATTTCTTCTGCAGGAGCATTGTCATCTGACATATCTTCTGATGGGGGACTGTCGTTTGCTAAAGCATCCTCTGCATGTTCATTTTCACCTGGTGAAGTCTCCTCTCCTGGCCTACTGTCACTCAGTAACATCTCCTCCATAGGGTCACAGTCATCTGGTAACGTCTCTCTTGCAGAAGTACTATCAACTGCATTACTGGGAGCTTCTGGCTGACGGCTATGGATTTCTCCTTGATCCACTTCCTTCTTTTGCTCTTCCCTTTCTTCTGTAACTTTCTCGCCTTCATTTTTACCTGCACAGAAAATGCAAAATTACTATGGACAAGACCTGACTTAGGCCGTGGCTACAGTGGAGCCAGAACCGACACAAAACAACAGTCTGGACAGACTCCAGACAAGGAAACAGATATCAACCACATTACTGTTTCTGTCAGCAGCTACAATGAAACCGATCTGACTGGAATATTATCTCCCAACAACCGCTGACTGTCTGGCGCCAACAAAGTAGGTTTGTTTCAAGCCCACAGTCCGGATAGGTACCTGGTGCATTGTGTATAGGACATGAGTGTTGTTGCACTTGACAAAACATATCTAATAGAACTAGTTAGAGATATGATGCCTCTTTGGGACCAAAGAAACAAAAATTACCATAACAGAGATCTCAAGCCAAAACTCTGGGATGAAATAAATTAAACATTGCAGGTTAAGTACTGAAATAAAAACACTAATGAAACAGGTTACTACTTACTTATATGGGGACCGCGGTGGCACAGTGGTTAAGGTGCTATGCTACAAATCGGAAGGTTGTTGCTGGTTCAATCCCAGCTGGTGTCATTGGAATTTTTTATTGACATAAAATCCTTCCGATCACACTATGGCCCTGGGGTCGACTCAGCCTCTAACAGAAATGAGTACCAAGAGCATTTCCTCGGGGTAAAGGCGGCCGGTGCGTAAGGCTGACCTTACCACCATCCTGTGCCGCTGTCATGAAATCTAGGAACCTTAACTAACTGGGACCCTCTGGGCCACTCCAGGCCTGTAACGGGACTGCTTTACTTACTTAATATCTTTAACCTTTAGACGCCTAACGTCAACTGTAGATGATGTACCGCAAAGCTAACCTACAAAGTTGCATTTTATATATTTATTCAACAAATATAGGTACCGAATATTTTAAACATGGTGTATGCTCTCTTTTTTTCTCTTCAAAATGCAGTTTGTTTCATAATTATAACGTATTTGGTTCCTGTATTATTCACATTTTATATACAGGGTGTGCTAAAATTAAAAAAAAATTCCGGCGCCAAAAGGTTAATATTGATACATTTTATATCAGAATGGTAACTGTTATTACGAATATCTACTTATCATATATTTTCTACATAAAAAATGTAACATAATGTGGTGCTAAAGTGAAAACTCAGCACAAATAAAGCTACTGGTTCTGTGATATATAGCTGCAGTAGCTATAAGTCTGGACAGACATGTCAGATTAAATGTAGCCATGTGTCTGGTGATGTATGCCCACAAAAATGTCGGTTTTCTGTGTTGTGTCAGTTCTGGCTCCAATGTAGCCGTGGCCTAGGTCTGTGGAACAGATGCAGACAATGTACCATTGTCCTACATCACAAGAAATTTCTAAACATTTTTCACTCAGTGGCTTAGCATTCATTTGATACTGGGTCTGTGTTTGAACCTTGACCTGGACAGTGGCTATATCATGGTTTCTTTCAGCCTTTGCTGGAAAACGATGGGATAGTAACTTTAGAAAACCCATAACTGCTTCCTTTAAAAAACTTTCCAATTGCTATTTCACAACCACAGTGTAGGTAATAAAAGCATAATTCAATACAATGAGCATGAATCAATAAAATGTTACACCTGCGACAAATATGAATATAAAAGTTTGCCCCAAATGTCCCACAATTACTTGTTCCAGTTCAAGGGAGCAAAATACAAGTTTTGCTGAACAAACACAACCTGAGGAGGAATACTAACCTTAAATGGTATCCTAAACTGTTCCTCTTATAAAAATAATTCTAGGCCGCGACAGTCTCTCTGAAAACAAGTATGATACCTAAATGCTTCACACACACATTTACCTGTATTCGTACTTTTTTAAGATTCATTATAATATTATCTCCTTGTACATGATCACATAAAATCGCAAATCTGTGCCTGGTCCCCAACCTCAGCCATATGTAGCCATACCCTCCTATTCCAGATCCTTACTCAGCCAAAAAAATCATTGCAAACCCAGATCCATTACCTCTGTATCTATGCCTAGGTCTTCCAAGCAGTCTCTTTTCTTTGGGTTTTTCTGCTAAAACCCTGTATACTCATCTTTCTTCCTCCACACGTATGACATATGCTCCAACCATATCATTGTCATCAAGCTAACCACCTTAATAACAACTATTAGCACAGAATACAAATCAGTATTTCTGTGAGCTTAAGAAGAAGAAGAAGATGATGATGATGAAGAGGAAGAAGAAGAAGAAGAAGAAGAAAGGAAGAAGGAGGAGGAGGAAGAAGCGGAGGAAGAAGGAGCGGAAGGAGAAGAAAAAGAAGAAGAGGAAGAAGAAAAAGAGGAGGAGGAAGAGGAAGGGGAAGAAGAATAAGAGGAATAGAAGAATAACAACAATAGCTACTACTGCTGCTGCTGCTGCTACTACTACTACTACTACTACACAGTTTAAAATGCACCTGATAAAACTGGAGCATTTAAAAATTAAATACTTCATGTTGTGTATCTTTTTGGTTCCAGAAGAATGTTAATGAAATACACTACAGAAGTCAAGAGTGAGCACTGTCCCCTCCCACTTGTTCTAACCTGTAAACCCTGATGAGAGGACTTCATTGTTTTCTTGTCTGGGTGGTTCTGAGATTTCTGCAGGCTGCAGCTGCTCTGTTTTGCTGTCAGGCAGACCTTCACTGTCAGATGGGGCACGATCAAGACTTGACTCATCTGTTGAAGGTTTCCGCACCAGACCCAGGATGTTAAGCATACTTGGGGGGTCTCCACCTTCTGCAATAAACAATGATGTGCATACTGTGTTTACCTGAATACAGGATACGAATTTTTTATTTAAATCATATGAAATATGGGAGGTTGCTTTACAGTCATGAAGAAAATAAAGCATCTGTATAGACACCTTCCTGAAAACTGAAGATTGTGAAGGGGAATATCTTATGTAAATATAGTAAATCACTTGGTATTTTACATAATCAGATTTACTTATGCAGTGGGCTGCATTCACTCACCAGCTTGAGGGGCTTGTTTCTTGTCTGATGTATCCTTACTGCCCTCTCCAGGCTCCTCCTTGCGACTTGGAACAAATGCCTTCAGCCATTGATCACTGGGATCTTCACTGGCATTGTCAGCATCATCTAATGTGACCAGTGGTGGAAAGGAAGCTGACTGGATGGTGGCAGCTTTAGCTTTGGCAGGAGTGGGGTATGCACTCTTACGCTCACACTTTGCCAAATGGTACGCTGCAAGAGCCATGATGATAATGATGATGACAATAATACCTGCATGTTACACTATAAATGCATGTCTAGCATCATACATCATTTAAACAGAAGCCTCAAATTTCATAGCATAGCAGGCAATACTTTTATTATGCACAAAACACAGTTTTTCAAGGCATGAACACATACAGGACACTGCACACACCTGACAACCTTTACTCCATGAAACTCAACACCAAAAAATATGGAAATTCAAATTCATACATTAACAAATTTAAATCTGTAAAAAAAGGAATGAGATCTCCTGGGATATGAAAATGTGAGAATATTTTGTGCCTCTGAATATGCTACTGAAAGTATCAGAAAGAGCTGATGTTACACTGCTTAACAAGACTAATGTTAGATTTGAAACTTGCCACAATGGAACATACAGCAGTCACCTTAATGGAATAGTTTGTTTTCCAGGTGTTATTAACTTCCTGGTGTCCATACACATACCCTTTCATGACCATTCAATTTGTATAACACAGAGGAGCTCTCCACACCAATTATGTGCATAAACAAGCTATGAACCAGCTGTGCCACACTTGTTTGTTACAAATACCACTAAAGTAGAACTTACCCAGTCTATTGCCACTAGAAGTCTTGAACCCACACACACAGAACATGTCTGCTGGAAGCTGCACCACTCGGCCTAGTGTGAATTCAAGCGTACTTTTACCAGACTCATGGAAGACCACAATGTGTTCCACCATTGCCTTGCCGCAGCATGTCGCAAAACGACACCTTGAGCATGTCAAGTAACCTCTGTGGACCACAAACATTGATCTTGGTGACAAACTTTAATGGTAGAAATGACACCAAAGATAAGGGTACTTAAATACAAAACAAATAAAGTTTGTGACATCCAAAACAAAAGGAGAAAAATATCAAAGATTCTTGTGTAAAAAGTCCTCTGGCTTTAGAAGTTTATTTTCTTCACGTTGTTATATAGTTTCCCACTTCATACATTTGAAAGGCAAACTGTTTCACAGCCAGCAACTGATTTACTGCTTGTGCGTGACATACCAGCTGTTTACTTTCAGTTCCATGACTTTGTTAGGCACTTTTTACTAACTTAAGTAACTGACAGAGATGTTGCAGCAAGATCTGAATGTAAAATTTAGTAATAAGGGCTTCTTGCAAGAGATGATAATATGCTATGACATAATGAGCAGTGAAGACTTGAGAAATGAAAAAGTGAGACGAACAAATAAAGTGTGTCTTTGCCAACAACAAATGCACTTGCACTTGTAATATGTATGTGATCCATTATGATGTGCTTCATGAATGTTTCTTTAGCACTCAAGTGTATATATCTAAGGTGCTCATCTATTTAGTGGAAATATTTAGAAACCAGCTGCTCATCACCAGTATGTAAGTGGATTCAAATAATTAATCTAATTGTTACCTTTCCCACCCTGTTCAAAAGCTTCTCTTCACTGGTCTGTTGAATGATTTCTTTCATGGGAAACACTTACAAATATGATATAAGGATGGTCACAAAATGAAATGATAGAAATATAAATATGTTAAATGAGTTATAAAGAAATTGGGAAACAGAAAAAAATAAAATAAGCTAAGCTGGAAAAGAATGAAGAAACCAGCAGAAAAGACCATACTTCCAAAAACTGAGTTACAGAAAAATTGTAACCATATGGAACTATGTAACAGCTTCAATACAGAATACAGCTAAACTGTGGAAGACATTGTTGCCCATCAAGTGTGGTTAAAGGGCAATTTGGTTCTTTGAATGAAAAGGTTTACCATCACTGCTACAGATGGCTGAGAAAGATTTTCTGGAACATTAGTTTTTAAAAGCATAACAAAGTGGCAAGGCTAGACACTCACGGAAAGTGATCTTCTCCAAGGAACTCCCCTTCACACTCACAACAAGTGGCACCTGACTGCACACCATATATTGCGAGAGGTGGCTCGAACATCTTGTTTGCAAAATTTGTAGATGATTTTATTCTGTCTGGCTGTTTCTTTTGGGTACTTGGGCCTCGTAACTGTGATGCTGGTGGTAAAGGCATCATTATATCAACCCCTGTTGGATTCACATATGGTTTCACTCCTGTGACATACAAAATGCACAGTTAATTTACACACTTATTTTGTTACAACGAATTTTATAGTACAGATATATCTAAAAGTGTGTGCTTGGACACATTCTTAATGGAACTTGATGGCAATGGTTTACCAACAATAAGGTCCCATACATCTGAATTTATTTTGCTAGAATCTTCACGGCAAACAGCTTATATTTTCACTGTTTTGCCACTTCAGACTGCTTGGACTGATCTCATTGGTACAACCAAAACACATACTTTATTTATATTTTATCATATTTCAATACCATATATTTAAAAACTTAATATTTTAGATCTGTAGATTTGTTTAGTGTGTCTGAAATATATCGTTCGTATAAAACCTCCTTGAAGATGGCCGAAATACACAGTAGGTTTAAGACATTTATACTGCAATAAATTCACATAATTTATATGCACTCATCAGTTTTATTCTCACAGTGAAACATCAGTGCATGGTCATGAAACATTAAAAATAGAAAAAAGTGTAAATTATCAATTCATGTGAAAGAGAAATTGCATAAAAGAGACTTGCCTGTGTTACCTGAAGACAGGCAAGTTGGCCGAAACATGTTGTAAAACATACTTACACCAAATTTTTGTTGTGACTGACAGTTCATTTCTTTACTAGTTAACATAAACCCAAAAACATGCATGACCAAGCATAAAGGTATCAACAAATGTACCAGGAACACCCTTGAAGCTACTGTGGTCCTTGATCTGGTGTTCTTTGAGGATGCCTTTGTGAACAAACCACATTGTACACTTATTGCACTTGCGAGCAATTGATTTCCGCTGGTGTTTCTGCAACAGAAATAATGCAAAAATTATGCATAATTCACATGGCACCTTCACTCTATGAGCACGTGTAACTTTAACATTTACCTACAACATACAAATTCATATGCAGGTTAACCCTTTCATGCCGAAGATGACTTCAGACAACACACAGTGTGATGGTGAAAAAACCAAATGTCACTTGAAGTCATTAGCTAAAGACAAGCTAAGCAACAAACAGTGATTAAATTCCAGGTCTTTTGCAAAGGACACTGTGAACTTAATTCTGGTGCCAAAGAGTCAAACCATAATATTTGCTGAAAGCATGGAGATCTGGCTGATCAAAGAAATGGCATGCTCCTTTCAAGCATCAGTACATTATCTACCAGAATACACCAAGATGCAACCAGAGTAATCTTCACAGTCACTGACGTGAGAATGTCACATCTTATGAAGTAACATGCCTCCCATTATGTGTGGTTTTAATTAACGTAACCAGCAAGTACACAGTACCACTTTACATTTAATACAGCAATTTGAACTATTGTTTTTTACACTACATACCGAACCAGGAAAAGATATTTTGGTCTTGTCCAAAAGCCCACACCCACTCTGAGGCCCACCCAGCCTCTTACTCAATGTACACCTGGCTTGTCTAAACTGGGTAATGCACCTTTGTCTACTGCTAATATAAAGATCAAGAATGAGTAGAGCTATACCTCTTCTCACACTATAAACTTTGATGACATGCACAAGGATAACTTCAACCAATCATCCATACTAATATAAAACAAATGTCATAGTGAACACACTAAATTTGGGATCAAAGGTACGATTTTGAAAAGCATGGACATACTCCTACCTGAATATGATTAAGGAAAAAATTGACATTGGCAGAAATCTTCTTGCCGTGATTTGCAAATGCAACAATCTTCAAACAGAATGGGCACTGCATCTTTTCGCCTCCACTGTGGATCTCATAAAAGTGGTCAATCAAATCTCGGTGCATTGATGATCGGAACCTACAGATCCCACACTCATATGGCATCTCAACTTCAATATGTGTACGGTGCATGTGTGAGATAAGTGCAGGTTTGTCCCGGAACTTTTCCTCGCAGATACGGCACACCAAGTTTGTGACCTTCAGATGAATCTAAAGGAAAAACAAAAAACAATCTGGGGATGACGTGATATTGACAGCTGATGCCATCAGCAGTTACAAGGCCTCCAAGCATACCCCATGCACTTTCTTAGAAGATCTTAGACCTCTTTTGGTCAAACCTACACAGCAGTCATAACAAACGTTCTTCAGTATCGTACCTGAACAGTTGGCAGAAGTGAAAATGTTCTGCTGACCAGAATTTCTTTAAGGCACATTAATAACCTAATTTTTTGCTAAAATGTGTTGGTATATCAATGTGAAGAACTGACACGAAGTGCTGTTAAGTATTGTCAAAGTGAAAGGGTAAGTCTGCTTGGGAAAAGTTCATAATACTACAAACCCCTTAGTCAGTCAAGACAAGAAATAGGAGCTGTAGTGACTAATCTGTTCCCACTGTCATTTCCTGCAAGAGGCTCAGAAAACAATCCTAGGTAGTGAAAACTGAACATTTAAAATCAGTGTATTCAACAGGACAGGTCCTCGCTTGTGGACAAATCCAAAACACACCACCAGCCAGAAAACACATATCTTTCAGCTATAAGAATATCAAACAATTCTGTCCGATATTGGCATCTGAAACGCATTTACCCTATTTCCAAACAACAGTCTCATGTTCCTGTAATTGTGTCACTGAACTACTACAGGTCAATCAATCAATCAATCAAGTAACTGACATGACTGTGTCATTAACCCTTTACGTATGAACGGGACAACACTGCCCCAGGAATTAAATGCCCCTCAATGACCAAATGGGAAAACAATGTCCTGCAACGCCATGTAATGTTTAAAATTTTCTGCATTTATAATTACATACCTCTTATTCACAAAATTTGTCTAAAAAGCTTGTACAGGCATAAAAGATTGTGTTAAGTTTAAATGTAGTCAAAATTATCACTAATAAAGCTTAATTTTTCTTACTAACAGTCTTATGATTTTTCCAAGTCACAAATTATTTACAAACATCTCCAGGCAGTATTTCTTATTTTTTCCTCATTCTGGTGAAGTGACGCATATACCACACATGTATGCCCCCCTGACAAGTCTCTGTTCCTTCATAAACCCCGTTCTGTAGAATCCACACCCCATTCACCCCCATTTTTTCATAAAGATGACACTACTGAAAAATAACATTTCAGTAACGTCAATGGTAGTATTTACTGACGTGTGTGTTCCGCTTTTCCATTTTAGTGCCAGTTGATCCTCAGAAATGCAGTTTAATGCAATATATCTCAAAACATAGAGTAGAACACAATCTTATGTTGCATTCTTGACACCTGCTTTTTGTTCTTGTTTCTCAGTTTTGGAGGAACTCACATGGCACCGAATTCTCATATATATTGCGTAAGTTTCAGTTGTGTCTTGTGGCAAGTCTTTTTAGTTGGCTTGAGGATGCATTTCATCTTCCTTGTCTTGCAGTCAAAATGCTAAGTGAGTAATGGTCTTTACTGATGAGGGGTGGCAAAATGCTAAGTGAGTAACGGTCTTTACTGATGAAGGGTGGCTCTGTCATAACACACTGGGACCCCTGCAAACATGTGGACTACAGGTACAGTTGGTCGACAGTTTGTATCATCAGTCTACTGTGCGAAGTTTGTGCCAGTCACTTTATCTGTGTCATCATGAACGTCACTGTCATTCTGAACAGAAATGTCTTAGTCTTCCAATAAATGCGCATCAGAGTGTGATTCTAACACCATGCCTGTGATGTCTAGGCCTGTAACATTTTCTCCTTATAGCCATAACTGTTAAATGCAATGTGATGCAATTCAGCATACAACAAACCCAACACATTCTGACTGTGATTCAAGCATCAGAAGTGCCTGGCCTGTCGCACATAATTGCTCTGAGAAGAAACAGACTGAAGTGTTCAGATGAATATAGTTCAAAGCAGTCACAAAGAAATCCGTACAACAGAATGAAGGGCATTTGCCTCTGGTACAGCACTAGCCAGAGAAATAAATGTCTGTGTGCATTCCTTTCCTCTCTCACTGATTGCACATGAATTCATTCACCACAGCACCCAGATAAGCCAGCACTGCCAAGAAACCCAAATATCATTACAAAACCCAAATATCATTATGAGACTGAAACCTAAATGACCACAGGTACAGTCAGCTCCAAATTTTATATCACAGGTTCTACACTTACAACAGAAGCTATATGAAAAAAATAAATCTAGAAAAATGAAATTCAGACTGAAAATTAAACAACATAAGAAATGACCTTCAACTAAGCTTTGTACAAATTGGTGGATGTGTCAGTGGATTCATTCTTAAACATGTACTTTTTATTTAAAATTTTTATCTTTAAAAATGTATGAAATACAGTGGATAATATCAGCAAGGGTGAAAACGGGCATTTAAGGCAAAAAGTAACCTGACCATCAGTGGCCACTTTGGGATTTAAATCTTTTGTATGTTAGACGTTAATGCAAGTGAAGAAAGTTACAGTTCTTTAGCAAAATGAATCTGGTGTAACAGGATGGTCAAAGTGTAAATTTCAAGTTTTGTGTATTTGACTCCATATTTAAATACAAATTTCAGCTCATTATTTTATAAATCTAATGGTATCCATCCCAGTGTTCAATCAGTTATATCAACCCACACACTAGTGATTACTCTACCCAACATAGAGACTTTTAACTACAAAACCTTTACTTAGGAACTGCCACCATAAAAATCATAAAACACTACAGTGATTGGCACTACTTACTTGCTACATAAGAAATCAATGTCACAAATTTACTGTAATATGTACCTTGTGATACGTGAGAGATCACACAAATAGCAACATTTTAACTTGTTCTTAAGAATATGCATAGCATGTCTGATGATGATCGATATCAACTGAAACATGTAGTGTTAAAAAAATCAAAAAGAGTTCTCAACAACATCCACTGTCTCCAATATTAAGATACAATGTGGATTGCATTGTATTTGCTGGAAGTATAAAATGTTTGAACCCAAATGTAGGGTATGTGACTTACTGCAGTAAACAGCACTATCATCAGAATGCATTTGAGTATAAGGTTACCGCAAAGATACTTGAAATATCAGTAACAAATGCATCCAAATTCAAGACAAAATTCCTTACCTCCTCAACGTGTGTCTGCATAGAGAATGGAGTGGGGAATGATTTAAGGCAGTATTTGCACTGTGTGAGATCACTGAGTTCCGTCAAGAATTGGTTTTCTGACTGTGCATGCACGATGAGATGCTTCATCAATGAGATATTGTTTGAGTACTTCCGCTGGCAGACACAGCACTGCAACCAAACATACATAAAAGAATAAGTGCAACACATAGCAATGTGAATCCATGAAATCAGCCTGTGTGTTAATAAAGACTTGCAAGTGTACCAGTAAGAGTCATATTCACAACTCCAGAAGTCAACAGCTTCCTCCATTATGAACCCACAGTTCTGGGGAATTCATTAGCCGTTTCTGTAAAATACTGCATGTTCATTTCAAACATACACATACCATTAAGACTGGTTATAATGACATAGTCATATCCAAGAGTACACAAATCCTGGATGCAACGTATCACCCATGTGACTAAATTTTGTAGGGTGGTGCCTAATACTAGCAGGTGCTCGGTATGGAACTTGCTTCATATCATCCTTCTGGCAGCTCTAATTTCTCAGTGGCTCCTACATTTTTGGAAAATCTGTGCAACCCTGGCCACACCTGTGGCCAACCTGACCCACTTCAACCACATTACATACTATGGATTCTCGTCCTTGTAATATTATTAACCTTTAAAGGTTGAATGTTAGACATATCTAACACAGCTTGCACTCCCCAGTGGCCGAAAGTTAGATATGTTTAACACTGTGCATGCACAAAGTCCTTCAGCACTCATGGTGCCTGCTTTAGCAGCCTACACAAACAAACACATTGTGGGTCCCACCAAAAGGCCTGGTATTTGTCAGGAGCAATGATATCATTTATGGCGGTCCAGGTTCTGATATTATTTATGTCCAGGTTTGACCTTTGGGGATCAGCTGAGGGAGTGACAGGCATGACACAGTAGACCATTGTTTGAGGCTGAAACCTCCAACCTCGATGATGAAGAGCTCTAGTTAACCTTTTGGCAGCTTTCGTAGAAGTGTGGCGCATCTTGGTATTGTTTTGCAGTGGCAGACTGGCATATAAGTGACAGTGGTAGAGTGGTTATATACCGCAATCCACAATTTTTCACAACATTTATTGTTAAAGCTGCAGTTGTTACTTATTACGGTCGTGTTTGATGTTACATTATCAGCGGCAAACTGCTATATATCGCATAAATTCACTGGCGGTTTGTAAGAAAGTAACCCTTCCTCATTGGTATCGATATTTTTTTTTAGTGTTTACCAACAGAGTTTCATCTGCATTACTTTCCTGGTGAAGTTCACAAATTGATTATCCATTTCCATGAAGAAAACATGACAGCTAATGGCATTTCAAGGGGGAGACCAAGTCCATTTGCATCCCAGCTCAGTCAACTGGAAGTAAAGCACTCACAGCATTTGCCTTTGAAAGGAAAGCAATGGCGGTGTCGTGTGTGTTCGCTGCAAAAGCAAACACGGAGAATGTTGTATTTCCACAAGAAGTGTGATGTTGGTCTGTGCGTAGTGAACTGCTTTGAGATGTGGCATATGTGTGTGAACCTGGGTCACTTAACACAAAGAGTAGCGTTGACTGTGGTGGCGTGAGGGAACTTATATTGTTGTACAGTGTGGACAGAAAACATTTGCCATGTAAATAAATTTTGTACACTACTACATACGTAACATCACACATGCCTGCGGTGTAAAGCAAGGGGTAAGTACATAAAAAATTCACAGAAGTGTCACAAAATATGTTGCGCAAAATAACTTTTGAATTTTTCAGGAAGTTTCGTGAGTACGCTTTATTGCTAAAACTCGACACTTCATCTACGAATGTAGAATCTTATTCTCTTTCAAACAGTTTTTATTTCATAATTATATGTTATATAGAGCGCAAAATATATCTGTTTTTGTGGAGGCCTGCAAATTTCAAGATTTAAATGCCCAAATAAGTCCGGCCACTAGGGGACTAATGGCTTTTAAAATTCAGCACTTTAAAGGTTAATACAGTTCACACTTCCTCTCAACGCAGTGTTCTAGCACTCCACGGCCTCTCATGCTAGCTGCCCAGCCAGAGTACTAGTATTTCCCAATTTTCATCAGATTGTTAAAAATACTACTCAAGATACTGGCTGCAGGTTTGTACTGTTAGACTGTCCCATATTTGTAGTTTCAGTGACTCCATTCAGATTCCTGCAAGAAATGTAAGTGTGTTTGCTAGAATCTCACCAGAGAATGCTTGCACAACAAGCTGTTTTGACATTTGACTCAAGGCATGCCTCTTTTATTTTTTTGCGGCTGACACCGGAGATCTGACGCAATGAATAACCATAACCCTCTCCCAGCATGCTGTTCTAAAGTATCAATTAGTTCTGATTGTAGTCAGCTAATGTTTAGTGCACCCCAAGCAAAATAAAAATCCTGGAGTGAGTTTGGGTTCAGAAGTTACTTCACAAAAAAAGTTTATTGGAACTGATAAGTGAAACTGTGAATGATATGGACTCAGATAAGCATTTTCCAATTTAAATTAGTCTAGCTATCATGAACTGTAGCACTGTTTCTTCCTCAACTTGTAGCACAAAGTCATCTGCATATTTCACAGTGTGAATTACTTGTTCTCCTATTCTGAAGTCTCCAAACCCTTCAAGAGTTTCCTTGGTATGGTATATGCTGTACAAGTTAAATAGAATTGGTGACAAACAACATCCCTGTCTAACTCTTCTTCAAACCTTCACACTTCCCTGGTCCAGTTGCACTTTAGCCCCCTGATCCCTGTAGAATTTGCTGATAATTCTTCCTTCTTGCTAGTTAATATCAGTTTCCTACAGTCTGCATTAATTTGGTCCATTATATATGGTCAAATGTCTTCTGCCAGTCTATGAAGTATACATACTAAGTGATTAAAATTTGGCACAAGGTTTTTTTTTAACGCCTAACAAGAAGTGAACATTTGAGGATACAGAATGAGCAGTCACTTCATCCGTGTGTCAGTACCTCTTGCCAGTTCTTCTTTGTCCACACTGATTACAGCTCTGTTGATAATACATATTATTAAACTTTAAATTTTTCACACAATATAGTAAATTAAAAAGCTAGAAAAACAACACTATATTTTCATCCAGCAAGAATGGTGGCAAACGACGACTCTGTGCAGTTAACTGCACATGCATTTCAACACATGAATAAGTGTCATCATCACTGGTCCAGTGGTATGATGGTTGCTCACTTTACATGTGTCCAGAAGTGTTACACTATACTGTAATAGGTATGTTGTGGCTTTGTATCTATCCCAATTGCACTGCTGATTTCTATCATGTTCATGCCTATTTCATTCAGTCTATACTGTTCTCATTCTTAACTGCACTCCTGTGTTGGCTTTTTCCTGCAAATCTTGTATGTGGTGCCTCCTCCTTTCTGGTTTGCTTGTTTGTTGTGATTCATTCTTCTTGGTGCTGTATCCCTTCTGCTTTCTTCATTGTACATCTGCAGCTGCAGTATTAGTGTTTCAACGCCTGTTTCTACATACTATTTGTGCAGCTATTCTGAAGCTACAGCTGGATATGTTTGTGTACCTTCACTTCAATTGACAAGAAACCCAAAACAGGGATCAGAGCACAACTGAAATTCACTTACATAATCTTTTTTTTGGGTGTCCATCTGCCAATTTTTTAAAGAAGCATGACCTTTCAGAATATGGCTCTCCATTTTCAGGCAAAGAAACATCTAAACTGATGCACTCCTTAGATTGGTTATTCTCAATTACAAGGCACCATAGACACAGTAAATTGTTATTATTTGTATAGAACAGCGCTGGTCCAAGAGTAGTAAAATTAAAAATTAAATACAAGTCTCAAAAATAAAACCTAGACCACAAATTAAAAAATGTAACAAGAGTGAGAGTGATCAGACTACAGACGTGACACAAAAATCCAGAACACGTGTATTTAAATTAACACCACAACACCATCTGTGTAGAAAACTGTGAATCTTCACGTATTCAAGTAAGTTTATAAACCAAAAAACATAATCATAGTATTTAGTCAACGCAGACCATAACAGCATGACAGCGCATCTCACCAGAAGTGACTGTGAAGGGTTTTAAGAAGTGCTCTGTATCCAGTGCAGTGGATAAGACTGATGGTGAAGTTGTGGAATAGCAGTGAAGAGGATGGGAATGTTGGAGTTAGTGTGTGGAAAATGAAGACACTAACTGTGAAGATGGAGAGAGTGACATTGATTGGTAAATGTAGATACAATCTGACATGCTTTGTGTATAAGTGTATGAAATTACTAGCAATTTTTTTTTTTAAAACCATTTTGGGGGGTTGTTTTAGATTTGGATATATACACTTTTCCTTTGGCACAAGTGCTATTTTGTGGGGTTGTCTTAGATTAGAGTTGTGTTGCATTCAGGTAAATATGGTTCCTTTTCAGTCGACACTTTTGCTACTGGTCGGTTCTTCCTGAGCCTCCTCACCTTAACGGTAAGTGAATTTTTGAATTCCTCCTTTACAGTCGCTGCATCACCCTCCAGTGTTGCATAGTAGTAAGTATCCAGCACAATCTGCTCCTCTGGTACAGGTGGAGCTGGCTGAGGTGCCGATGCAAATTTCTTGGGTTCTGGAGCATCTGCTACTGGTGCAGGCCGCTTACGACCACCACGCTTTCCTGTCTGTGAGGCAGGAGGGTCCACTGTTCGGATGCTCTGTGGCAACATGTCAATCGAGCTGACTGGTCCTGAAGGTGGTGCTGGTGATGGCTGTAGGCAACGCAAAACAAGGATTATGGAAACCACTTCGATGGTTACATAAATCAGGGGAGGAAGTAGTCTGATGTCCCAGAATACCAATCTGGCAACCAATCTTGAAAAAGCTCTAACCTACTGTGCTTCTGTAGCAATGACACTATGTCAGAAAATAATGACCCTGTTTACACTATTCCGTAATGCTTTTGCATGGTCTGCTCTCCATCACTTTAGCCTACTTTTCTAAATAAGTGATGTGTCCATCCATAGCAACTACTGACCCTAGATGCCAAAACACTGCACAAACCTAGCATAAATGAATACACACACCTAGCATAAATGAATAAATAACTAAATAAATTACTCAGTCAACTTGAAAAAGCAATTTAATAAATACAGAAGCTTCAGGGTGATGTGTGTTGCAGGGCTGTATTTCAAGTGTACGTAGTTCAGCCTTATTGTAAAAAGTTTCAGGTTAATCACCACTGATCATGTGTTGCAGTAAACAACAGTCCAGCAGGTCAACTACCACATTTCCAATACCATTAGCTCGATGTTCAAATATGTCTGCAGATATACAACTCTTGACTTAAAATCACCTACCCTTTGGCAGTTAAGTATAACAGTAAATTATAATATGTGATAATAATTACAAGTGCTAAGTACTTCTAAAGAAGAGAACCAGATATGAAAATATATTCTTGTAGCCCTGGGGCTCATGGGTCTTTTCCTAAGACCATTACTCAAACTGAACAGTTATGTGATGAGAAAACAGAAGTATTCATTCAACAGAATATGCTGTTATGCAACCTCAACACACTGTTTCTTAGACACAGACTACAATATACTCACCAGCTACAACTGGATTGGCCTGGTTCATAATACAGTGAATTATGCCTAAGACATCCCTACTTCAGACGTTTTGCTACCTCAGAAGTCAGAATAATTTAATACTGAAACTGTCCCACATGATTAACACATACACTGTCCTTGAATATGCTTCCTGCTTCAAAGGATTTCCCACATAAGAAGCACAAAATTTGCAAGATGCAACAAATTTTTTATCCACTTAATATGTATTTACATCAAAACCTTGAACACTGTTGTTCATTCAATTTGTTCCCCACATATCAAGAGCAACTAAATGCCCTCAGTTTCTAAAGATCACTTCCACGTTTGTTACCTCCAAGGATCAGAGATGCAGATAAGCATCTCTTTGCTCATCCATGAATAGTTAAGTGGACAATGAATTCAAAGTCTGAGCAAGCTGTCATTTATTTCCACAAATTCATTTCATAATTCACATGAACACACAATCCAGCATGGGTACATCAAAAACCTGGGGGCATGCAGTGGCACAGTTTGTTGAGGCACTGCATTAAAAGTCGGAAGGTTGCAGGTTTGTTCCTGATAGGGTCAACTCAGGTCTAACAGAAATGAGTACCAGGAATATCTCACGAGAGGAAGGAAGGCAGCCAGTGCATAGGGCTGACAACCTTACCACCTTCATGTGCCAACTGTCTAGAAATTCAGGGAGCCTCAACCTCCTGCAGTCCTAAGGGCCTGTAATGGGATAGCTTTCACATAAAAAAACTTGCATAAAATGTAAGCTTCTCTCAAGTTCAAGAGAAGCTGAATAATAAGAACATGGCACATAATACTCAGAATTTCCTCAGAGGAAAACCGCATATGAACTCTGAATTCCTCTGTCAGCTTACATTAAGAGGCACAGTATCCAGTCTGCATGTGAACAGCTGAGTAGGAAAAGGCAAGAACACAAGATATGGTAATGCTTAATCAGTATTACATGACAGTCTTGGCAAGAAAAGTCTCCTCCTTTAACAGCTGCGCTTGTAAAAAAATCGTATCTTGGTACAGACAGGTCAAAAACACAAGTTACACTTGAAATGTGGTTTAATAGCAAAAACAAATCTTTCAATGTGGAACTTACATAGAATGGTATTCTAGTACACAAAATGTCATTTCAATACAGAATTACAAAGTAATATTGTTTATAGGCATATGCTTTTAAGATGATGACCTGCTGAATTTTTCAAGGAATGTTTTAGTCTTAAGGGTGTTTCACTGCACGTTTTCCAAGATCTGGCACAGAATTTTAAGATGAGCATGCATGCTCAAGGAACACTTTTCTCAATCCTGATTAGGCTGTGACACATGTTGCAAGATTGAAGTATCATGAATCTAAGCGCTGATCACAAAGCTGTGAAGCACAAAATCTGCCACAGAATTAGAAAACCAGTCACGGTTCAACTGTTCAACATGCAAGAATTCAACTTACTGGAGCTGCAATACACATGATTTTAGTGACCTTAGATGATATTTAAAAAATATCTAAGAAATGTACTTATAACTTGACATGAACCTTATGATTCTGCAAACTGCTTGTGGATCAAATTCAGAGAAACTCAGGGAAGATAACTGTTCAAATAAATTAAATGGGCTAAGTCTGTGTACTAATCACTTTTATATTGGTTTCTAGACGCGTGAGACCAGAATTTTAAATGAGAGCTGAAAAAGGTAAACCTTTAAATGGCCATAATCTATACCTCATGTTCAGTGTTTTCTGCATGATGGGTATACCAGATGTCAGGCAGCCAATGGTTATGGTCCATTGTTTAAACATAACTCACAGCAGGAAAGCAGGATGTAGAACTATGTTCAACAATGGACATAATTTGTACAGAAGTTGCTACAGGCTGACTCAAAGTAAGGGGGTATTTTGGCATTGCAACATTATACCACCCAGCCAGTTCAACTACATATATACCACTACAATAACACAATACATGGCTGATGTTAACCACCACCGACGTGTGATTTTATATATATATATATATATATATATATACATATATACATAAATGCAACTAAGCTGGGTACAAATAGAAAACTACACACAATTGGAAGTTCAGATGGAAAAAAACGGTGGTTTTCCACGAACCACTGCTGTCATAAACAATCTGTCACTAAAGAGTAAATGCATTCCAAACCTTAAAATGAGAAGGGGATCAAAGTGTATATTTCAATACGAGCTTACAAAAGTGGAAATAGTATAACATATTGAAGATAATTCTCAATATGGGTTTTTGGAATTCCATGAGATTGAGGATGACCTATATACAGGTCAAAACACGCTGCCCTTTTGATGCAATCTATTGTCTAAATGTAGTTGTGTTTTGACCGATTTGTATTTTATATATTTTATTATCACAGCACAGGAGGATGACACATTTAGAGACTGGAAAGAGTATGCTGAACACAAGTAAAATAATCATAACTTCATACCGTGGCGGTGCCATTAGTTACAATTGGTGTCTTTGGAGTGGGCGCTGTCTTCCAGGTTGAATACTGCCAGTGCTTAAATGGATTTGCTGCTACCCGTGATAAACGTGTCAGCAGGCTATCCCCTGAAAAATCATTTACATCTGCGTAACTTGCTACCTTAACTGCACATTCTTTGTCTGCATCAGCATGAAGTCAAATTATATGAAACAGAAGTGACAATCAGAAAGTAATTCCTCATATTTTTTATTTCCTTACATTATTTTTTAAAGGAATAACCATTCAAATATACAGGGTGTCCCAGGAGGAATGTGCCAGACTTCAGGAGAGTGTTCCTTATGTTAAGGTATACCGTTATAACCCAAAACACCTATATCCAAAGTTGAACGGTTACGGAGATAATGGCCTGAGAAAAGTGGGGGCTTCTTGCGGTTCCAAATACTGCAACCTGCACAGCTGATGTGTCT
>Ga0123352_10001549_pt1 | contig 30748 bp, 16 predicted proteins | sample TergutLab28metaG_FD_89700 | JGI IMG/M metagenome (GOLD analysis project Ga0123352, IMG submission 89700) | Labiotermes labralis P1 segment gut microbial communities from Petit-Saut dam, French Guiana - Lab288 P1 | ecosystem: Host-associated > Arthropoda: Insects > Digestive system > Gut ...
GCTGGTGGGCTTTTGTTATGGGTTGTGTGTGCTCTCTATCCTTTGTATCTGTGGTGATCTCTGTGTCCAGTCCGTTTTGTGTGTGCATGTACTTGTCTTCCATCTAGGGGGTGTCGCATTTGGCGGTTCGGTGACCGGGTCCCAGACATGTTTGGTAATTGTCGCTTGGCACTGTTATGGTAATTGTCACTTGGCACTGTGATGTTTCACTGTTGGTTATATATCCGCAGTCTGGTGTCACTTGTATTTCCTGGTTTAACGTGTCGTATTTATGCAGGTTCGTCTAGTTTGTTCGGTGTTTATTGTATGAGGCAGCGTAACGATATGTGTGCACTGCGTGTGGGTAGTTAGGTCTACCACCATACTTTCGGATGAAAACCTGATGATGGCCACATTAGGCCGAAACGTGTAGTTTACTTCATCCTTTATTAAACATCTTTTTTAGATATTGTTGTGTTATATACTGATACCCACACCTATTGTTTATATACACACAACGGGGATAGCTCATTTTAGAATTTGTAAGTGACAGTCATTCCTTCCAATTGAAGACTTCTTCCCTTCAGATGCAGCTGTTTCCATCAGTGCTTAAAGTTTCATGCGAATACGTCAGAGTTTTCAGCTTGTTTGTTAAACCCATTAACGTAAGCACACATCCGGCAAAGTGTTGCGTGCACAGGGACAGCCAAGAGACAAAGTCTCCGGCCTAAGTTAAATATTTGGTTGGTTAGGTTAGCTTAGGTTGGGCTAGTTGGTTGGTTGCTTCCTTGTTTGGTTGCTTCCTTGCTTGGTTGTTTGGCTGGTTGGTTCTTTGGTTTGTAGGCTTGTTGGTTGGTTCTTTGGTTTGTAGGCTTGTTGGTTGGTTGTTTGGTTAGTTGGTTATTTGGATGCTTGTCAGTTGGTAGGTACTGTGGTTTGATTTTTGTTTGGTTTCTTTGTTGGTTGTTGTTGTTGTTGTTGTTGTTGTCATTGTTTGGTTGATTCGTTGGTTAGTTGCTGGGTTGATTGGTTGGTTGGTTTTGTTTAGTTGTTTGGTTAGTTTGTTTCTTGGTTTTTTGATGTTTTATTGGTTGGTTGGTTGGTTGTTGTTGTTTGGTTGATTCGTTCGTTAGTTGCTGGGTTAGTTGGTTGTTAGGATGGTTGATTTTGTTTTGTTGTTTGGTTAGTTAGTTGTTTGGATGTTGTATTGATGTTTTATTGGTTGGTTGGTTGGTTGGTTGGTTGGTTGGTTGGCTGGCTGGCTGGCTGGTTGGTTGTTGTTTTTGGTTATTGGTTGGCTGGTTGCCAAGCTGGATTTATTCCATCGAAAATCGCCTTCTCTGATATTGCAAAAAGATTCAAAGCATTTTAAACACTTGGCGAAATTAAATTTATATCAATTTTTATGCAATTACGGTGTCCAAAAATTAGACCGAATAATTTATACAGATGTTGAAGTCAGTGCAGGATCCTGATTCGGAGGTAAGTCTAGCAGAACCATGACAATGCGACATTGACTCTCGTTCTGTACGCTACCGTACATCCAGATCAGGAGTGGCCAATGGTTGGAAAAACGTATATGGATATTTATGATCAGTCTTTTGTTTCAGACAGCAAACTCCTTCCGCTTGTTTGAAGCTGCAGTGTTTGTGTCTTCATCAGATATCATCCGTGTGACAGTTTTTGATGCTGGGTGAAATGCATGCCAGCAACACGCACGATGTAACGTATTACTGCTCACGTCCTGTCCCTTCTCAGTTATTCAGGGACAGGACAATCATTCAATTTTTTTCGGAACAGGCCCAACTGCGGACCTTTAGTGCATCACGGCGAGTTCGCTCTTCAGTGGCATTCTCCACAGAATCATGAATGGCAGATCATGTAGCACACATGGCAGGGTTGAGAGTGCGTACAGTGTTCTGAATGGAAAGGTAATTTGAAACAGTGGAGGTAGAGAGAAAAGTAACAAGTGTTTGGTTCATAAGCATTATGGTATGGGAGAGAGAGAGAGAGAGAGTGGACTGGGTGTAACCTTACAGTGAGCTCTTCTGGCACACCCCAACTTGCTGTCTTATAACCGAAGTTTCGAAGGCGTAAACTGTTTCCATCTTCAAATAAAACTGACGGCAGGACTTCTTACGCCCTGTATTGAACACCCGAACCATCACTGATTTCTTAAGAAGGGTGTTTTTGCGACGATTGACTTTTATCGACACTTCGCCCTTCTCGCACACATTTTATAACATTTTCAGGCGCGTTCGCAAAACTGCGAAAAGCGGCTATTATCTTCGTCATGCCTGTCCGTTAGTCTGTCTGTCCGCACGGAACAGCTCGGCTCCCGCTGGACGGATTCTTATAAAATGCTATATTTCTCTATTCTTCGAAAAATCTGTAAAGAAATTTCACATTTCGTTAACATCTGACAAGAATAACGGCTACTTGACATCAATACCAATAGAAGTTTTTAATAACATCTCGCTGAATTCTTCCAAAGGACGAGAAGTTTTTCAGACAGATATTGTAGAGAAAATCAGAAAACACATCTTGTGTTCAATTTTTTTTTTTTTCGAAAATCGTGCCTTTTGTGAGATAATGAGAAAAAATATTACAAAGCCGGACACGTCACAGATGACGTAATACGGCGCATGAATTTTGCATGCTGGATAAATAAGGCTACAGACACACACTCCGAATATGTAATCCTTACTGCTTTTCCATGGCAACAGTGGTTACGCGAACGCGTCTCAGTGTTGCATTAAAGGTACGTGGCTCATCCTGTTATGTTTAATGTTCCCAAATCGCTAAATATCAGATGACGGTCTTCTTTTGTGGAAGTCATAACATCTGCCTCACTGATACAAAAGTTTCTCCACGATTTACTATTTCCATTTTCTGCCCAGAAGATGAGGGCAACAGATCGATCTGAAATGTCAATACTTATCTTTAAAATTAGTCAGCCCATCCAATTCCAGAATTTAATGGTAACCGATGTGGTGTTTCATAATTCTTCTGAACTGCCTGATGTTAATAAACCTACAAAATTCGGCTAGTGTTTGGCTCGAAATAAAAGGACCTATAATTGCGCCATGTTGTGACATTCAGACACGACATTCTGTGACGCAGACTTGCCGCAAAATAAGACAGGAATTTCCACTGCCCACTCTTTCTTAAGGTTAATTTTTGATCCATCCTTCGACCGTAGTTTTCTCATGTTACGCATGCTCACGTAGGCCAAACCGACTGTGAGTGTTCACTCCCTGCTATCTAAATCCCAGATCACAAAGACGTGTCAGTCCCAGCATAAATAACACCACAAAAAAATGTAAATTTTTCGTCTCCACGCCACGAAGGCATATAGAGGAAGTAGAGGTTTAACTCCACTCATTCCTATACTCGGCACTAGAAGGTCAGAGTTAACTTAATGCCCCGGTCGCTTTATCCCTGGTATGGAACTCCGGTACCCGTTGAACCGGAGGCTGTATGGGCCACAGAAACGGCCTGGAGGTTTTGGAGAAAAGAAAAATTTTTTGCCCCTACCAGCATTCGAACCTCGAACCGTTCAGCCAGCCAGCAGCCTAGTAGCTACACCGAGTACGATAACCCGGTTTCTTTTGAAGGACGGGTACTAGATGTGATAATTTAGCTTCGCGATCCGACAGTTTTGCTGTTGTTGCACGATGGATAGGAAGTTTGGATGGCCTGGACAGAAGGGTTGGTATGCCATAAAGAACAGAGAAGCCATCTGCCTCTTCCAGGAATAGCAACTCGATATCTTGGTCGTCCAGCTTGCGGTGTGGTCACTGTACCCTCTTCTGGTCAAACCACGTGTATGGCAAAGTACCTGATGGCCGACACCCGGCTTGTAACGTAAACAAGCGGTAACGAAGGTTCGTGAGAGGTGTCTACGACAGCTGTCTATTTTGGGCATTAAACCAACGTTTTTAAGACAAGATAAAATGCGCTATTGTTACAGTTGAAACTGACACACGACAGGCAATGTGCGTATAACGTACCACTGAGGCGCGTTCACGTAACTATTTTTGCTGTGGAAAAACAGTAAATATTACATATTTCAGCGTGTGTCTGTATTCTGGCCTTAGTTATCCTGCATGAAAAGCTAATGTTTCGTATAATGTTGTCATCTGTGGCCTGTCTGGCTGTATCAAATTTTTTCACATTAACTCAAAAACGGCACGGTTTGCGGGGAGGGGGGGGGGAGAAGAATTTACAAAAAAAAATAGCATTCTGATTTTCTCTACAATTTTTGACTGCAACATTTCTTATTCTAACAACAAGAATTCAGCGACAGATAATCACTAAGTGCACACAGGACTCGTGTAAAGTACCTGTTATTCTCGCCGTATTTTAAAGAAACTTGAATTTTTTCGACAAATTTTCGAAAAATCCTCAGATGTCAAATTTCATGGAAATCGGTCCACTGGGAGCCGAGTTGTTCCATGCGAACTGACGGACGGACAGACAGACACGACGAAGCAAATATTATTTCGTCATAATTTGGTGAACGGCGCCTAAAAACAGTAGGGACCAAAGGAAATGTTTTGAGCATCGTACATGGATATTTAGTTTTCTTAATTTAATAATGGAAATATCAGAACATGATCACGGAAACTGCCCTCTCGGAAGTCTGTAACAGACTTAGTCACCACCGTACAGACCTTTAATCACGCTTCAAGGGTTGGCATTCGCAAGATTTATAACCTTGACATCTCTAGAAATAATTAATCTACTATACGTCGAAACGCAAGGATACATTGCTCAACGTGAGGCAATTATTTTGAAATGCAAGTCAATTGACCCTGACGGGGCCGGTGTTTGGTATGCGCTACTGCCAACTGTTTGTTTAGTAATCGGGAGTCGGAGGTGTTTCATTTCTAGGCCAATGTTGACGGTACAAAATAAGGTGACCATTTGTGTTTTCAGATTGAACTGGAAGAGAGGCATTCTTCCAATGCACAGCAGCCACCTCTACAGTACGTGACGTAAAACAATACATCGTTTGGTGTGATGACGTCGAAGCATCTTCGCATGATCAACTGCCTTAAGCTGTAGCATCTTATTTATTCCAAACACGTAGCTAGAAAAAGTTAAGCCTCACTTTGCACTCCGAGCTAACTACCATTTTTGTGGCAGACTTTTTAAATATACCTGCTTATTGTAATAATATTTTTCGTTGTTATTACATTAGTAGTCAAATATTTGTATGATCTCGTACATGACTCCCCACACGTAACACATGGCTACACATTAGGGCTAAGTCAAAATTCCAAATTATATAACCATTCCAATTGGGCTAATTGGTACAGAGTTTAATAACAGTCGTCCTCCATACTCCAATATAAACTTCAACATAAACTCTATTCTTTAGTTCTCCTCAATCAAAAATACTCAAGGTGTTGTTGTTGCTTATTGTTATTATTGATGTTTTGTTGGTGGTGGTGGTGCTGCTGCTGCTGCTGCTGCTACTGCTATTGGTATTTCTAAAAGTTTATTAAAGTCCGAACTCACATGTAAAAAAGAGAAATCAAGCTTGGTAACATAAAATGTCGGAATGTCTGCTCTCCAACTGAGTGCTGAAGTCTGATGGCTGAAAAACGCGAACGGAAGCGAGTTATGTTGTCTATAGGTAACACGGGAAGCTACTGTCCACATTCCTCACTCGTTACATATGTAGCAGGAGAAGCTCCGGTTCAAACTCCCCACTCAGTCAATGGGTAAAAGGGGAATCCACTGTCCACATTCACTACTAAGTCCATAAGTAACATGGGAAGACAGTGTCCATATTCCCTACTCAGTCCATAGGTAACAGGGGAAGCTACTGTCCACATTCATTACTCACTTCATAGGTAAAAGGGGACGCTATTGTTCAAATTCCTTACACAGTCCATAGGTAACAGGAGTACCTATTGTCCACGTCCCTACTCAGTCCATAGGTAACAAGGGAATCTACTGCCCACATTCCTTACTCAGTCCATAGGTAACAGGAGTAACTACTGTCCACGTTCCTTACTTGATTCATAGGTAACAGCGGAGGCTAATGTTCACATTCCTTACTCAGTCCATAGGAAAAAGGAGTACCTACTATCCACGTTCACTAGTCAGTTCATATGTAACAAGGGAATATACTGTCCACATTCCTCACTCAGTCCATAGGTAACATGGGTACCTACTGTACCGGTTCCTTACTCAGTTCATAGTTAACACGGGGAGCTACTGTTCACATTCTTTACTCCGTCCATAGGAAACAGGAGTACCTACTGTCCACGATCCCTACTCAGTCCATAGGTAACAAGGTAAAACTACTGTCCACATTCTTACTCAGTCCATACATAAAAGGAGTACCTACTGTCCAGGTTCCTTACTCAGTTCATAGGTAACAGGGGAAGCTACTGTCCACAATCCTTACTCAGTCCATAGATAACAGAAGTACCTACTGTCAAAGTTCCTTACTCTGTTCATAGGTAACAGGGGGAGCTACTGTTCACATTCCTTACTCAGTCAATAGGTAACAGGAGTGGATACTGTCCACGTTCCCTATTCATTCCATAGGTAACAAGGGAATCTACTGTAAACATTCTTACTCAGTCCATAGGTTAAAGGAGTACTACTTTTTGTGCACGTTCCTTACTCAGTTCATAGGTAACAGGGGAAGCTACTGATCACATTCCTTACTCAGTCCGAAGGTAACAGAAGTACTTACTGTCAACGTTCCTTACACAGTTCACAGGTAACAGGGGGAGATACTGTTCAAATTCCTTACTCAGTTCATAGGTATAAGGGGGAGCTACTGTTCACATTCAGTACTCAGTCCATAGGTAACAGGAGCAACTACGGTCAATGTTCATCACTCAGTTCATAGTAAGAGGGGAAGCTAATGTTCACATTCCTAACTCAGTCCATAGGTAACAGGAAAACCTACTGTCTAAGTTCCTTATTAAGTTCATAGGTAACAGGGGGATGTACTGTTCAAATTCATTACTCAGTTCATAGGTAAAAGGGGGAGCTACTGTTCATATTCCTTACTCGTTCCATAGGTAACAAGTGTACCTACTGACCACGTTCCTTAGTCAGTTCATAGGTAACAAGAGAATCTAATGTTCACATTCCCTACTCAGTCCATAGGTAACAGGAGTACCTACTGTCCACGTTCCTTACTGAGTTCATAGGTAATAGGGAGGTGCTAATGTTCACTTTCCTTACTCAGTCCATAGGTAACAGGAGTAACTAATGTCAACGTTCCCTTACTCGGTCCATAGGTAGCAAGGGAATCTACCGTCCACATTCCTTACTCAGTCCATAGGTAACAGGAGTACCTACTTCCACGTTCCTAACTCAGTTCATTTGTAACACGGGAAGGCACTGTTCACTTTCCTTACTCAGTCCATAGGTAACAGGAGTACCTACTGCCACGTTCCCTACTAAGTCCACAGGTAACAAGGGAATCTACTGTCGACATTCTTACTCAGTCCATACATAAAAGGAGTACCTATTGTCCACGTTCCCTACTCAGTCCATAGGTAACAAGGGAATCTACTGTAAACATTCTTACTTAGTCCTAGGTAAAAGGAGTACCTACTGTCCACGTTCCTTACTCAGTTCATAGGTAACAGGGGAAGCTACTGTTCACATTCATTACTCAGTCCATAGGTAACAGAATTAATTACTGTCAACGTGTATTACTCCAGTTCATAGGAAACAGGGGGAGATACTGTTCAAATTCCTTACTCAGTTCATAGGTTAGAGGGGAAGCTACTGTTCACATTCATTACTCAGTCCATAGGTAACAGGAGTAACTACTGTCCAAGTTCCTTATTCCGTTCACAGGTAACAGGGGGTTGTACGGTTCAAATTCCTTACTCATTTCATAGGTAAAAGGGGGAGCTACTGTTCACATTCGTTACTCAGTCCATAGGAAACAGGTGTACCTACTGTACAGGTTCATTACTTAGTTCATAGGTAACAGGGGAAGGTACTTTCAAATTCCTTAGTCAGTCCACAGGTAACAGGAGTACCTACTGTCCAAGATCCCTACCCAGTCCATAGGTAACAAGCGAATCTACTGTTTACATTCCTTACTCAGTTCATAGGTAACAGAAGTACCTATTGTCAAGGTTCTTTACTCAGTTCATAGGTAACAGGGGGAGCTACTGTTCACAATCCTTACTCAGTCCACAGGTAACAGGGGTACCTACTGTCCACGGTCCCTACTCAGTCCATAGGTAACAATTGAATCTACTGTCCAGATTCTTACTCAGTCCATAGGTAAAAGGGGTACCTAATGTCGACGTTCCCTACTCAGTTCATAGGTAACAGGGATAGCAACGTTGAAATTCCTTACTCAGTCCATGGGTAACAGGAGTACTTACTGGCAACGTTCCTTACTCAGTTCATAGGTAACGGGGGGAGCTACTGTTCACATTCCTTACCCGGTTCATAGGTAACAGGGGGAGCTACTGTTCACATTCCTTACTCAGTCCATAAGTAACAGGAGTACCTACTGTCCATGTTCCTTACTCAATTCATAGGTAAGTGGGGAAGCTACTGTTCACATTCCTTACTCAGTCCATGGGTAACAGGAGTAACCACTGTCACGTTCCTTAGTGAGTTCATAGGTAACAGGCGGAACTAATGTTCTCATTCCTTACTCAGTCCATATATACCAGGAGTACCTACTGTCCACGTTCCCTACTCAGTCCATTGGTAACAAGGGAATCTAATGTTCACATTCCTTATTCAGTCCATATGTAACAGGGGTACTTACTGTCCATTTTCCTTACTCAGTTCTTAAGTAAAGAGGGGAGCTACTATTCACATTCCTTAATCAGTCCATAGGTAACAGGAGTACATAGCGTCCGCATTCCTTAGTCAGTTCATAGGTAACAAAGGAAGCTACTGTTCACATTCCTTACTCACCCAATAGGTAACAGGAATACCCACTGTCCACGTTCCCTACTCAGTCCATAGGTAACCAGGGAATCTACTATCCACATTCCTTACACAGTCCACAGGTAACAGGAGTACCTCCCGTCCACGTTCCTTACTCAGTTCATAGGTAACAAAATAACTACTGTCCACGTTCCCTACTCAGTTCATAGGTAACAAGGGGAACTATTGTTCACATTCCTTACTCAGTCCATAGGTAACAGAAATACCTACTGTCCACGTTCCGTATTCAGTCCATAGGTAACAAGGGAATCTACTGTCCACGTTCCTTACTCAGTCCATAGGTAACACGAGTACCTACTGTCCATGTTCCCTACTCAGTCCATAGGTAAAAAGGGAATCTACTGTCCACATTGCTTACTCATTTCATACGTAACTGGAGTACCTACTGTCCACGTTCCTTACTCACTTCATAAGTAACAGGGGCAGCTATTTTTCTGATTTCCTACTCAGTCCATAGGTAACAGGAATACCTACTGTCCACGTTCCTTGCTCAGTTCATAGGTAACAGGGAGAGCTGCTGTTTATATTCCTTACTCAGTCCATAGGTAACCGGAGTAACTACTGTCCACGTTCCTTACTTAGTTCATAGGAAACGGGGGGTGCTACTGTTCACATTTCTTACTCAGTCCATAGGTAACAAAAGTACCTATTGTCCACGTCCCTACTCAGTCCATAGGTAACAAGGGAATCTACCTTCCACATTCCTTACTCAGTCCATAGGTAACATGAGTACCTACTTCCACGTTCCTTACTCAGTTCATAGGTAACAGTGGAAGCTACTGTTCACATTCCTTACTCAGTCCATAAGTAACAGGATTAACTATTGTCCACATCCCCTACTCAATTCCGTAGGTAACAAGGGAATTTCCTGTGCACATTCCTTATCAAGTCCATAGGTAACAGGAGTACCTACTGTCCTCTTTCCTTACTCAATTCATAGGTAACAGGGAAACTACTGTGACATTCCTTACTCAGTCCATAGGTAACAGGAGTACCTACTGTCCACGTACCTTACTCAGTTCATAGGTAAAAGGAGAACCTACTGTCCACGTTCCTTACTTAGTTCATCGGTAAGAGGGAGAGCTAATATTCACATTCCTTTCTCAGTCCATAGGTAACAGGAGTACCTACTGTTCACGTTCCCTACTCAGTCTATAGGTAACAAGGGAATCTACTGTCCACATTCCTTACTCGGTCCGTAGGTAACAGGAATACTTACTGTCCACGTTCCTTACTCAAATCGTAGGTAACAGGGGGAGCTACTGTTCACATTCCTTACTCAGTCCATAGGTAACAGGAGTACCTACTGTCCACGTTCCTTACTCAGTTCATATGTAACAGGGGGAGCTACTGTTCACATTCCTTACTCAGTCCATAGGTAACAAGAGTACCTACTGTCCACTTTCCTTACTCAGTTTATATGTAACAGGGGAAGCTACTGTTCACTTTCTTTACTCAGTCCATACATAACAGGAGAAGCTACTGTCCACATTCCTTAATCAGTCCACAAATAACAGGGAAGCTACTGTCCGCATTCCTTTCACAGTTCATAGCCAACACCAGAAGCTACTGTCCACATTTCTTACTCACTCCACAGGTAACAGAAGTAGCTACTCCCCACATTCCTTACTCAATCCAAAGAATAACAGGGGAATCTACTATCCACATTCCTTACTCAGTCCATAAATTACAGAGGAAGCTACTCTCCACATTTTGTACTCAGTCCGTAGGTAATGTGGGAAGCTACTGTAGACGTTTCCTACTCAGTCCACAGATAACACGTGAATCTACTGCCCACATTCCTTAATTAATCCACAGAATAACAGGGGAATCTACCGTCCACATTCCGTTCTCGGTCCGCAGGTTACAGGAGTAGCTAATGTTCACATTCCTTATTCAGTCCACAAGTAACAGGAGAAGCTGCTGTCCACTTCCCTTAATCAGCCCACAGGTAACAGGAGAAGCTACTGTCCATATTCCTTTTTCAGTCCACAGTTACAAGAGAAGCTACTGTCCTCATTCCTTAGTCAGTCCACAGTTACAGGACAAGGTACTTTCCACATTCCTTGCTTAGTCCATTGGTAAAAGGGGAAGCCACTGTCCACGTTCCGTACTCAGGTATTTAAGTGCTCTTCTTCGTGAAATTAGTAAAAAATTGTAAATTTAAATTATGTAACTTGGAATGGTGAATTAGGGGGTACCTATACGTGCCATCTTATATCACGGTAGAGTGATAGTTCCGTACCGACGTTTCGGGAAAATCTATCGGTCCTATCTTCAAGGGTCAAGCATTCTTGGACTGACTCTACGCTCAGTAAAATGCAAAAAGAGCCCATTTCTGATTTTCGTTGCGGCGGAAGCCTGAAATCCAGCATATGTAAGTGATTAAAATTTGTTCGGTAAACAGACAAAATTAAGCTGACACGTCAACTTCTTTGTGCTGTGCTGATTATTCATCGTGAAACGTGAAACGGCTGTCGGGCACGCGATAACCAGAAGGCACTGTCATTGTGCGCGCCCTTCGCTTGCTCTCAGCCACTTGACATTGCCAATAACACTAGTGCCAGAGTGTCGGCGCATGAATCACCGGTTTACTCCGAATGACGTCATACCGGACGTCCAGAGTTCCCTCATGTCTTGAGTTGGAGAAGGTAAAGGTCAGATTGTCCCACGCTTACTGTCAGTTCTGGTAACCAGAGACTTGCAAGGTATTGAAAGAAAGCGGGCAGGATGGGAATGGTATTCGCCTGCTGAGGGAATGCGACTCACCAGCTGCTATCACATTCAATAATGAGGGTGACTCTGCCGGCTGCTAAAGTTCCAGCAGTTAATTCTGTCTCTTATCAAATTCTGAGATTTGTTTTCATACGTAAGGTAAATGTTTTATATAATATAGCTGCCATTTATTGATTAATTTTCAACCCATTTTATATCACTTTAAGGACTTTTTGTAGCATTACGTAGTATTGTTGATGGTACATTGTATTTGTTAATTCCGTCTTGTTACTTATGATTTTTCAATATTTGTACAGAACAAGGTTATTTGTATATCTATATATAAATGACTGTAAATCCGTCGGTCGTCAGCGACTGGGGATTTTTGGAATGAAATAAATTAAATTGAAGTAAATTAAACGTATTTGGGACAGGTGTTTTTCAGAGACATCTCGTGCCATAAAACAGATACTAGCCCCTTACTCTCTTTCCTCACTTCCTCAACCCGCAAGTTTCAAAGTACAGAAATTGGACCGCAGTTAGCTATTGCGCTAGGAGAAACTGCGGAGGTAGAAGTACACCAACACTTATTCATGACCTAGGTATTAGGTGGAGGTCAGTAGTCAGTTGCACGGCCATTTGACCCCCAACTGTATGGCCCCCTATACTGTGGGCTCCAAAGCGGGCACGAAGAGGGGGAAGCGACGGGGATTTCTCAACCTGCCACGAATCCATCTCGGTCAACAGGCTCGAAAACCGACCTACGTCATATTTCTCGTCATTCTGAGAACCTTCAGTCATCCGTCCTTCATTACAAGCTCTATCATCTGACCATATCGTTCCAGTGCCCTCAAAAGACATGTTGCTGCAGGAGATCATTCCCACTGCTTGCACACTTCAGTAGTTCCGCATAAGCCTACGTCATTCAAAACATTACTGAAAGTAACTGCAAGCAAGAGAACAATCAAATTGAATTATTCATCCAAATGGTGTTTCCACGCACCTCAATCAATTGACAATTTTACAAAGAGCTGCAATTTAACAACCAGTTCTTCCCCAGGGTCTACAGAGATTAATCCTTTTACATGCACCAACTACCTCGGAAACTAACAATAAATCAAAACAATTCAATGCAGTAGGTATTTCTTAACATACAGTCTTAACAGCAAAGTGCCAATTATAAAGCCAGTACAGAAACACACAAACACCACACACACGCACAAATGAAACACGAAACAGCCTATTATTATACTGAGATACAACGAATGTTGGACATGGAATGTATGATTATACCCGTAATAACTGGAGCCGCCGGAATAGTAACAAAAAGGTCTAAAGAAAAAATTGGAAGCTATTAACAGGAAAACTTTCAATAAATTTAGTACAAAAGACAGCTACACATCACACAAAAAACGGAAATACTGCAGTCTGAAACTGGAAGCTTGAACACTTGGGACCACCATTAGTTCAAGAGGAGAATTACCAGGGACAGAAGGCTAATGAAAAGACAACGAAATTATGATGATGATGATGATGATGATAATAATAATAATAATAATAATAAGTAAAATATAAAAAATAGGTAAAAACTGTGGGTTTAGTACGTTTATCACACCATGTATTGACATCGCCCTAACAAGCAGTCTGGTGTGGCGGTAATGCAGGTGACAAGTGAATGGCAGGTAATTGGTTTCAACATCAGGCGGGACATGGGCCGATGTGACTAGAGTTTTAGTGTTTTTCCTCAGATACTCCTGAAAAATGCCCAGGCTATATGCCGACTACGCAGTGGGCATTGGATTCTAAGTTTATTTCAATTCATTACTCATCCATCAGCCTGTCATCACGTGAAGAAAGCATTAACAGACTGAACTTACTGAAGGAGATAAAAATGAAGTAGGTTCTGTAAGACGTAGAAAAGACAGTCTTAGATATTATTTGGAGGTATTTCAGGATTGAAATGAAAAAGGAATAAAAAGCTTCCTTAAACGAGCCCAGTCTGGTTGAGGTTACATGCAGCAGCAGCAGGTAATGTGTGTCATAAGCTGCAAGTGGCACTGAAGCCTCAAGGTTTGAATGACTGACACTTTCTATAGAAAGTGAAACCCTAAGGTTTCGAACAAACAAGGAGATCAGTGCCAGGCTGTCCGTACCATTAGCCGAACCCACGGAACAAACGCTCAATTGGAGTTCTTGATTTCCTGTCAATAATGACAGAGTCATATGCCTTAGTACGAGTCATTTGCATAGACATCACGGAAACTTCTGCCCATCTCTACCATCTCACACATTTCTCAAAGGATATAAATGAAATTGCGATTTGTAATATACAAAAATGATTTGTAAACTCTAAATTTTATTTCCTATTGCGAAATGTAGGAGAAATTTGGGTAAAGTTGATGTCACCCTTAACTGTATTCCGGACAAAAAAAAATACCGCTAACAAAACATAAAATAAAGATATTAATATCATTCATGTTTCTTCTACTTGTATTCAGTACGTAGAATATCAAACGAAACACAAGAAAATTGAAGTGTGACTAAGTCTTACACAACGTGTTAAAAATAAATTTACAGAACCACCATAAATATTACTGACGACAAATATACGTTTTTATGGGATATTTCCATGTATCTTAGTTCCTAGTTCAATGTGTTCGTGGGAAAGGGATCTTGAACTTGGGTGCGCAGTTCGTTTCAGAGTTTTAACTAAATGCGCAGTCACGTGTAAACGAGAATTGTTTAGTGATATGACAGATATAATAATATTAAAAGATGAAAAACGTATGACGATATTAATACAATCTAAAATTGAATATCGAAACCGACTGTCAGGTAACGCAGAGAAAAAAAGTATAATTAATTTTTCGATCAGAAGGTATAGCATAAAATAATGTATTAACCTTTCAAAGCCTACTGATTACGTGATGCGCCATCAGTTTAACATTCAACAACTGTACGTTCTGTCCACACTGTATTTATGTGTTTTGTATTTATCTGAGAAAAACAGCGACTTGTGCCACTTACAGCATAAACCGATTGGTTTTTATAACGGAGATGAAAAGTGTTTACAGCGCGGTACGGACTGGGTCTTTAAATAAAGCAGTCTGCGCTTCGTCTTTAAAGGGTTAATAAACCAATAAATTTATATTATTTAAATATGGTTGCATCTTTTATGTAACCAAATAAATGCATAGCTTATTTAAAATTTTGGAAAAATCTACACACTCAAGATTGATCTCTCTCTCTCTCTTGCGAGCGCACTGAACTAGGATATAAGAAAAACTTTCCTCAAAAGACTTGGAAATTATCCATAAAAAAAACAAAAACTTTTCGTCAATTGTACTTGTAAAGCGTTGACTTCATGAATACAAACTTGGAAGACTATAAAACATCAAATATCAACAAAACAGTGTCTTATTCTCCTGTCAAATTGTTTTCGTGTCCATGCTTAGAAGTCTTGAAGCTCTGCTTCATTAAACTCCTTTGCTTTTTTATGGGCTTTCGAAGAATTTCGAAAATCGGCTATTAGCTTCGTCATGTCCGTCTGTCCGTCCGTCCATCCGCATAAAAATAACTCGGCTCCCAATGGACTGATTTTCATGAAGTTTGATATTTGAGTATTTTTCGAAAATCTGTCGAGAAAATAAAAGTTCCAATAGTATCTGACAAGAACAGTGAGTGCTTTACATGCAGACGAATATAAATTTTTAATACCTTGCTCAGTTATTTTTAGAATGAGAAATGTTTCAGACGAAAGTTGTAGAAAAAATCGGAATACATTTTATGTTCAATAACATTTTTTTAATTGTGCCATTTATGAGATAATTTGGATAAATATGGCACAGCCGAACAGGTCACAGATAGCAATATAGCACGGCGCGTGCGCACAGCATGCTGGATAACTAAGATTACACATACGCACTCAGTCTAAGTAATATTTATTGCACTTTTATCGCAACAATTTTTGCACGAACGTGACTTAGTGTTACGTTATACGTCAATTGCCAGTACTGTTACCAATTGACACCAAGTCAGTGGGTTTCTGAATGTATGACAACTCATTTCTGTATGAAGTGGTGTTCGCCACCTCTCGTATGAACAATAAGTGGTTACCTACAAAAATACTGAAGCTCGTCTTCAATATGAGCCAGCATTGCCTTGGGCGATATTTCAGATTTCCTGCAGCTGTGCTACTTGTTGGCCCGAAATTCACGAACACTCGTGGGTGCATTTGCAGCATTACACTTTATTACACTTTGTCACTCTTTATAGCCGTATATAATTTCTCATCGCGGCCGGACTGACAGCCAAGAATTTTTCTCCGAGCTGTATTACTGTTGCAAGTGAAAGTAATGAGGCTGCAAAAACCCCGGCAAAAGAATGTGACACTTTTGGGGTTTTTGTTTCATTTTTCTATGGTAATACAAAATATCAAATCCTTCACTTTTCCGTTTACATGTCCAAAAACTTAGTTAAGTATGTGACGGTCCCAAGAAGGTGAAGGCAACATTAAGAACAGAGTGTCATCTGGTCTGGAGAGGCAAAACGTGCCTTGTTATTTTGATTTAAAAAAAACAAGCAAAACTTATGTAATCAGTGTGAACTTTGAAAAAATACAGGAAGTTAGTTATAAAGTAGCTGAATTTTTGGAATTTTGAAGGACCATATGTGAAGTGTCAGGCATTATGAATGTCTGCTTGTATACAAATAACGGAAACCGTTGTGGGTCCAGAGGATCAAACGAAAATTCTACAGAGTTCCTCCTTCAGCTGAGCGTCGCCGATTTCGCCGAATGTCAGGTAAGAGAGGCTTAAGTTTAAAGACAGCAAGACAGGCAAAGTTATTTTTGTAACACTGAGGCGTGTTAGTGCAACAATTGCTGCCGTAAACGAGCCATAAATATTACATATTCTGATTGTGCATCTGTAGCCTTTGGTATCCAGCATGCAATGCGCATGCGCTGGGCTATATTACCATCTGTAGTCTGTCTGGCTCTACTATATTTTTCCCACATTATCTAAAAAACGGCAAGATTAAAAAAAATATATTATTGAACTTAAAATGTGTCTTTTGATTTTCTCTACAATTTTTGGCTGAAACATTTATCATTTTAAGAAATAATGAGCTAGGTACTATCATAAACGTACATACGTCTTCATGTAAAGTACTTGTTATTCTTCTCAGATTTTAATGAAACTTGACAGATTTCCGAAAATACACATAAAATTTCATGAAAAAAATCAGCCTAGTGGGATTCGAGTTGTTACATGCATACGGAGAAACAGACAGGCATGGCGAATCCCCTAATCGCTTTTCGCAATTTTGTAAACTTACCTAAAAAAAGGATAAATTTTTTAAAAAATAAATACGAAGGCAGTCCATAAAGAAACGGAACTTTTTTAATTTATTGCTTTACTTACAACTTAATCAAACTTGTCTCCTTCAAAGTACTCCCCTCCACTCTTCATACACCGCTTCCAACGTTTTTTCCATTTCTGGAAAGTGTCCTTGAATGTGTTTTGCGGGACGGCGCGAAGGTCCCGTATCGAATTTTCTTCTATCTCCTCTACCGTCTGAAATCGGCGACCTTTTAGTGAGGATTTCCACTTCGGGAACAAGAAAAAGTCCGCAGGGACCAAATCTGGAGAGTAGGGCGGCTGTGGGACAAGAGTCGTCTCATGCTTCGTCACAAATTCATGGATAAGGAGTAACGCGTCACCAGACGCGGCACAAATTTTGCGGCAACACGACGCATCTTCCGTTTTTCGGTCAAAATCAGGTGGCACGAACTTTTACAGATTCCTACTTCTTCGGCAACTTCACGGACAGTTAGGCGACGATTTTGACGATCACAGCAAGCACTTTCTTAACGTGATCTTCGTCCATTGACGTGGAAGGCCGTACAGATTTGGAGTCTTCTTCGATGGATGCTCTGCCCTAATGGAAACGCTGGTATCACTAATGACATTGCATACAGCTCAAACAATCCTCTCCATAAGCCTGTTGTAGCATCTGAAAAGTCTCCGTAAAAGGTTTTCCCTTATTGAAACAGAATTTGACGCAAACGCGTTGCTCCTCAACGTCCTTCGTTTATCAATTTGCAAAAAATCGCCGAGAGTACTAAACACACGCGCATTCAAGCGCGTGTAACTCGATGACTAATTGACATGGCATGATGCTGCTAATGTCAGAATGAAGCTTAAAGCCCCCGCTACATAACGCCACCATCGCCAGCGTGGTGGGCGTGCTCGCTGGCTTGCTATTTCACAAGTTCGGTTTGTTTATGAACTGCCTACGTAAGACGAAAACCACAAACATTTACTAATAAGCAGCACTTCTGGCAACATTCTATAGCTCATCCCAGACGTCAGGATAATCTAATTTCAGCTATTTTAATTAAATGCACAAAATAATGGTGGTACATTAAGATTGTCAAACGTCATGTATCGGCAGGCCAGCGAAAGGTCTGAGAACCCCTGCTGTAGGCATGAGCGGATAGCTGTCTGGGCATCGGGGTCGATCAAGAGCGAAATTCTGCATACCACATTATAAATAATGCACATTCTTTTTTAGGTGTGTATCATTTAATGACAGTGGGCCGGATAGCTCAGTCCGTATAGCGACTGCCTATGGGCTGGACGGTCCGGGGATCGAATCCCAGTGGGGGCGAGATTTTTCGCACCTGTCCAGACCGACCCTGAGGCCCACCCAGCCTCCTGTGCAAGGGGTACCGGGTCTTTCTCGGGGGTAAAGAGCGGCCGGGGCGTGACGCTGACCCCTCACCCCCTTCTAGTGCCGTGGTCAAGAAAGAGTAGAGCTATACCTCTACTCCCCCTATGGGCCGTACGGCCTGTACAGAGCCTCAGTGCCTGTACAAGGGTGCACTTTACCTTTTTTTTATTTAATGACAGTGCCTGGTGTCACTGTGGGCCGGGATAGCTAAGTCGACTCGCTTCGGGCTGGACGGTCCAGGAATCGAGTCCCAGTGGGGGCGAGATTTTCCGCACCTATCCAGACCTGACCTGGATTGCACCCAGCCTCCCATACAATGAGTACCGGTTCTCTCCGGCCGGGGCGTGGCGTTAACCACCCACCCCCATCTAGCGCCGCCATTAGAAAAAGAGTAGAGGTATACGTGGTACATCTACTCCACTTCTGTGGCTTCATGAAGGGTTACAGGGCGAAATTTACCTCTTTAATTACTGGTGCCAATCGTCAATAGTGCAAATGTTGGGGAAATTTCGAATTAATCCTACAACACCTGAAAGCCATAGACTGCGAATGGGAAAACAGCCGGTAGGAGAGAGGCTCCGACTTGCGAGATAGAAGCGCTGCTGACACTTGCTGTGCTGCCAAGTGCTTACATTTAGCCACTTCCTGTTCCTAAACCTACAACTAACAACGCGAAGCAGTGAGATATTTACTTTCACGTGAGGCAGAAATACTGCTTACATTGTCCTATGACAGTATGTAAAACAGGTAAAGCAATCCCTGCTACAGGCCTATTACAGGTCACGAAGTTTCCAGGAGGTTGAGGTTCCCACATCTCAAGACAATCGGCACATTAAAATGGTAAGGTTGTCAGCCCTAAACAACGGCCGTCTTTACCCCTCAAGAAATATTCCTGGTACTCTTTCTGTTAGAGTCTGAGTCGACCCCACGGCCACAGATGACAGTATGTTGTATTGTCAGTAACACAACCTGTAAATAAATAATTTTTTTTGTGTGAATGCGGATAAAATAATCCGTCTACTAATATTCGACATTTCCGAAATTAGCTGGCGGGTCGCAATGCAAACGCAGAAGGCCCGCATTTTGTTCAATGCTGCTGTAGCCCATGTTTTGGCAGTTTCTCTGTTCATGTGTATGCGAAGGAATTTGAAAGGTCAGGCTGCTGTTAGTGTATCACTGTTGTTATGACTACGCACGTGTTCTGCACGTTTCGAGAGACACCTTTGGGATTATCTGAAATGATATCAATTCTGTAGCGTCCTACTGCTGTCAGTACAGTACATACTTCGACAGACACTTGAAGCTCTCTCCCTCGTGAAGCGCTCTTCCTTCTGTCACTTCCTCAAATAGGCTTACTGCATATATTTTTAAAATTATTGCTCCTATAGATGGAGGCAGTATTTTCCTGCGAAGCATTGGTGAGTTTCCTCCTCACCAAGGACGTCACATCCTCGAAGACAGTAGACTAAGAGGTTGTGTTCAGTGTAGAATTCAAACTTAAAGAGAAAGTGTGGACGGAGTATGGGTACGTTCATTATGACTAACTAGGTTAATGCCTGAGTGAAACTCAATGTCACCATGGTGACTGATTTTACATTATGTGCGTGCGACTGACATTCTTATAAGGCCACTTTTCAAAAAACTTCGTCATGAATCTATAACTGTATTATTGTGCTTCTACTCGTAATGAATTTATTATTGTCCTTATCAGAGACACATTTTCTACGCGTGTATGTTGCCACTGCTGGATTACCTCATGCAGTTTACGATATTAACCCTTTAAGGACGAAATGTATGTTTTATATAAGGGCTCAGGACCTACCGCGCAGTAAACACTCTCTGCTTCGGTTATAAAAACTAATCTGTTAATGATGTATAAGGCAAAAAGTACTGTTGCTTCTGAGAGCCGCACGAAACGTATAAAGGCAATGTAATCAGCATGCAAAATTTTAGAATGTTAAACCTGATAGTATGTTTAGTAACCGGCAGGCTTTAAAAGGTCAATGACCCAGTCTTTAGACCTACAACAAACGCCTCGCTTTCCGGCTGTAGCTCTCCATGTTTAAGTTAAAAGCAGACTGAAGTCAGGAAATGCGTGCTAACATTCGTTGCAGAATCTTTTGTCTTCCAGTTTGCTATCCAAAAACATAAAGATTAAGATATACAGAACTACAATTTTACCTGTTTTTTGCATGGACGTGAAACTTGGTCTCTCGCACAGGAAGAGGACATAGGCTGCTGAGGAGGATTTTCGTCCTAAGAGAGACGAGGTGACAGGAGAGTGGAAAAAAAAACAAACTATATAATGAGGAGCTTCATGATTTGCACACCTATCCACATTTTATTCAGTGATCAGATCGATAAAATTAGATGGGCTGGGCATGCAGCATAGACTGCAGAGGTGTATACAGGGTTTGGTGGGGAAACCTGAGGGACAGAGCCCACTTGGGATTCCCAGTTGTAGATGAAACGATAATATTAAAATTGATTTTTAGGAAGTGGGACAGGGGCATGGACTGGATCGATCTGGCTTAGGATAGGGACAGGTGGCGGGCTGTTGTGCAGGCGGTGATGAATATTCGGTTTCCACATAATGCGGGGAATATCTTGACTAGACCTGTCAGCTTCTCAGGAAAGACTCTGCTGCATGGAGCTGGTTTAGTTCACGCTACATTTTGCAGTTCTGAACCAGTGTTCTTTAAGTAGTAACATTCACAAAGTGACGATGTAAAACGAACATGTCCACAAAACGTCTTCCACATTAACTACTATGTATCTTTTCCTTTCTCTGCCGGAATGAAAACGCCACAACCAATAGTTTGTCTTCGCTTTAGGATAAATTTTTTTACTCCTCATTTCTGTCTCTACAAATGTAAGGTAAGCTGTGCCTACACAGCTATGGACAGGCCCTTAGGGATCCAGGGATTTGAGGCTGTCAGAATTTCTAGATAATAGGCACATGAAGGTGGCTAGGCCGACGTGATTCGGAAGGACCCAAGCAACGAAGAATAAAGATGAGATTTGGAAATTGGGTGTGAAGAGTACGAATAGCAGGGGTGGACAAATTCCGGGAGCCTGGTCGGCCGGAAGGCTAAATTTTGTACAGTGGCTCTTAATATTTGTGTGTCCTTAGTATGGAACTTGCTTTATGTCACTCTTCTGGGGCCGAGAGATTTGGGGTGGCTTGTACATTTTTAGAAAACTCTTGCACCCCTGCTGTATAGTTCAGGGTCACCGAAGACAACAGCAGAAGAACTGTGGAACTGCAGATTAGACTTTGTGGCAGTACAGCGGGGAGGGCGGAAACAAAGAGGCACTGACTGAACTGAGAGGGAAATGGAATCGTCAATTAGGGCAGGTATATTTTATATTCTAGCGTATCATAAGGTTGTGCAATTTGTTAGTAACAGGATGTCGCTTGTAAGACGCCGTATTATTGTTCAGAATGTACATACCCAAACTGAGTACAAAAGTGAGGATTCAAAGGACAGTTCCTATGAAAAATCAGAGAGGTATTCCATCACTTCCCTAACTGACACAAGAAAATGTTACATTTTGACGCATAACTGCGAACAGAACAAATTTCCAAGCCGAGGGTTGGGAATAAAGGTTTACGTAAAAAGAGCTTACGCACTTCGTATACATATATAATGTATTTCTAAAGTAAAAGAGGGAACTCTCCAACCTTACGGCACACACATTTTCCTATATATTTTGGTGTTCCAGTGTAATGGCCTGATGATGACCCACATTCAGAGCCATAACCAGTCGCCAAGTAAAACACAATTATAAAGAAATGTGTGTTGTGTATGTGACTGAAAATATTAATATACATTTGTGAAACGACATAAATTCCGATTCATAATTTTAGAGCTCTGAAACTGTTCTCCGATCTCCTCTCGTAGCAGAAAATTGTCCATGAAATATTTTTTAATATTCCCAAGAAAAACAGGTTTGAGGTGCTTCAGGTGTAGAAAGCGAACAAGGTTGTGCAATTTGATTTATTTCACCCACAATCGAAGCTTACATTTGAAAGCCTTTGTGCTGAAGAATTTGCCTGCAGTGAGCCTGCCTTTGCCTTTTAGCCCCTTGTTACGAGATTTCAAGCGAAATGTCACATCCACACAAAATGTCATATCACTTATCCATTCTTTATCGTCCAGTTCTTCTACCTACGAATAAGTTAATATCCTTCAGCAAGTAAGAAGCTGTTGTAAAACACACCAACGATTCATTCACCTCACATTACCGTGGTTAATTATTTCGCCATGGTCACTCTATATTTCTAATCCTAACGCCTCAATATGAAGGTGGTACTAAACTTGAGACACCCCGTTGTCTATGTCACAATAATTTCAAAATAATTTTATGCGTGTATTTTTATACTAGTCCTATGATGGCTTGGTTTTAGCCGGAACATGTAGCTACGGTACAAAAGAGAATAGTTTGTTGTAATTATAAAGTTTTCCCTAATTGATATGCCCGCAGGGTTGAATCCCACTATTTTACAAGTGTCCATCACATGTCTCATCTTCACACGTTTTGCACGCAGCATGTCCTGATGAACAAAAGCGCGGACACCAAAGAAGTAAATCTGCCCTCGACATCTTTCATTATTTTAAATTTTGCCGCAACGCCAGTTATTTCCCGAATAACAGCCCCAGACTTGTAATTAATGAAAGCGAACTTTTCCAGAGCAGATATTGGCCTTGACTGAACTGAACCACGGCCGATCGCGGTGGCCTTGCAGTTTAAGGCAAAGGTCTGAAGCAGTTTGATTTCTGTCATCGCGGGCTGGAATCCCGCTTAGAGCATGGGTGTTCGTTCGTTGTGTGTGTTTGTGTAGGTAGTAGTCTGTGCGACGAGCCGATCACTCACTCAGAGGAGACCTACCGAGTGTGTGTGTGTGTGTCTAAATGTGTGTCATCTAGAATCCTCAACAATGCGGTGGCCTGGGCCCCAGTTGGCATGTTGCGCCAAAAAAAAAAAAAGGAGTCCCCAATTCAAAAAAATATCATCGCCTGTGTTTCCTTCCACAAGCACCAGTTTTAAAATTCCCACCATTAAGTAGAGATCCTAATTCACCCGTCGCTTGCGTTGCAATACCTGCAAATCTGTACGGTCCACTGTCATCACTGAAGCTGAATATGATACAAAACATTCACAGCTTTTTTTAAGCGTCCACTCTACATGTCTAGCCAAGCCACTGACACGATCCGCACTGTGCTTGCAGGACGAGTCTTTTTAAAAGCCACCATTGTCTGCTGCTTCCGTTAAACATTTGTTCATATTCTTAGCATCCGCACATGATGTCAGTCCCTTTGCAAGATATTGTGAAACAGAAAAATTTTCATAAACTACGCGAATATTTAAGCGCGTTCACAAAATTTCGAAAAGCGACTATTAGCTTCGTCATGTCGCTCCGTCCGTCCGTCCGTCTGTCTGTCCGTACGCATGGAACAACTCGTCTCCCACTCGACGAATTTTCATTGAGTATTTTTCGAAAATCTCTCTACAAAATCTCAAGTTTCATTGAAATCTGACAAAGATAACATATACTTTACATGAACACCTACTGACATGTATGATAACATCTAGCTGAATTACATGCACTTTACATGAACACTTACTGATATGTATGATAACACCTAGCTGAATTTATCTTACAGAAATATTTCAGACTAGATTTGTAGAGAAAGCAAAACTTTTCTGTCCAAAGGCTTTTTTTTCAACTGTTACGTTTATAAGATAATGTGGAAAAACATGGTAGAGTCGGACAGGTCACAGATGACAATACACAATGGAGCATGCGTTGTGAATGCTGGATGAATAAGACTACAAAAACACACTCAGAATATGTAATACTTAATGCTCTTCCACGGAAACACAGTGTATGCGAAAGCACCTGTGTTACTTGTACATGTGCAGTGCCTCTCTTGTTAAGATATCGCAGCGGTACAATGCAGGTCTCCTGCAACATTGCAACATTGACTAGTGTCCGAATATTCTAAACTTCGTATTGGTCTCGATTTCAAGGATGAGATTATAAATATTTGTATTAAAAATACATGAAATTGTCAGCATTGAGAAGGGACCCATTCAGTACTTGGAACAAAATTAGTGTAAGGGCAGTAACAAACTGACTGACAGGTCGCGTGCTTGAAACCCCTGGTAGTAGATCAATGAGAACGGAACCAACCTAGAATATCGTTTGCTGAAAAATGTTCAAAATCTTTAGAAAGGAGAAGCCCGCCAACTTGCAGTAATTGCAGTGTCCAAGCCATATTAATTATGATAGTCTGAACTGAGGAAGACATGAAACTTGTAGACATTCGCTGAAATATTTGAAGGAATACTTTAGAATAAAATTAATAGGCTTGAATAAAACAGTAAAAGGTAAAGGTAAAGTTCATCCTAGAACAGGCCACGAAGGCCCAGAGGGGGAGTAGTGGTATAGCTCTACTCTTTCTTTAACCTCGGCCATAAATGGGAGGGGTTGGTCAAAGCCACGCCCCTGCTGCTTTACCCCAGGAAAGAGAACCGGTACCCATGGTACAGGAGGCTGGGTAGACCCCAGGGCCGTTCTGGACGAGTAGGGAAAATCTCGCCCCCACCGGAATTCGATTGCCGGACCGCCCAGCCCGTAGCGTGTCACTAAACGAATCAAACAGTAAGATCACAAATGTTAGATACTTCTGAAGGAGCGTAACTGAAATTAAGATGAGTTACCATTCCAGAATTAACTTAGTACCGGACGGCAAGAGTAATTTGTTTTTAATATTCCCCTGAATTGTGCGACAGACCCTACTAGGCCAGAGCCTCCCCATTATCGAGGCCTCATGGTCATACTCAGAAACACCACACCCGGTGGGACTCCTCTGGACGAGTGATCAGCCCAACTCAGAGACCTCTACCTGACAACACACAGCATTCAACAAAAGACATCCATGCCACCAATGGGATTCGAACCAGCAATCCCAGCAAGCGAGCGGCAGCGAACACGCACTTTAAACCGCGCGACCATAATCTGCTTGCCAATACCAAGACTACTTTTAATATGTGGAAGAAAGAGTTGTGTCAGATATTGAGGGTACGGGTGTTTAATGAAATTGAGGGAGATATGCAGTTATTTATTTATTTATTACAAAGAAAAACGCAGAAGTTTAGTAGTTGCTAGTAAGGAGACTGGACTATAAGTACATGCTGATAAAACTAAGTACATGGTCATGACTCAAGATCAGAATGCAGGACGAAGTCACAGTGTAAAGAATGATAATAGTTCCTTTGAAAGGGCGGAACTGTTCAAATATTTCGGAACAACATTAACAAATAAAAATTCTATTCAGGAAGAAATTGAGAGCAGACTGAAGTCAGGAAATGCTTGCTATCATTCAATGCAGAATATCTTGTCTTTCAGATTGCTATCAAAAAATTTAAAGATTCAGATTTACAGAACTATAATTTTGCCAGTTGTTTTGTATGGGTGTGAAACTTGGTCGCTCACATTGAGGGAGGAACGTAGGCTGAGGGTGTTCGAAAATAGGGTGTTGAGGAGAATATTTGGGCCTAAGGAGGGCAAGGTAATAGGGGAGTGGAGAAAACTACATAATGAGGTGCTTAATGATCTGTACTGCTCACCCAATATTGTTCGGTGATAAAATCGAGAAGAATGAGATGGGCGGTGCATGTAGCACGAATGGGGAGCGGTGCATACAGAGTTTTGATGGGGAAACCTGAGGGAAAGAGACCACTTGGAAGACCCAGGCGTAGATGGGAGGATAATATTAAAATGGATCTTCAGGAAGTGGAACGTGGGGGTATGGACTGGATTGAGCCGTCTCACGGTAGGGACAAGTGGCGGGCACTTGTGAATGCGGTAATGAACCTTCGGATTCCATAAAATGCGGGGAATTTCTTGATTAACTGAGAACCGGTTAGCTTCTCAAGAAAGACCCTGCTCCATGGAGTGAGTAAATAAGTAATTTATTTATTTTACGTCAGTAATTTATTCTCTGTTAGGGTTGCTAAATGATATACAGATCTCAGTTAACTGCACTGCCAGTGCTGGAGATCACATAGCACCGAATGGAATGGTGAACGGTGAATACCAACTGGAAAACGAAGCGAAAGGAAGCAGACGTGATCCAAGGTACAGTCCAAGGATTTGAATGGAGGGGCTGGGAAAACCCTGGAAATATGTTTAAGGATTGATGATATTCGTACCGAAATTTTACAAAGAGACTTGCGAACCCGAAGCAGCAGCTCTGGCAGCTTGACGCTAAGATTGGTCAATAATTGACTTACGTCCCGTTGTAATTCAGGTTGCTTCTCCAGAACAAGGGCGCACTTACATTGCTGAGAGCGTCGACCTGTAATGCAAGCTAAAGTGACTCCAGTTTTTCACATACAGGAGAGAGATATATTGGCCGATAAGTTATTCACCAAGTTGAAATAATTTTTGTAGTGTGCTTGAGATATAGACATACCGACAGACATATGAACACGGGAGACTCATGCAGATTTTAAAAAGACAATCGTTGTCATGTCGACTCATAAATTTGGTATAAAAAATTCAAGATAGTCTTATATCGGCGGATACAATATCCAGGATATATACTGTTCAAACTGCATTTATTTGCCTAAAAGATCTCAGTTGACAATATTGACGGAGTCGATTAGGTTTTTGTTTGGTTTTCTTCTGTTTGTTTGTAACAGGAAAAGTGGCAGACAAACAAGAAGAAAACACAATCCATGGTGGATTAGAAACTGGTCGTACAAGCGGACAGACCACAGGGAAAATCGATGCATATTGAATGACTTGCGAATTGAAGACAGGCAAGAATTCAAAAGCGCCGTCGGAATGCCGGAAGTGCAGATTCTGACATGGGCAACATTCACAGACTTGGTACAGTCTTCCCGGCCGCACTGCGTCTGTGGGTTCTGAGACTGTTTATCATCACATCCAGATGCCTTACGACAGGTCTACAGTCTCTTCGAAACCGAGTTCTTCAGAGTGTGCGAAATGAGCCAGGGCTTCCTCTTGCAAGTTCCAGTACCTGTTCGTTTCCTTAACTCACCCAGTATGTGCTTACCTCTGTTTCCTTGTTTTACCGTCCTTTCTATCTTTCCTTCAACAACGTCATATAGAAGGCAGTTCCTATGCAAGATGTGTCCAGTCCTGACATTCTTCCTATGTATGATATTCCTCTCTTCCTTGTCTCTGTGTAACATGTTTTCACTCTTCAGAGATCGGTCCAACTGATCTTCTCCACCCCTTTTTTTACCTCCATAAGTGAGGGTTAATACTTTCAGCAGTACGTCATCTTTTTTCTTTCCCTGCTGGAATCAGCCTGAGGGTTGTCTTGGACGTGATCGATATTTTGCACCTCGTCTGCTGTCCGAGGCCAATTAAAGCTTTAATATTGACATTAGAGAGTAAATAAGCTGAAATGTGTTTGTGATAATAAAGAACGATATAATAACTTTTCAATAAATAAAGAAGTTATAAATATTAATAAAGACTCCGTGATATAGGGTAGTCAGGCAGTAACGCCAGAACAACAAAATATAGTAAATTTACAAGGTGTGTCAGAAAACTTTCTCTGGTCCAAACCTCGGATGTCATATCAAGATGTTTTCATCTTCAGGTGGAAAGAGGACAGGGAGAAATTAACTGGGTTGCCCGGTAAAAAAGAGCACTTACATGTAACTGGTTGACAGAGAATTCTTTTTCTGAAGTACCCTCTACCGTTGGTTCTTTCTGCCCTCTTTCAGCCCGAAGAGGGACAGAAATTCCGTATCCAGAATGTTCTGGGTTTCATGACCTGCGATAATGGACAGTGTCCCAAATATCTTATTTGTCTATTGTCTATTACATTGTGTTATCCTGAGAATCCCTTAAAAGTCGATTGCAAAACGTTTCATAAGGCAGCATTAATACACAACAGTTCAATTAATTTCGCGGCATTTCGTTTACGCCTGTCCATGTAAAACATGTAAGTACATCCCGGTACAATATAAAATAAATCTGTGAAAGATGAACATGGAATTGCGGATAACATGCTACTGTGCGCATGCGCGACTCGGCAGCAATATATCAGTCCAGACAAGCTGGTGAGGTAAGATATGTCGGAAACAGTTTAGTTGGAAAATAAACGCAAAACGACATATCGAGGGACATCTGCAGAATTTACTGACATTTCATGAAATCCGTACATATTACCGACAGTATGGACACAACATTTGGTATAAAGTTAAATTGTCGCCTCTCGAACAGCCAAGTTTAGTCGGCATTATGACTAAACTAGGCAGTTGATAACGCAGATTTAACCCCCAGGGGGTGCTGGACTATTTTACCCCTCTTTCACAGTGCTTGGACTGGCTCTATTGTCGAGCAAGCCACCTGTCCAATTGACAGTGCCGAATTAAGACATTTCCAGGTCCAATGCGAAAATAACTTCTGTGGAATCTATCTATGTTTACTCCTGAACTGATGCTGCAGTGACAGCATATACACAAAAATATAAAATTAAATCAGATTTCATCCCCCCCCCCCGCGACTGATGTGGCCCCATTCAGCCGCACAGATTGCAATAAACTTCTAACAACCCTGTTGTGGTTAAGAAGGATTGTTCCGTGTAGTGTAAAGCAGGCGGGCGTAAAGATATATAACCAGTCTCAAATTATGCTCAGTTAAACACGGGGAAAAGATTAGCGGTTCAAGAAGCGGTGGAAGAACCTGGCGTCATTGTACAGAGTCCTCAGGATGTCACATTTCAAGGACAGGCAATTTTTTTTTTTGAAGACCCATGTCCACACAATAAAGCTTTCTATCCATTACTTGGACGAAAACAAATTTCGTTTTCAAGCGCTTTCCCTTTCCTTTTAACTGTCCTAGCAACATGTGAACAAGATTTCACAGTCAGTGGGTTTCAGTACATCCGGCTTTGTCTTCAACGTTTTTAGTCCGAAGTTCGTCTAAATAATATTTAATTCCTGACGTCACAGACAGTACACAGTGTTGCGATCAGAAGTCGTGTTAACAGCCAGGCTACACATGCCGCATCATTAGTGCATTCCTGCAGGTGGAGTTACGCAGAAGGACGAGTCCACTTTGTCAAAAGAAGTTCAGTAGCTAAAGTATGTCAGTTTGGTACCGGGCTGTATGTAGAGCAAACCACATTGTAACGGTCGTACAGTACTTTCTGTTTCAGGACTTGCACTGTCTCCTCTTCCGTGCAGCTACGTGCCATGACTTCCTGTGCAAAGATCAATCAGTTGGCTTCCTTTCAGAAAATAACAGCTGTTACTGCGAAAAGCCATACGAAACACAGAAATGCACCGTGTGGGCGGAGTGCAGAGCTGTTAATGACAGAACAGGTGATAAAAATTGATTAAGTATGGGTTCGGCACCTCATGGTCCCGATGCACCTAGGCCTTAATTAACGAGCCCTTTGTGCCCATATCAATTTATGTGAGCCCTGTTACTTTGCAAAGTTCCAGATGGCCCCTAGAATTATACTCTTAATGCCCTCTGGTTCCAAAAAGAAGGAGCCCAGATACACATGTCTGAGTGAAGCCAAAGCTTTACACTCACAAAGAACGTGGGGCGAAGTTTCTTCCTCTGCTCATCACCTCCTACACAATGGACTGTACAACAGCCCTAGTAGGTGAAGATGTCTCCTCAGGGTGTTATGTCCAGTGAGAAGACCGGTAACAACCCTGGAAGTTGAAATAAACAGTAATCACTGTGCTTTACAGTATTCATATTCAAGGACGACAGGTCTATAGCCCATAATTTCATAGAACGGGATCCAGTTCAATCAAGTTAACATTCTTCAAATGTAATGTTGTTACCATCGAAGGAGTTACCACAACAGAATCATGGGCGGTTTTCCCCCCACCCCGCATTCAAAAGTAGTCCACGTTTGAAATGGAACGTAGCTTAAATGATTCACTGAATAACAAAAATGACTTACTGTTATGCCAGATGGAAAAATCGCGAAAAGCGACTATTAACGTCGTCATGTCCGTCTGTCTGCCCGCATGAAACAACTCGGCTCCCACTGGACGGATTTTCATGAAATTTTATACTCAGCATTTTTCTAAAATTTGTCGAGAAAATTCAAGTTTCATTAAAATATGAAAAGAATAGCGGGCACTCTACAGGAAGACATGTTGACATTTATGACAATATTTCGCTGAATTATTCTTAGACTAAGAAATATTTCAGAAAGAATTTGTAGCAAAATCAAAACACACATTTTGTGTTCAATAACTCCCCCCCCCCCCCCAAAAACCACCCCTTTTTTAAATACCTTGGAACGAATTGATAAAACCAGCAAGGCCACAAAAA